>Ga0008834_1000053_pt1 | contig 126689 bp, 125 predicted proteins | sample HotLakConsUCCL28_FD_62213 | JGI IMG/M metagenome (GOLD analysis project Ga0008834, IMG submission 62213) | Hypersaline microbial mat communities from Hot Lake, Washington, USA - Hot Lake Consortium UCC-L28 | ecosystem: Environmental > Aquatic > Non-marine Saline and Alkaline > Hypersaline >... | reverse complement strand
GGCCAACAGCGACACGTGCAGTTGCGCTAGGCGTACTTCTTCGGCCGCGAGGCGGGTGAGGTCGAGCAGCGCGGCGTCATCGAGAGCGCGCAGAACCTGGAGGTCGCGGGGAACGGCGGCCAGAGCATCCACGGCGGCGGTGACAGACTGCGTGATCACGGTCATCTCGCCTCCTTCGCCAACCGGGGCCATCACTGAATAATTCGAACATACATACGACTACCGACACTCGACTGCTGATGTAAGGCACGGGGGAGAGGGGGCGCATCGAGCTAGATGGGGAGGAGCGGCGCGGGCACGGCGCAAGGAGCGGCAGCGCCACGACGGGGGGCCCTCGAGCGCTCGCGAGCGGCGACCCCGAGCGGCGACCCCGAGCGGCGACCCCGAGCGGCGACCCCGAGCGGCGACCCCGAGCGGCTCTCCACCAGCCTCCGACTCCCCGCAGACCCACGACGCCAGTTTGACCGCCCATCCCCGCGTCGGCTATTCTTGACTGTTGGTGTGTGCTGGGTTGTGCCCGCGCGAAACACCGCCATCTTCAGCTTCATCTCTTCGACGAGAAGTAAGGGTAAACAGTGGTCTACGCAGTTGTGCGCGCCGGTGGGCGTCAGGAAAAGGTTGAGGTGGGCACCGTTGTCGTGCTCGACCGCGTCAAGGCGGGCGAGGACGGCACGATTCAGCTCACCCCCGTCCTGCACGTCGACGGTGACACGGTCACGACCGACGCGAAGAAGCTCGCGAAGATCACCGTCACCGCCGAGGTGGTGGGCGACCTCCGCGGCCCGAAGATCGTCATCCAGAAGTTCAAGAACAAGACCGGGTACAAGAAGCGCCAGGGTTTCCGCGCTGACCTGACCCGCGTCAAGATCACCGGCATCAAGTAAGAAGGGTCGCGAGAGACACATGGCACACAAAAAGGGCGCATCGTCTACCCGTAACGGTCGCGATTCGAACGCACAGTACCTGGGCGTGAAGCGTTTCGGCGGCCAGGTCGTCAAGGCTGGCGAGATCATCGTCCGCCAGCGCGGCACGCACTTCCACCCCGGCGCGGGCGTCGGCCGTGGCGGCGACGACACGCTGTTCGCTCTCGAGGCGGGCGCGGTCGAGTTCGGCGCCAAGGGTCGCCGCAAGGTCGTCAACATCGTGGCGAGCGCCTGACGTTTCGCACAGTTTTCGGTGAGGATGGGCGGGCTTCGGCCCGCCCATTCTTCCGTTAGGGGCCGTTCCGACCCCGCAGCACCACTCCGCCCGGCACCCCGATCACCTGAGACGGGGATCGAGCACCCAACCTGAAGGAGGTTCGCGCATATGGCGACGTTCGTCGACCGCGTCACCCTCCACCTGACCGCTGGCCATGGCGGTCACGGCTGCGTGTCGGTGCGCCGCGAGAAGTTCAAGCCGCTCGCCGGCCCGGACGGTGGCAACGGTGGTGACGGCGGCGACATCGTGCTGGTCGCCTCCAGCCAGGAGACGACTCTGCTGCCGTACCACCGGCGCCCACACCGCACGAGCGACAACGGCGGCCCCGGCATGGGCGACAACCGTTCGGGCTTCTCGGGTGAGGATCTGGTGCTCAACGTCCCCGTCGGCACAGTCGTGCGCGATGCGGACGGCACCGAGCTGGTCGACCTGGACGCAGAGGGCATGCGCATCGTCGTCGCCCCCGGCGGTCAGGGCGGCCTGGGAAATGCGGCGCTCGCGACGACGAAGCGCAAGGCGCCCGGTTTCGCCCTGCTGGGCACGCCCGGCTGGATGGGCGACATTCAGCTCGAGCTCAAGACCGTCGCCGACGTCGCACTTGTCGGCTACCCGAGCGCCGGCAAATCGAGTCTCATCGCGTCGATCTCGGCGGCGAAGCCGAAGATCGCCGACTACCCGTTTACGACCCTGCACCCCAACCTGGGCGTCGTCGAGTCGGGAGAGTCTCGGTTCACGGTCGCCGACGTTCCTGGCCTCATCGAGGGCGCGAGTGAGGGCAAAGGGCTCGGTCTCGAGTTCCTGCGGCACGTGGAGCGCTGCACTGCCCTGTTGCACGTGCTGGACTGCGCGACGCTCGAGCCGGGGCGCGACCCGCTGAGCGACCTCGATGTGATCCTCGCCGAACTCGCGGCGTATCCCGTGCCGGAGGGTCAGACCCCCCTACTGGAGCGCCCGCAGCTGGTCGCGCTCAATAAGGTCGACGTGCCCGAGGGGCGCGAGCTAGCTGAGTTCGTGCGCCCCGAGCTGGAGGAGCGCGGGTACCGCGTCTTCGACATCAGCGCAGTGAGTCGTGAGGGCCTGCGTTCGCTCACCTTCGCCCTCGCCGAGCTTGTCGAGGCCGACCGGTCAGCGCGCGCCGCCGAGTCGACGACGCGCGAGCGCATTGTGCTGCGCCCCCGCGCCGTCAACGAGGTCGAGGTGACGGTGACGGTCGAGGGCGGCTCGGACGGCCCGCTCTACCGTATTCGCGGGGCGAAGCCCGAGCGCTGGGTGCACCAGACCGACTTCCGCAACGACGAGGCCGTCGGCTACCTCGCCGATCGGCTGGCGAAGCTCGGCGTGGAGGACAAGCTCTTCCAGGCGGGAGCCATCGCGGGTGCGACGGTCGTCATCGGGGGGGAGGACGGCGTGGTTTTTGACTGGGAGCCCACCCTCACGAGCGCGGCCGAGCTCATGACGGCGCCGCGCGGGTCTGACCCTCGCATCGACGGCAATGCTCGCCTCACCCGCGAGGAGCGCCGGGCGAATTACTTCGACCGCATGGACGCCAAGGCCGAGGCCCGCGCCGAGCTCGAACGCGAGCGTGAGGCCGGCCTGTGGCGGCAAGACGACGACCAGCGTGAAGATTCCCAGAGTGATGATTCCCACCAGGAGGGCACAAAGGAATGAGCCCGGCAGCGCGCCGCACCGTGGCCGACGCCCGTCGGGTCGTGGTCAAGGTCGGCTCCTCGTCGATCAGCGGCGCCAACGCTGCGCAGATCGGCCCGCTCGTCGACGCGCTCGCGGCTGCCCACGCCCGCGGCACGGAGGTCGTGCTGGTGTCCTCCGGTGCCATCGCCACGGGCATCCCGTACCTGAACCTGGATGCTCGGCCCACCGATCTGGCGACCCAGCAGGCAGCGGCCGCCGTGGGTCAGAACGTGCTCATCTTTCGGTATCAGGAGAGCCTCGACCGGTACGGCATCGTCGCAGGGCAGGTGCTGCTCACGGCGGGCGACCTGGAGAACGCGACGCCGCGCAGCAACGCGCAGCGTGCGATGGAGCGGCTGTTGGGTCTGCGGATTCTGCCGATCGTCAACGAGAACGACACGGTGGCGACGCAGGAGATCCGCTTCGGTGACAACGACCGGCTGGCGGCGCTCGTGTGCGAGCTGGTCGGCGCCGATCTGCTGGTGCTGCTGAGCGACGTCGACGCGATCTACACCCGGCCGCCGCACGAGCCGGGTGCCCAGCGCATCGGGCACGTTGCCGTCGATGATGATCTTGCGCACATCGAACTCGGCGACATCGGCGTCGCGGGTGTCGGTACCGGGGGAGCGGGAACCAAGATCGGTGCGGCGAAGTTCGCGGCCAGCCAGGGTGTTCCGGCGATCGTGACGTCGACGAGCGCCGTGGATGCGGCCCTGCGTGGCGATAACGTCGGCACCTGGTTTGACGCCGCCCCGCCGGCTGGCTGAGCAGCCAGGGGCGCGCCGTAGAATCGTCGGCATGACCATGACCGATCGAGCGCCTGACACGCGCAGCCTCGAACCCGCCCTCGAAGTGGTGCTCGCTGACTCGGTCGCCGCATCACGCGCTCTCGCCACCCTCACGACGGAGCGCAAGGATGCGGTACTCACCGCGATCGCAGACGCCCTCGACGGCGCCTTCGCCGGCGTGCTGCCCGCCAACGAGCGCGACCTCGAGCGCGGGCGTCAGAACGGCATCTCCGAGGGCCTGATGGATCGCCTGGGGCTCGACTCCGACCGCCTTGCCGGGCTTGCCGCCGCCGTGCGCGACGTGCGCGCACTGCCCGACCCGGTGGGGGATGTGGTGCGCGGCTCGCGCCTGCCGAACGGTCTGCAACTGAGCCAGGTGCGGGTGCCATTCGGTGTCGTCGGTGCAATCTACGAGGCACGGCCGAATGTCACGGTCGACATCGCCGCGCTGGCACTCAAGAGCGGCAATGCCGTTGTGCTGCGCGGGGGCAGCGCCGCCGAGCACACGAATCGCGCGCTCGTGGGCCTGCTGCAGGAGGCCCTCGTGAGCGTCGGGTTGCCGGCCGAGGCGGTGCAGACGATCGACGAGTTCGGACGAGCCGGCGCCCAGCAGCTCATGCGCGCGCGCGGCTTCGTCGACGTGCTCATTCCGCGCGGCAGCGCCGACCTCATCCAGACCGTCGTGCGCGAATCGACCGTGCCCGTGATCGAGACCGGCGCAGGTGTCGTGCACATCTACCTCGACGCGAGCGCTGACGTCTCGATCGCCGTTGACATCGTTCACAACGCCAAGGTGCAGCGACCCAGCGTCTGCAACGCGGTCGAGACCGTGGTGGTGCATCGGGATGCGGCAGCCCGCATCTTGCCGCCCGTCATCGAGGCGCTGCGGGCATCCGGCGTCACGGTGCGGGGCGATGCCCGCGCGCGTGCGATCGACGCGTCGCTCGCGACGGCCACCGACGACGACTTCGCGACCGAGCACATGGCGCTCGAACTGTCGATCGCGGTCGTCGATGACCTCGACGGCGCTCTCGACCACATTCGCCGCTACTCGACCCACCACACCGAGTCGATCATCACGAGCGACATGGCCAACGCTGAGCGCTTTCTCGCTGAGGTCGACTCGGCCGTCGTCATGGTGAATGCCTCGACGCGCTTCAGCGATGGCGGCGAGTTCGGCTTCGGCGCCGAGGTCGGTATCTCGACGCAGAAGCTGCACGCGCGCGGCCCCATGGGGCTGCCCGAGCTGACGAGCACGAAGTGGATCGTGCGCGGCGCCGGGCAGGTTCGCGGCTGAGACACGGTAGATTGGGTACTCGAAACCCAACGATTCAGGAGCCGTCATGTTGTCGACACTGGCCAGTGTGATTCTCGCCTCGGAAGAGGAGCTCGCGCCGCTGATCGCGCCGGCGCCCGTCATCGGTCTCGCCGCGGCGCTCGTGTTCCTCATGCTGGGTCTGGTGACGTTTGCCTACCGCGATGTTGCCAATCGTCACAGCACCAAGGGTGCACCCCGCGGCACGACCGGCGACCAGGCGGGGCACGACGCCGGCCACTGAGCCGGCTGCCTACCGAGTCGATCATTTCTCGCCGCCCCGCCATGACGAAGACCGAGACGCGCCGTCAGCGTATCGGTGTGATGGGTGGCACCTTCGACCCCATCCACCACGGGCACCTGGTGGCCGCCAGCGAGGTGGCGCACCACTTCGACCTCGATGAGGTCGTCTTTGTGCCGACCGGTCAGCCCTATCAGAAGCCGGATGCGACCTCTGGTGAGCACCGCTATCTCATGTCGGTTATCGCGACCGCGTCCAACCCGAACTTCCGCGTCAGCCGTGTCGATGTGGATCGCGTGGGGCCGACGTACACGATCGACACCCTGCAAGACCTTCGCGACGAGCATCCCGATACCGATCTGTTCTTCATCTCCGGTGCCGACGCGATCGCGCAGATCCTCGACTGGAAGGATGCGCGCGAGCTGTGGCAGCTCGCGCACTTCATCGCTGTGAGCCGACCGGGTCATCCGCTGAGCGTTCGCGCATTGCCGGAGGGCGACGTAAGCTTGCTCGAAGTTCCAGCCCTGGCGATCTCGTCGACGGACTGCCGACGCCGTGTGGAGGAGGGCTTCCCCGTCTGGTATCTGGTCCCCGATGGAGTCGTGCAGTACATCTCCAAGCACCGGCTGTACCGAGGCAACACACCATGAGCGTGAACAACGAGCAACCACTGAGCCGCCGCGCCGCCCGCGAGGCGGCCGAGCGCGCCGCCCGCGAGGCGGCGCAGGGCTCGCTGCCGGCACCCGAGTGGGTCAGCCCGACACCGTCCGCCAGCGCACCGCCCACTTCTGCTCCGCGCGCCGAGCCCGAGCAACGCATGCGCCGTCGCGACTTCCGGCCGCCGGCGGAGCAGCCCTCCCGCCGGGCGTCGTTCTCTACGACGCTCGACGAGGATGCGCCGCTGGACTATCGCACCGAGCACCCCGCGACGCCGCCACCGTCGCACCACGGCGCTGACCTGCCGCCGGGAGGTCGCCAGCGTTCGGACCCGCATGTGATCGGTGAGCGCACCCTGTCGCGGCGTGAGCTGCGCACTCTGCGAGAGGCTCAGGAGCACGGCACGGTGCCACCTGGAGAGAACCTTGTACCGCCTGCAGAAGCCCCTACGCCGCCGCAGTACAGCGCTCCCGAGACCCACACCTTGCCGTCGCCCGCACCGCTGCCATCATCGGCACCGGCCCCGCCACCCCTCATCGAGCCGCGCGCGGGCGGCGAGGAGCGCTCGACCGCGCCGCCCTCCTCGGCGCCGACCGGCGGCCACTGGTCGGTCGGGGCGCACGACGACGAGGATCCCTTCGCGAACACTTTCAGCCGTGAAGTGGGCGCTGCGTCGAGTTCGACGAACGCCCTCGTGCTGCCACAGATGCCCGAATCGACCTTGAGCGGGCCCGTGGGGGTAACGGGCGAGATCATCGTCACCGGCATGATCGAAGTGCCCCGCATCATGACGAGCACGGGCACGGTTCCGTCGATCCACGACAGACCTGACATCGATGACTACCTGGAGCCCGGCGATGTGGAACTCACGTCGACGAACTCCGCTCCGGTCAGCGCCCTCCGCGCGGTGAGTGGGCACACCGGCTCGAACAGCATGATGAACGGCAAGCCGCCCCGCAGCGGCAACACGCTCACGACCGTGCTCGTCGCGTCAACCGTCGTCATGGCGGTGGTCGCGATTGGTCTGTTCGTCCTCGCCGCGGTCAACGGACTATTCTGAATGCTTCCTCTCGTCTCCGACTCTTCAAGGATCCCGTGACCGCAACCTCTCAGGCCCTCGACCTCGCCCAGCTCGCCGCGCGAGCTGCCGATTCCAAGCAGGGGGAGGACATCGTGGCCCTCGACGTCTCGGGGCCGCTGCCCCTCACCGATGTCTTTGTGCTCGTGACGGGGCGCAACGAGCGCAACGTGCAGGCGATCGCCGGTGAGGTCGAGGGTCAGCTTAACGGGGCGGGGTCGAAGACTCTGCGTCGCGAGGGCCGAGCGGAGGGGCGGTGGATCCTTCTCGACTTCGGCGACGTGATCGTGCACGTGTTCCACGAGGAGGAGCGGTTGTTCTACTCCCTGGAGCGACTGTGGAAAGACTGCCCGGCGGTGCCGCTCGAGCTCGGGCACCCGGCCGGCGAGTAGGCGCACGCCGTCAGGGCACCCGCCTGAGCCTCAGCCTTCCGGGGGTGCCTGGACGCACAGCAGGGGTCAGGTCGTGCGACGACGCGCGATGAGCAGCATCCCACCGGCAAGGGTGAGTGCAGCGGCGGCACCGAGTATCGGCGCGCTCTCGAGCCCGGTGGCGGCAAGCTCCGTCGCGGCGATGATCGTGCCGGTGTAGGTCTGCGAGACGTCTCCGACGCTGTTGGTGGCCGTGATGGTGAAGCTGAAGTCTTCGGCGGTGGTGGGGGTGCCCGACACGACGCCGGTGGTCTCATCCAGGCTCAGGCCGTCGGGGAGTGCCCCGCCGGTGACGGCGAAGGTTGCGGCGGGACTGCCGAGAGACAACGGCGCTGTGAACGTCAGCGGTGTGCCGACTTCAGCCTGGGGGAAGCTGGAGGGGGCGGCCAATGCTGGCAGCCGGTCCACCGCGATGACCGACACCGTGTCGTCACCGGAATTGCTCACGTAGGCGGTGGTGCCATCGGGGGTGAACGCCACCGCGACTGGGTTAGCGCCGACGTCGATCGGGGTGCCCGTGACGGTGCCGGTGGCGACGTCGATGACCGACACCGTGCCGTCGCGCTGGTTGACGACGTAGGCGGTGGTGCCGTCGGGGGTGAACGCCAACCCGACCGGGCCGTCGCCGACGGTGATGGTGGTGTCGACGGTGCCGGTGGCGACGTCGATCACCGACACCGTGTCGTCGCTCCTGTTGGTGACGTAGGCGGTGGCGCCGTCGGGGGTGAACGCCACCCAGGTCGGGGCCTCGCCGACGGTGATGGTGCCGGTTTCGGTGCCGGTGGCGACATCGATCACCGACACCGTGTCGTCGGAGTTGTTGGTGACGTAGGCGGTGGTGCCGTCGGGGGAGAACGCCGGAACGAATGGCGTGGCGCCCACGGTGATGGTGCCGGTTTCGGTGCCGGTGGCGACGTCGATCACCGACACGGAACCGGCGGTGCTGTTCGCCACATAGAGGGTGCTCCCGTCAGGGCTGAGCGCGATCCCCTGCGGTCGAGCACCGACTCCGATGGGGGTTCCAGTGGTGTCGGTGGCGACATCGATCACCGCCACCTCGTTTTGGTTCCTCACCGTGACGTAAGCGGTGGCGCCATCGGCGCTGAAGGCCACGACGGCCGGCCTGTCGCCGACGGAGATGTCTGGGCCGGTGGGGGTGCCGGTGGCGACATCGACGACCGACACGGAGTCGCCACTATCGTTGACGACGTAGGCACTGGTACCGTCGGGGGTGAAGGCCACCCCGACGGGGCCGTCGCCGACATCGATGGTGTCGATGACCGAGCCGGCGGAGGCGGGAAGTGCCCCCAGTGACAGCATGGCGGCGACCATGGTGACTGCCGCTGCCGACCGGGCCCATCCAGCGCCGACACGGCTTCCGCGGACGTGAGATGTCGCAGTGTGTCGCGCGACAGGAGCAGCGGGTCGAGCGTTCATGAAGCTCTCCAAGGGTGGTGGACAGGCGGGCAGGACCATGTGCTGAGCCCCCCCAGGATACGTGAAGAAACCTACCACACGGTGGCCTCGGCGTGATCGCGCATCGCACCTCACTCGGGGTGCTTGCCACGCACTACGGGGAGACGCTCCCTCTGGTTTGGGCTTAGACGCGCCCTCTCATCAGCCACGGGCGCAACGTGCGCGTGACAAACGGTAGCGCCAGGTAGGTCATGATCGGCGAGACGATGAGCACGAGCAGCAGTACGCGCAGCAGGAGCGGCCACTCGCCGGTGAACGGGTCGATAGCGGCGTTCGTGCCGAGGCTCAGCGGGTAGAAGACGAGGATGATGGCGATCATCTGCTTCCACCGCGGCGGCGCGGGCGGCGGGGGAGCGATGACGTCGACGCGGCTCGGCTCGTCGAACCAGCCCTCGATGCCGGTGCGCTCTTCGACGCGCTGGTTCGCGGCAAACTCTTTGACGGTGCCGACCCACCAACCGCGCTCGCTTGAGTTTTCCCATGCCCGCAGGCTGGGCTCGTCGGCGAAGCGCAGCAGCATGTGCCAATGGGGCGACACGGGGTCGGGGCGCACCCACCCCGAGCCGAGATACCCCGGGAACTGGCTCATAAGGTTCTCGCCCGCGCGCGCCCAGGCGGCGAACTCGCGGGCGCGCTCCGGCGGCACCGAGCGGGTGATGGAGACGGTCACGGGGGCGTCAGTCATGCGTCTATCCAACACTGCGCGGTGGCCCGGATGCTCCGCCACGGTGAATTGGTCGCCACCGGGTCGGTGTACTACTCTTGTCGAGTTGTCCCCGGCGGCGGTCGGGTATGCCACGGGCCTGTGGCGCAGCTGGTAGCGCACCTGCATGGCATGCAGGGGGTCAGGGGTTCGAGTCCCCTCAGGTCCACTTTTTTGCGGAAGATCCCTCCGGGCGGAAGCCCGGGGACCTTCGACTCTGGCAACTGCGCGAGTGCGAGGCATAGCGTGGGCGCGATGGCTGACTCTCGCACTTCCCTGCCGTGGCACGCGCGTGAGGCGACGGCCGTTGTCGACGCGCTCGAGTCGCACCCGCGCGGCTTGAGCACGCAGGAGGTTCAGCGACGCCGCGAGGAATACGGGCCGAACTCGTTGACCTCGCGCCCGCCCGACCCGGTGTGGAAGGTGATCCTGCGGCAGTTCCGTTCGCCGCTCATCGCGATTCTGCTGGTCGCCGCCGCGATCACGCTGTTGCTGCAGGACTACATCGATGCGACCGCGATCCTCATCGTGCTGGTGCTCAACGCGACCATCGGGTTCTGGCAGGAGCTTCGCGCCGACCGCGAGATGCGCGCACTCGCTTCTCTGTCGGTGCCGGCTGCGCGCGTCATGCGCGATGGCCACCTCAGCAAGCTGAGCGCGACGGAGCTGGTGCCCGGTGACGTGATCGCTCTCGAGAGCGGTGAGCGCGTTCCGGCCGACGTGCGTCTGCTCGACGCCCACGCCCTGCTCGTCGACGAGTCGATGCTCACCGGTGAGTCTGAGGCGGTTCATAAGTCGCCGGAGGCCGTGACTGAGTCGACCGAGGTCGCTGACCGCGTCAATATGCTCTTCAGTGGAACGTTCGCGACCTCGGGCCGGGCACTCGGCGTTGTCGTCGCCACCGGCGTCAGCACCGAGCTCGGCATCATCAACGAGCTCGTGCAGGGTGCGCCCGATCTCACGCCGCTGCAGGTCATCATCCGTCGCCTCGAGAAGCGCATCGGGCTGTTCGTGGGCGTCGTGGCGGCTACGGTCTTCGTCGCCGGTGCTCTGCTGGGCGAGGAGCTCGAGGTCGTGTTCCTCTCGGCGGTGTCGATGGCGGTCGCCACGATTCCGGAGGCCCTGCCCGTCGTGCTCACGATCGCGCTCGCGATCGGCGTGCGCCGCATGGCCGCGCGCAACGCGATCGTGCGCACCTTGCCAGCAGTGGAGACTCTCGGCTCGACGACGGTCATCGCGAGCGACAAGACGGGAACCCTCACCCAGAACCGGCTGTCGGTGGAGCGGCTGTGGACGGCGGAGGGCTGGGTCGATCTCGCGGATGCACGGCTCGACCCCGACTCGCTCGCCGCGGCCGCGCTGCGCACCGGCGCTCTCGTGAATGAGGCGCATCCGAACGCGGACAGCGAGACGGGCTTCCTCGGTGACACCGTTGACATCGCTCTGGCGGTCGCGGCGCGAGACAGCGGTGTGGTCGACCCGGATGACGACCTGCCCGAGCAGCTCGCGCATGTTCCCTACGAACCGCAGAACGGGTATGCGCAGGCCCTGCGTGATGAGCAGGGTGGGCCGGTGCTGCACGTCAAGGGCGCGCCCGAGCTCGTGCTCGCGATGTGCGCACGGCTGGCGGGCAGCGAGGCGACGATGTCGGAGGCGCACGAGCAGGTTCTGGCGGCGAATGCCGAGCTCGCGGGCGAGGGCTATCGGGTTCTCGCGCTCGCGCGGCGCCGGTACGACAGCGGTGAGCGTCCCGAGGTCGCACCGCACGGGCCCGAGCTGCCGCACCCCGCTGAGCTCGAGCTGCTGGGCCTCGTCGCCATGACTGACCCGCCGCGCCCGGAGGCGCGGGCCTCGATCGAGCGGTGCCGCGATGCCGGCCTGCGCGTCATCATGATCACCGGTGATCACCCCCTCACGGCGACGACGATCGCTGCCCGACTGGGCATCGATGTTGGCGAGGGCGTCATCACGGGCGCAGAGGTGCGCGAGCTCGATGATGCGGCTCTCGAAGAGCGACTGCGGTCGGTCACGGTGGCGGCGAGGGTCTCGCCGACCGACAAGCTGCGCATCGTGCGTGCTCTGCAGCAGCTCGGGCACACGGTGGCCGTGACGGGCGATGGCGTCAACGACGCTCCCGCTCTGAAGGCGGCGGCGATCGGTGTCGCGATGGGACGCTCGGGAACGGATGTCGCGCGGGAGGCGTCTGATGTCGTGCTCACCGATGACCGTTTCGCAACGATCGTGGAGGCGGTGCGGCAGGGTCGCGTGACCTTCGCTGCGATCCGCAAGGCGACGTTCTTCCTGCTCTCCACGGGGTTCGGCATCATGCTTGCCGTCGCGGTGAGTGTGTTCTTGGAGCAGCCGTTGCTGTTCATCCCCATTCAGGTGCTGTGGCTGAACGTCGTCACGAGCGGGTTGCAGGATGTTGCGCTGGCCTTCGAGCCGGAGGAGGGAGATGAGCTGCAGCGGCCCCCGCGTCCGTCGAGCGAGGGCATCCTGTCGCGCGCCCTCTGGGGGCGCACGGTCGTCACCGCGGTCTTTATGGCCATCGTGCTGCTGCTCGCCTTCCGCTGGGCACTGGATGCGGGGTACGAGCTCGAGCACGCTCGCACTCTGGTACTCACCCTGTTCGTCATCATGAGCTTCTTCCAGTCCGGCAGTGCGCGCACCGAGCACCGCTCTCTGTTCACGGTGAGTCCGTTCAGCAATCCGTTCCTCGTGGTCACGGCGCTCGGGGCGATCGGCCTGCAGGCTTTCGTCATGTGGTGGGAGCCGGCGGCACAGGTTCTGGGGCTTGTTCGGTTGACGCTCACCGAGTGGGTGGGCTGTGCACTCGCCGCCTCGAGCGTGCTCGTGATCGTGGAGCTCGACAAGTTCGTGCGGCGACTTCTCGGCCGCCGCCGCCTACGCTGACCGCATGAGCGAGAGCCCCGAGTCGACCCCGACCCCTGCCGACGACACGCTGAGGTCGGCGCTGCGCACCCACACCGACTACGGGGTGGAGAAGCTGGAGGAGGCCGACGCGGCCGCCGACCCCGTCGTGCAATTTCGTGCTTGGCTCGCCGAGGCGGCCGAGCGGAAGGTGTACGAACCCAATGCCATGGTCGTGGGCACGATTGATCCGGATGGCGCACCGTCGGTGCGCACCGTGCTGCTGCGGGGCGTCGACGAGCGCGGGTTTGAGTTCTATACCGACTACAGCTCGCGCAAGGGTCGCGCCCTCCTCGCGAATCCGGCTGTCTCGGCGGTGTTCCCCTGGTACACGGTGCACCGGCAGGTGATGCTGTATGGCGAGGCACGACCCGTCGAGCAGCAGGCCAGCGACGACTACTTCGCGAACCGCCCTCGCGGCGCGCAGGTTGCGGCGTGGGCGAGTGACCAGTCGCAGCCCATCGATGGGCGTTCCGGGCTTGAGCGCAAGGTGCTCGAGGCGGAGGAGCGGTTCGAGGGTGTGGAGACGGTGCCGCGACCGGAGCGGTGGGGTGGCTTTCGCATCGTGCCGCACCGCGTCGAGTTCTGGCAGGGCCGAACCTCCCGTCTGCACGACCGCTTGGTCTACACGCGCGGCGCGAGCGGGGAGTGGACGTTGGGGCGCCTGCAGCCCTGATGACGGCGCGGGAATAGCGCCGAGCATCCTCGCGTTCGTGTCATCAATGCGTATGAATAGACTGACGCGAGACAGAGTGTGAGCGGTCACCCCGCTCGGGACGGACAATCATCATGAGCACTGCAGACGCTGCCACGAGCGGCCGCCTCGAATTCGGTCTCGAGACCTTCGGCGACCGCAGCAAGAATGACGCCGGTGAGTACGTCAGCTACCCCCAGGTGATCCGCGATGTCGTCGAGGAGGGCATTCTCGCCGATACGGTCGGCGTCGACTTCTTCGGCATTGGTGAGCACCACCGCGACGACTTCGCCGTCTCCGCACCCGACGTGGTGCTCACCGCGATCGCCGCACAGACGGAGCGCGTCAAGCTCGGCACGGCCGTGACCGTGCTGAGCTCGGATGACCCCATCCGTGTGCACCAGCGTTTCGCCACCCTGGACGCCGTCTCGAACGGCCGCGCCGAGATCATCATGGGGCGTGGCTCGTTCACGGAGTCGTTCCCGTTGTTCGGGCTCGAGCTCGGCGACTACGAGCGCCTCTTCGAGGAGAAGCTCAACCTGTTCGCCGAAGTTGTGAAGGAGCAGCCCGTCACGTGGGAGGGCACCATCCGCCCACCGCTGAATGGCGTGCAGGTGTACCCGACCACCGAGGGCGGCAGCATTCGCACCTGGATCGGCGTCGGCGGCAGCCCCGAGTCGGTCGTGCGCGCGGCGCGCTACGGGTTCCCCCTCATGCTCGCGATCATCGGTGGAGAGCCCGCGCGCTTCGCGCCCTATGTCGACCTCTACCACCGGGCGATGACGCAGCTCGAGCAGCCGATGCAGCCCATCGGCGTGCACTCGCCCGGGTATGTGGCCGACACGGACGAGCAGGCTGCGGAAGAGTTGTGGCCGCACTACGAGGTTATGTACTCGCGCATCGGGCGCGAGCGCGGCTGGGGCCCCACGACGCGCGCGCAGTTCGAGGCCGAGATCGCCCACGGCTCGCTCTACGTCGGCTCGCCCGAGACGGTGGCGCGCAAGATCGCCGCGACCGTGACAGGGCTCGGTGTGCAGCGCTTCGACATGAAGTACAGCACGGGGCCAATCAGCCACGACAAGCTCATGCATGCGATCGAGCTCTACGGCACGCAGGTCATGCCGCGCGTGCGCGAGCTCGTCGCCGCGGCGTCCGCGGTATCGGTCTGACACCACCAGCCTGATCGCTCAGTCGGTGACGATGGCCACGCCCGTGGCGGTCGATGCGCTCTGCACGCTGCCGCCGTTGGTGAGGTCGGTGAAGCCGAGCGCTTCCATGCGGGCGATGGCCTGGCCGGAGCGGTTGCCGGTGCGGCAGTAGACGACGTAGGGCGCCTCGGGGTCAAGGAGGGAGACCTGGGCGTCGAAGTCACTGGACTGCACGTCGATGTTGACGGCGCCCTCGAGGTGACCCGAGGTGAATTCGCCCGGGGTGCGCACGTCGAGCAGCACGGTGCTCTCATCGACGGCGACGGGCTCGGCGCTCGGGGCGCAGGCGGCGAGGCCGAAGGCCAGGGTCAGGGTGAGCGCAAGGGCGCTGAGGGTGCGTCGCATGAAGATGCTCCTTGTCATGAGGTTCGGGGGCGACAGTACCATACATACCCCAGGGGGTATTACAGGATTCCCTCGCGACCACGGTGGCAGGTGGTTCAATCAGGAGGTGAGCTCTCTCAACCGCCGCGCGCTGGCCATCGCGATCCTCGCCGCGTTCGTCGCCTTCCTCGACGGCACGGTCATCAACGTGGCGCTTCCCGCGATCACCGCGGAGCTCGGGGGCGGCCTGCCCGTGCAGCAGTGGGTCGTCGACGCCTACCTCATCACCCTGGGCGCGCTCATCCTGCTCGCCGGCTCGCTCTCCGACCTGCTCGGTCGCGTCGCCATTCTGCGTATCGGGCTCATCGGCTTCGGCGTGACCTCCCTCGCGTGCGGTCTTGCGCCGACCGCTGAACTGCTCATCGCGGCACGTGCGGCGCAGGGTGTCGCCGGCGCACTGCTCGTGCCGAGCTCGCTCGCCCTCATCATGGCCACCCACCGCGGGCCCACGCAGGCTCACGCCATCGGCATCTGGACGGCGTGGACCTCGGCCGCGTTCATCGCCGGCCCCCTCATCGGTGGGCTGCTCACCGACCTGGCGAGCTGGCGCTGGGTGTTCGTCATCAACGTGTTGCCGATCGCCCTGACGCTCATCCTCATGGTGCCGCTGCGCAACGAGCCCGCCGAGACGCGCGTGCCCATCGACTACGCGGGCGCCGCGCTGGGTGCGCTCGGACTGGGCGGCGTCGTCTTCGCCCTCATCGAGCAGGCGAACTACGGCTGGGGCGATCCCCTTGTGCTTGTGCCGCTCGCCGTTGGCGCGCTCAGCCTGGTCGGCTTCCTCGTGCGCGAGCGCCGTGCCGCGCATCCCATGCTGCCGCTCGGTCTCTTCCGCTCCCGTAATTTCGCCGTCGGCAACCTTGCGACCGTCACCATCTATGCCGCGCTCGCCGTCGCCTCGCTCACGATCGTCGTCTACCTGCAGCAGGGGCTCGGCCTGTCGGCGACCCTCGCGGGGCTGGCGCTGCTGCCCGTGACGGTCGTCAACATCGCGCTCTCGTCGTGGTTTGGCGGCCTTGCCGGTCGGTACGGCTCTCGCTGGTTCATGGCCGGCGGCCCTGCCCTCTGCGCCATCGGGTTCCTGCTGATGCTCGCCATCGACGAGCCTTTCGACTTCCTCACCCAAGCCCTGCCGGGCATCGTGCTGTTCGGGTTCGGCCTCACGATGACGATCGCCCCCCTCACGTCGGCCGTGCTCGGCGCCATCGATACGCGGCAGTCCGGCATCGCCTCCGCGACCAACAACGCGGTGTCACGCGTGGCCGGGCTCATCGCGATCGCCGTGCTGGGTCTGGCCATCGGCACCGAGGTCGACGGAGCCTGGTTTGATCGCTCGCTCATCCTGTGCGCATCGCTCATGGCGATCGGGGCGATCACCTCGGCCATCGGGATTCGCAACCCCCGCCCTACCGAGGGCACGACGGCTGCCGACGCCGCACCAACCCCGGCGGGCGGCGCCGGTTCAGGCGAGAATCGCTGACCCGGCTCCCGCGAGCGTCACGACCGCGGTGAGCGCCGAGGCCATGATGATGCGGAACAGCGCGCGACTTCGGGGGTGCCGTGTCACGACGATGAGGCCCGCCACCAGCAGCGTGCACGACGCCACGAGCCCCACCATGCCGAGCGACGTGACGACGGGCGGGCCCAGCGCTCCGAGGGCCGCGGCCATCGCGAGAGCGAGCAGTGCCGTGACACCTGAGCCGCGCGCGCCGAGCACGTGCGGCAGAGAGCGGATGCCGTGCCGGGCATCGGCATCGAGGTCGGGGAGCACGTTGGCGACGTGCGCCGCGAGACCGAGCATCCCCCCGATGGCGACCGCCCACCATGCCGCGAACGCGGGCTCTTCGCGGGCGAGGGTCACGATGAGCGGCAGACTCGCGAATCCGACGACATAGCAGGCGGTTGCCGCCAGAGTGCGCTTGAGACCGGCGTTGTACGCCCAGCCGGAGGCGAGGAACACGAGCTGCGCCAGGGCGGCAGCCCAGCCCAGCGCTACCGAGAGCGCGATCGCCGCGAGGGCACTGACGCTCGCGTAAGCGAGCAGGATGCGCGGCGAGACCTCCCCGCGCACGGTCGGTTTGTCGGCGCGTACGGCATCGCGGTCACGCTGCGCGTCGAGGGCGTCGTTTGACCAGCCGACCGACAGCTGGTTGGCGAGAATCACCGCACCCACGAGGGCGATGCGCTCGGGTGGCAGACCCGTGACGGCCCCCAGCGCAACCGCCACCACGGTCACGACGATGCTGGGGCCGGGGTGCGAGGCGCCCACCAGGGCGCGCACGCGAGTCAGCATCACGCCATGCTACGTGGCAGTGCGCGGGCTACCATCGTGCGTATGCGACGACGCCTGCGACGCCTGCGCGGTGCGGTCGTGCTGATAGCGGTGGCGGGTCTGTTCACGGTCACGGGGTGCGTCTCGTACGACCCTGCTCCGCGTGAGCCCGAGGCGCGCGGGGTCGGCGCGGCACCGTTGCTGAACCCAGATCAGCTCTATCTGCTGCAGCGGCTGGCGGACATGGATCTGCGCGAGAAGCTGGGTGCTCAGATCATGATCCACGTTCCCGGCACGGACGCCGGGCGCATTCGCGGGGTTGTCGAGCAGCACGGCTTCGGCGGGGTGATCCTTATGGGTGACAATGTCGGCGGATCGGCTGATGCCGTCGCGCGGCTCACGAGTGCGCTGCACGCCGAGCCGGGGCTGCCCCTTCTCACGGCGATCGATCAGGAGGGTGGCATCGTGCGTCGGCTGCCCGGTGATTCAGCGCCGGCCGGTCGAGCACTGTGGGGCTCGCCGCCGTCGGCGGCCGAGGCGGCGTTCCGCGATCGGGCCGCGCTCGTCGCGCGAGCGGGGGTGCTCATTAACTTCGGCGTGGTCGCCGATGTGACTCCCGACCGCTCAAGCTTCATCAGCGGAAGGGTTCTCGGTGAGTCGCCCGACTCCAGTGCCGAGCGTGTCGCGGCGGCGGTGCGTGGAGAACTGGGGGCGACCCTGCCGACTCTCAAGCACTTCCCGGGGCACGGTGCGAGCCCGGCCGATTCGCACGTGAGCGTTCCGCGGTCGAGTATCTCACTGGAGGAATGGCGGCAGACGCACGCGGTGCCCTTCGCGGCGGGCATCGCGGCAGGAGCCCCGCTCGTCATGACGGGCCACCTTCAGTTCGATGAGATCAGCGCCGTGCCCGCGACGCTGTCAGCCGAGTGGATCGACATTCTGCGCGACGACCTGGGCTTCGAGGGCGTGATCGTCACCGACGACATGATCATGCTGCAGCGTTCGGGCCTCGACGACTACGCCGATCCGCGCCGCAACGCTGTGCGCGCACTCGCGGCCGGCAACGACCTGCTGCTGTACGTGCTGCCGGGTGATCCGAGCACGGTCGGCATCGATCCGGCGGGGCTGCTGGATGCCCTGGTCGCCGCGGTCGAGGAGGGCACCGTGAGCGAGGCGGCCGTCGATGAGTCTGTGCTGCGGTTGCTCGCGGTACGACGTCAGGCCTCCGGCGAAAGCGGACCGTACCGGGATTGCGGCCCCAAGTGTTGGGGCCAGTCGCCTCGCGGCGTGCGCGTTGTGACCGATTAGTCGGTGGCGTCGCTCAACGAGAATCAGGGTGACTGCGGTGACGAGCAGCGCAGGCATGTGACGGTCATTCCGGGTACAGAAACTCTCGCGGGTACCGCGTGCCGCCCGGGGGCGAGCGCATCATGTACCCCAACCGGAGGTGAATCGGCCAACCCTGGCAATTGCGCGACAGCGGGCGTCCTCCCTGCGGTGCGCCGCGACCGTCACGGGCCCGGGAATCCGACACAATGAGAACGATGATGACGTCACCTCGCCCTATTCAGCACCACGACGTGCTGGGCGCTGTGGCGTCCTCACTCGGGTCCAGCCTGGGAGAGGTGAGTGCTCTGCAGGTCGAGCCCACCGGCCACGGCTTCACTCACGGGTACCGCGTGACGCTCACTGACGCACAGGGCAAGAGCGCTGACCACACGGTCTTCGTCGAGACCTCCCCGCCCGAGTCGACGCGACCCGGCGTGCTGACGCTCACGCAGCCGGATACGGGTGAGCGCGTGGATGTCTGGGTGTACCCGGCCGACCCGGCCCTCCCCGCCCTGCGCACGGCGGTGTACGCGGAGGCCGCCGGTGTCGTGCTGGGCCGTCTCGGTCTGCCCGTCGACGCGATCAAGGTGTCGCTCGCGGCCTACCGCCCGGGAAAACGTGCGGTCGTGCGCGTGGACACCTCGGGCACCGCGTACTTCCTGAAGGTGGTGCGCCCGTCGACGGCGGAGCCTCTGCAGCGCACGCACAGCCAGTGGCGTCAGCACGGAATCGCCGTGCCGTCGGTGCTCGGGTGGAGCGAGGAGGGCCTCGTCGCTCTCGAAGCACTGGCGGGCGCGGAACTCATCAGTGTGCTCGATCGCGTGACCGACCCCCGGGTGCTGCTGGACGAGCTCGAGCGACTGGTCGTGCAGGTCGCCTCGGTGCCCTCGGAAGCGCCAGCACGCGCCTCCCTGGTGCGACGCCTCGACTGGTACGAGGAGCGTCTGGTGGATCAGATGCCCGAGCACGACGTGCTCATCGAGCGCACGGCGCGCATGATCGCCCAGCGGTTTCGGGATGGTGGTGACCCGCCCCCCTCACGTACCGTGCACGGCGATCTCCACCTTGCTCAGCTTCTCGTCGATCCCCGTGAGCCGGCTCGGATCACAGGGGTGCTCGATGTCGACACCTCGGGCTGGGGAGACCCGGCAGATGATGCCGCCGCTCTCTATGCGCACCTCATCGCGACGGTGGTGCACGATGGCGGCAGCACGGCGACGGTGCGGGCGCGACGCTGCTCGGTGCTTGCTGACGGCTGGCGTCGTCGCTGGTTCGGGTCGCGGGATGCGGGATTCGCCGACCGCGCCCACGCTATCGCCGGCACGCAGCTGCTCGGCCACGCGCTCGCGCGCTCGGCGGCGGGCTCGACCGATGCCGAGCTGCTGGTGGAGCGCGCCCAGCACGTGGCGAACGCGGACGAGCGGCCGCTCACGACCTCCTCCTGGTGAGACCACCGCGCGGGCTTGCCACCACCACCATGAGAAAAATCTCACCCACGCTGGCCGCCGCAGGACCGATACTGGAGGCATGACTCCTCCCGCTCGCAGCAGCGCACCGGCTCGCGGTCGGAGCTGGTTGACCGTGGGCGCGACCTCCCTCGTCGGCATGGGCATCCTGGCCACGAGCGCGGTCTCGGTGGCGGGCGCCATGCCGCTGGTCGAGTCCACGACCCAGTCGAGCGTGCCACCGATCACGACGATGACTCTCGACGAGGTCAAAGGTCTGTCGGCGTCGATCGAGATGACGGAGGCGCCCGAGAGTGCCGCAGCGACCCCGACTCCTGCCTCACCGCCCGACGTGGAGCGAGCTCCTGCTCCCGCTCCGCAACCGGTCGCACCCGCGGTGAGCGTCAGCGCGGCGTTGCCCGATTCGCCCGACTCACCGGGTTCTCCCGACTCGCCCGACTGACTCCGACGCTCTCAGGCGAGCCGGTACCCCATGCCCCGTACCGTCTCGATGCGGTCGGCACCGATCTTCGCGCGCAGATAGCGCACATACACGTCGACCACGTTCGACCCCGGGTCGAAGTCGAAGCCCCACACGCGACTGAGCAGCTGCTCGCGCGAGAGCACCTGTGTGGGGTGCCGCATCAGCTGCTCGGCGAGACCGAACTCTCGTGCCGAGAGGTCGAGGGTGTCGCCCGCGACCGTGATGCGACGTGCACGCAGATCGAGTGCGAGGTCGCCATGACGCAGAACGGTCTCGTCCGCACCCTGCTGACCGGCCTCCCGCAGGCGCACGCGGATGCGAGCGAGCAGCTCATCGAACTTGAAGGGCTTCGGCAGGTAGTCGTTGGCGCCGCCGTCGAGCCCGCTCACGGTGTCATCGACGCTCGTGCGCGCCGTCAACATGATGATGGGCACCGTGGAGCCACCCGCTCGCACCTGGCGCAGCACCTCGAAGCCGTCGATGCCGGGAAGCCCCACATCGAGCAGCACGAGATCGAACGAGCCCGTTGTCGCATAGTCGAGCCCGACCCGCCCGTCGGTCACGACCGTGACGGTGTAGCCCGCCGCGGTCAGGCCCTTCTCGACGAAGGTGGAAATGCGCGCCTCGTCCTCCACGACCAGAATGCTGCTCACGACGAACTCCTCGGTGCAGGAGGCGCGGCGGCCTCGGGGCGTAGGGGCTCCGCGTCCGGCGGGGAGACGGTCTCCGTAAACCCTCGTGCCGGGGGCGGCGGAGCATCCGGCTGGGCGTCGATCGGCACCACGATGCCGAATCGTGAGCCGGCCTCCGAGCTCTCCAGCGAGACGTAACCCCCGTGCGCACGGGCGATGGCCGCGACGATGGGCAGACCCAGACCGGATCCGGCGATGCCGCGCCCCGTATCGGCGCGACCGAAGCGCTCGAAGATGCGCTCTTCGGCCCCCTCGGGGATTCCTGGGCCCTCGTCGGCGACCCAGAATTCGATCGCGGAGGCGTACGCGGTGCTGCCGAGTCGAATGGTGGCACCCTCCGGGGAGTACTTGACCGCGTTGTCGGCGAGCTGCAACCACGCTTGGGTGAGCCGGCTGGGCGAGAGCGGTGCGATCGCCTCGGCACGTTCTGCGAGCACCCAGTGGTGCGAGCTCATCGCCTCAGCCTTGCTGAAGACGAGTGCAGTGAGGTCGGCGACATCCGTCGGCTCGGTGAGCAGCACCGCGTCTTCCGCGCGTGCGAGTGCGTCGATGTCGTCGACGAGCTCGCTCATGCGATCGAGTTCGGTGATCGCGATGTGGCGGGCTGCATCGACGTCGGCGGGAGAGTCGGGGTTCATGAGCTCGAGGTGCCCTCGCACGATGGTCAACGGCGTCTTGAGCTCGTGGCGCACGTCGTCGAGCAGTTGACGCTGCATGGTGAGGGCATCGTCGAGTCGCGCGAGCATCGCGTTGATGGTCTCGGTGAGGGCAGAGATGTCATCGTTGCCGTGCACGGGGATGCGCTCGCCCAGATCAGCGGCCGTCATGCGGGAGGCGGTCTCGGTGACGTGGCGGATGGGCGCGAGCAGACGCCCGGCCACGAACCAGCCGGCGACTCCGATCGCCGCCAACGAGGCGAAGGCCAGCCAAGCGTAGGTCAGGAAGGCGCCGCCGACCTCGTCGACGGCCGCTTGCGCGTCGACGGCCGTGACGTAGGCCCCGACGCTGTCGTCGCCCGCGATCATGACCGGAGCCGAGACATAGCGCAGGGTGCCGACCGAGGTGATGGCGGTGCCGAGCGTCACCGTACCCGTGCTGGCCTCGGCCCATGCCCGGTCGAGGAACGGCGTCTCGCTGTCAAGGGGAAAGGCGATGCGTGTTCCGGGCACGTATCGGGCGGCGCCGTCCACGAGGGCGATGCTGCTCTCGTTGCGACCCGGTACGAGTCTCGACATGATCGCCGAGAGCGCTTCGTCGACGGTGGAGAACACTTCTGGAGTCGCATCCGGGGCCTGGGTCGCCGTGTCCTCGAGGGTGGTCGACTCTCCCGTCACGATGCTGCGTGCGGCCTCGACCGACGCGATGAGCTCGGCGTCGATGCCGGCGAGCACCCGGTCGCGCTGCACGAGGTAGGCGCTGATGCCCGAGACGGTCATGCCGAGCGAGGTCACGAGCAAGATCACGGCGAGAATGCGCGAGCGCACCGAGAATCGGAGCAGGGGCGACCGCATGCCTCCATTATCTGTGCGAGCGCCGACGCTCGCCGCCTGCATGAGAGCACTCTCACCCGCGGTGTCGAGCGTGCGCGGGGCCACCGCTGCGCGCCGATCGCTCGGCGGCCCGATGCTCGTCGCCGAGTCGTCGCAGGTCGAGAGCCGCGCTCACGCGGAGGGCGGCCGCGTCACCACTCGGGCCGGTGTGCGCTGTCAGCAGCAGCAAACGGGCCTGCAGCGCGCTCGTCAGCGCGGCGCTTGCCGAGTTGGCGACCGTCAGCCGCACCCGAGCCGTGCCGTCGTCGAGCACCGCCACGGCATCGGCATCACCGCTCTCCACCGGGTGTCGGCGCCCCGCGACGACGACCTCGCGACCGGGGTCGCAGCGTGCGGCCTCCGCGAGCGCCATCGTGCCGGCCTGCTCGAGCAGCGCGCCGTACTCGGCGAGAGCATCCGCCGTCGCCGGATCAGGACGAGTCGGCTCGGCAGGAATATCGGCCTCGCTGTCGAACAGCGCCGGATGCCCGGGGCCGGGCCGCCGAGAGAGCCGATGTGCCACGACCCCTCCTCACCCTCGCTCTCACCGAGTAATCGAACGTGTGTTCGATAGTAGCGCGCCGAGCGCGGCACGAGAGCGTCAGCGAGGGCGGCGGAGGATGCCGACCTCGGCGAGCTTCTGGGCGAGACCCGCGCCATTGGGTGCCCAGACCCACGGCGCGGTGCCCTGCGGCGACTCGCTGTGCCGACGACCACCGGCGAGAACCGCCTCGGGCGTCGACAGTTGCCGAATGGCGACGGCGGCGACGTTGTCGGGGTGGGCTGTGGTGAATTCGCGATACAGCTCTTCATCGTGCTGGCCGTCGTCGCCGATGAGCACCCAGCGAATGTCGGGGAACTCGCGAGCGAGCCGCTCGAGGTTGTCGCGCTTGTGCTCCCGGCCACTGCGGAACAGTCGGTCTGAGGTGGGGCCCCAGTCGGTGAGCAGCAGGGTGCCGCGCGGGTACAGGTGCCGGCCCATGAACCGGTCGAGCGTCGGCGCCACGTTCCAGGCACCCGTCGACAGGTAGACGACGGGGCTGCTCGGGTGCTCCTGCGTGATCCGCTCGAGCAAGACGGCCATGCCCGGCACGGGGCGGCGCGCCTGCTCGTCGAGCACGAAAGTGTTCCATGCGGCGAGGAAGGGTCGGGGGAGTGCCGTGACCATGACGGTGTCGTCGATGTCGGAGAGCACGCCGAGCCGGGCATCCGGGTTCACGACGTAGATGTCGGCGCTCACCGGGTCAGAGCCTTCGGTGTCGAGGGTGATGCGGCGCAGACCAGGCTGCAGGCGCACCGTGATGTCGACGTCGACGACACCACCCCGGTCGGCGTGCACGGTGAACTCCTGGCCCTCGGCGCGGATCACGACTGCGGCGTGGGCGACCGGGATGCTGATGAAGCTGCGCCAGCCGCGGATCGATTTCTTCGCGACCTTCGCCTTCGTGGCGGGCCGGGTGAGGAGCACCCGGCACAGCACCCGGATCCAGCCGTCGCCTCCGTAGCCGCTGTACGGAATGACGGTGGGCACCAGCCCGCGCTTGCGTGCACGTCGTTCACGGAAGCGGTGAAAACGGTCTTCCAGGCCGGCCGCCCAGAGAGCCCACCGCGAGGGTGAAACGGGGTCGGGGGCGGCGTCCGTCACGGCCCCAGTCTGTCAGAGCGCCGGAATCGCGACCGAGCGTTCTGCCCTCCCTGGCGCCGAGGGCACGCGTGCGCGACGCGCCCGGCAAACTGAGCGTTGCGTGCCATCAGTGCTCTGAGGGCGCTACCCTGGGCATCGGTCTAGCGAAAGGACCCCATTGTGTCGAACCTCGATCTCAGCACTCCGCACCTCGGCGGATCTGCGATGATTCGCAACGAGCCAGTCCAGGCCCGCAGCACTGCGCGCCTGGCGACCCTGCTCGACTCCGCGGCCGCCGTGATCCATGAGATCGGCTACGAGAAGCTGACGACCGCCATGGTCGCCGACCGCGCGGGTGCGTCGATCGGCACGGTCTACCGCTACTTTCCCGACCGCATCGCCGTTCTGCAGTCACTCGCTCTGCGCAACCACGAGCGTCTCATGGTTCGCGTGACCGAGGAGCTCGCGCGTGCCGAGCACACGACGGCGCAGGATGCCCTGCTAGGCCTGGTCGATGTCATGGCCGACCTGTTCCGCACCGAGCCGGGTTTCCGGTCGTTGCGCGCGGGCGATGTGCTCGATCTGCGCCCGCCGATGACGGAGGAGCCCGCACTGGCCGCGATCGCCCACGCTGTGAGTGAGGCGTTGGTGCAGCGCTTCGGCCTGACGGAATCGAGTGAGCTGCGTCTGGCGGTCGGCTCGGCGCTCGAGGTGGCAGACGCCCTGGTGGCGCGAGCCTTCGCTCGGTCGGAGGAGGGCGATGCTGCGTGGCTCGCTGAGGCGCACCACGGTGTGTCGGTGATCGTGGCGGGGCGGCTCTAGCGCTCCTCGAGCGCGCGGGTGGTAAGCGGCCCACTGCTTGATTGCTGGCTGGGTGCTCGCTGAGTGGTTCTGCGTAACTGCCGAGAAATGTCGCCCTGAGCGCGGCCGATGACGGGCTCTCCTGTTTGACTGGGAACCGGCTGAGCGCCATCGACGCGCGCCATCGCGAAGGAGAGCAGCATGATCGAGTTCCGCTCCATCACCAAGACCTTCCCCGACGGCACGACGGCGGTCGAGGATTTCAGTCTCGTCCTGCCCTCGCATCAGACGACCGTGTTCGTCGGCTCGAGCGGGTGCGGCAAGACCACGCTGCTGCGCATGATCAACCGCATGGTCGATGCGTCGAGCGGTGAGCTCGAGATCGACGGCGAGAACGTCTCGACGATCGAGCCCGTCAAGCTGCGCCGCCGCATCGGGTACGTCATGCAGAACTCTGGGCTGTTACCGCACCGTCGCGTGATCGACAACATCGCCACGGTGCCGCTGCTCAATGGTGTTCCCGAGAAGGAGGCGCACGCGCGTGCCCTCGAGCTCATGGACACCGTAGGCCTCGACCGCAGCATGGCCGAGCGGTACCCGGCACAGCTCTCGGGCGGTCAGCAGCAGCGCGTCGGCGTCGCGCGGGGCCTCGCCGTCGACCCCAACATCCTGCTCATGGACGAGCCCTTCGGCGCGGTCGACCCCATCGTGCGCGCGGACCTGCAGCAAGAGCTGCTGCGCCTGCAGCGTGAGCTCGACAAGACTGTCGTTTTCGTCACGCACGACATCGACGAGGCCTTCCTGCTGGGCGACCAGGTCGTCATTCTCGAGAAGGGCGCTCGCATCGCCCAGAAGGGCACGCCGGAGGAGATTCTCGCGAACCCCGCGAGCGATTTCGTGGCGAGCTTCATCGGCGCCGACCGCGGCAAGCGTGCTCTGAGCATTCGCGAGGTCGACGGCGGGCGCATCCTGGTTGACGGCGACGGCAACGTCGCGGGCGCGCTCACGGAGGCGAGCTGAGCAGTGACCTGGGTCTGGGACAACCTCGATCTGATCGGTCGACTCTCGCTCGAGCACATGCGCTTGAGCGTGATTCCTATCCTCCTCGGGTTCCTCGTCGCCCTGCCGCTCGGCTGGGTCGCCTACCGCTACCGACTCACGCGAGGCCTCGTGCTCACCGTCGTCGGCCTGCTGTACACGATTCCTTCGCTGGCGCTCTTCGTCGCGCTGCCGCCGCTGCTGGGCATCCCGTATCTGAGTGAGCTCAACGTGGTCATCGCGCTCACCATCTATGCGGTGGCCATCATGGCGCGCTCCATCGCGGACGCCCTGGGAAGCGTCGACGGCGACGTCAAGCAGGCGGCTACCGCGGTCGGCTACTCCTCGTGGCGGCGGTTCTGGTCGGTCGAGTTTCCGCTCGCCGGGCCGGTGGTGCTCGCGGGCGTGCGTGTCGTCGCCGTGAGCACCGTGAGCCTGCTCACGATCGGCGTCGTCATCGGTGTCGACACGCTCGGCTACCTGTTCACGAACGGCTATCAGCGGGGCATCCTCGCCTCGGTTCTCACGGGCGTCATCGTGACCGTCCTCATCGCCCTCCTCTTCGATCGTCTGCTCGTGCTGCTGGGGCGCGTGCTCATGCCGTGGACCGCGACGGCGTCGCAACCGCTCGTCCTGAAGCGGGGGGCGTAGAACATGGAACTCTTCTTCGAGGCCTTCGCCTGGCTGCTCGACCCCGCCCACTGGGAGGGGCGCGGGTCGATCCCGCAACGTATCGGCGAGCAGCTCTACTTCACCTTCCTGGCGATGGCGGTGGCCTCCGCCATCGCCATCCCCCTGGGGTGGCTGATCGGCCACACGGGGCGCGGGCGCGATATCGCTGTGGCGATCACGGGTGCGGCGCGTGCGCTGCCCTCCTTCGGTCTGCTGTTCCTCTTCGTCCTCCTCGCCGGGGTGCTCAATCGCGAACCATCGACCATCTTCGTTCTCGTCCTACTGGCGATTCCGCCGATTCTCGCGGGTGCGTACTCGGGGCTCGAGGCCATCGATCGTCGCGTTATCGACGCAGCTCGGGCGGTCGGCATGACCGAGTGGCAGATCCTGTGGAAGGTCGAGGTGCCGCTCGGCCTGCAGCTGCTCATCAGCGGTCTGCGCAGCGCGACGCTGCAGGTCGTGGCGACCGTCGTGCTGGTGGCGTTCGTGGGTCTCGGTGGCCTCGGCTACGAGATCGTGCAGGGTATTGCTTTGCGCCGCTACGACCAGATGCTCGGCAGCGCGATCCTCATCATCGTGCTCGCCCTCCTGCTCGACGCGATCTTCGCGCTCCTCGAGCGCTACGCGGTGCCGCGCGGCGTGCGCGCGGGCCGCACCCCAGACGTTCGCACGACGTCATCCGGACGTCGTGCGACGGCGGATACTTCCGCCACCACCTAAGAAAGAGAGTGTGCAATGTTCACAGCAAGGAACAAGGGCCGGTTCGCGCTCGGCGCGACCGTGGTCGGGGTGTCATTGGCCCTGGCAGGGTGTGCAACGGGTGACCCGCTGGAGGAGCCGGAGACGGGCTCTGACGGTGACGTGACGAGCGAGTCGATCACCGTCGGATCGCAGGCGTACTACTCGAACGAGATCATCGCCGAGATCTATGCACAGGCACTGGAGGAGGCCGGCTTCGAGGTCGACCGCAACTTCCAGATCGGTCAGCGCGACGCCTACATTCCCGCGATCGAGGGCGGCGAGGTCGACCTCTTCCCGGAGTACACGGGCAACCTGCTGCAGTTCTACAGCCCCGACACGACGGCGACGCAGACGGATGACGTCTATGCCGAGCTTCTCGATGCCCTGCCGGCAGGTCTGCAGGTGCTCGACCAGTCCACGGCGAGCGACCAGGATTCCTACAATGTGACCGCCGAGTTCGCCGAGGCCAACGGGCTCAGCTCGATCGGCGACCTCGCGGGCGTCGACGGGCTGGTGCTCGGCGGCTTCCCGGAGCTCGAGGAGCGCCCCTACGGCCCGACCGGCTTGCAAGACGTCTACGGCGTGACCGTCGAGTTCGAGGCGACCGGCGACACGACCGTGCCGGCGCTGCTGGATGGCCTCGTGAATGTGGCGAACGTGTTCAGCGCCGACCCGCGCATTGGCTCCAACAACCTTGTGACGCTGGCCGACCCCGAGGGCCTGTTCCTGGCCTCGAACGTCGTGCCGCTCGCCTCGGCAGACCTGCCGCAGGCGGCCGTCGACCTGATCAACGAGATCAGTGCCGCTCTGACCGCCGAGGGCCTCGTGGCGCTCAACGTGCAGAGCACGGTCGACGAGCAGTCGTCGGCCGTGATCGCGACCCAGTGGCTGACTGAGAACGGGTTCCTCGGCTAGCCGCGTCGCCGCATCCCGTACCGCGCAGGGGCGAGCACCGACGGGTGCTCGCCCCTATTGCGTCCCGTCGGTGCGCGACCCCGGTGTCAGTCCTCGCGCGTGCGTGCGTCGCCATCGCCCGGCCGGTCGGCGAAGCGCGAGACATAGCGGTCGAGGATCTTCTTCACCGCGAACACGAGCAGCCAGAAGCCCAGAATGGCGCCGACGAAGAAGTACGCAGCGAAGCTCAGTTGATCGGAGAGTGCTCGATAACCCTCGGCGGCGGCCGACCCCACCGAGACGTAGGCGAATGCCCAGATGATGCAGGCGGGCGTCAACCACAGCATGAAGGTGCGATAGCGCAGCGTGCTCATGCCGACGACGAGCGGCGTGAGCGAGTGCAGCACGGGCAGGAACCGCGAGACGAACACCGCCAGGCCGCCGCGATGATCGAGAAAGTTCTCCGCTCGCTGCCAGTTCTTCTCGCCGATGCGTGCCCCGAGCCGCGACGTGCGCAGGCGGGGGCCGAAGTAGCGACCGATGGCGAAGCCGACAGACGCACCCCCCAGGGCGCCGGCGATCACGGTCGCGGTGAGCGCGAAGTACTCGACGGGCGACGCGACGGCGGTGCTGGCGACGAGCACGACCGTGTCACCGGGCACGATGAGCCCGAGCAGCACAGTGGTCTCCAGAAAGATGAAGAGCCCCGCGAGCGCCGTGCGCAGCACGGGATCGACTGCCTGCACGAGCCCGAGCAGGTCATCGAGCAGTTCATTCACGACCGTGAGCCTAGCGAGGCGCGGCGGCGCACCAACCGTGAGCGCGCTGTACTGCTGGCGAGAAGATCGCGGGCGATGCCGGGACCTTCGACCCTTCTCGCTCTGGCCGCCTGACCTTTACAATCGAGGAGTCCCCTCATCGTTACGCGGAAGGTCGCCCCCTCGTGCTCGAATGGCTTGACCCGCTGCTGCTGGCCCGCTGGCAGTTCGGTCTCACGACCCTGTACCACTTCCTCTTCGTGCCTCTCACAATCGGCATGGTCGTGCTCGTCGCGATCATGCAGACGGCGTGGGTGCGCACGGGCAAGGTGAAGTACCTGCACCTGACGAGGCTCTTCGGCAAGATCTTCCTCATCAACTTCGCGATGGGCGTCGTGACCGGCATCGTGCAGGAGTTCCAGTTCGGCATGAACTGGAGCGACTACTCGCGCTTCGTCGGCGACGTCTTCGGTGCGCCCCTGGCGATGGAGGGCCTGCTCGCATTCTTCCTCGAGGCCACGATGATCGGGCTCTGGATCTTCGGCTGGGACAAGCTGCCGGCGAAGCTGCACCTCGCCACGATCTGGATGCTCGCGATCTCTACCACGCTGTCGGCCTATTTCATCCTCGCCGCGAACGCGTTCATGCAGAACCCGGTCGGCTTCGTCATCAATGAGGAGCGCGGCCGTGCCGAGCTCACCGACATCGTGGCGGTGCTCACGAACCCTGTGGTGCTCGCCCAGTTCCCGCACACGATCTTCGCCTCCATCATGTTCGCGGCGGTCGTCATGGTGGCCGTCGCGGCGTTCCATCTCTCGCGCGGGCAGTACGTCGACGAGATGCGCACAGCCCTGCGGTTCGGTCTCATCACGAACATCGTGTGCTTCGCGGGTGTCGCGCTGACGGGCGATCAGCTGAGCCTGGTCATGGTCGAGACGCAGCCGATGAAGATGGCGGCGGCCGAGGCGCTGTACCAGACCACGGCAGGGGCATCCTTCTCAGTATTCTCGCTCGGAACGCCCGATGGCTCGAGCGAGATCTTTTCCATCAGAATTCCGTACGTGCTGTCGTTCCTGTCGACGCACGACTGGATGGGCACGGTCGAGGGCATCAACGACCTGCAGGCCCAGTACCAGAACGACTTCGGCCCGGGCGACTACACGCCCATCATCTGGGTCACCTACTGGAGCTTCCGCTGGATGATCGGCCTGGGCGCCCTCGCGGCTCTCATCTCGGTCGTCGGCCTCTGGCTCACGCGTGGTGGCCGCACCCCCCAGAAGTCGTGGATGTGGAAGATCGCGATCTGGTCGGCCCCGCTTCCTCTGCTCGCGAGCCTCGTCGGCTGGATCTTCACCGAGATGGGCCGGCAGCCGTGGATCGTGTTCGGGCTCATGAAGACGGAGGACGGCGTTTCGCCCGGGGTCACCGGGTTCGAGGTGCTGCTGTCGCTCATCGCCTTCACGCTGATCTACGGCGCGCTCGCGGTCGTCGAGTTCAAGCTCATCGTCAAGGCCGCCGTCGAGGGGCCGCAGGATTGGGCCAAGTACGACGCCGGTGAGGGGGGCGACGGCACCGTCGACCCCCGCACGCTGGCGACCGTCTACTAGGCCCGGCTGGAACAGACACGCAGACAGGACACATCATGGATCTCGCACTCCTCTGGTTCGGCATCGTCGGATTCTTTTTCATCGGCTACTTCGTGCTCGACGGCTTCGACTTCGGGGTCGGCATGTCGATGCCCCTCCTCGCCAAGGACGACACCGACAAGCGCCTCATGATCAACACGATCGGGCCGGTCTGGGATCTCAACGAGACGTGGCTCATCGTCGCCGGCGCTTCGCTGTTCGCGGCTTTCCCGTACTGGTACGCGACGCTCTTCGACGGCTTCTACCTGGCGCTGCTGCTGATTCTGCTCGCGCTGATCGCGCGCGGGGTCTCGTTCGAGTACCGCCGCCTGGGCAAGTCGGCGCAGTGGAAGGCATGGTTCGACCGGATGATCGTGGTCGGCTCGGTCGTGCCGGCACTGCTCTGGGGCGTCGCCTTCGCGAACATCGTGCAGGGGGTGGCGATCGACGAGTCGGGCACCTACACGGGCTCGCTCTTCGACCTGCTGAACGCGTACGCGCTGCTGGGTGGGCTCACCACCCTGCTGCTGTTCTTCACCCACGGCGTGCAGTTCGTCGCCCTCAAGACCGACGGCGACCTGCGCGAGCGTGCTCGCGCTCTCGCCAAGCGCTCCGGATTGCTGACGATCGTCGTGGCCGCAGCCTTCCTCGTGTGGACGGTGCTCCAGCACCTCGAGGTCGCGCACCTGCCCCTCATCGTCGGTCTCGCTGCGGCCGCTGCACTGACGCTCATCGGCTCCTGGCTCGCCAACGCGGCCGCCCGCGAACGCTGGGCCTTCGGGCTCATGGCCACCACGATCGCGCTGGCGGTCGGCACGATCCTCGCGGCAATGTACCCGAACGTCATGCCGTCGACGACCGATGCCGCCTTCAGTCTCACGATCGAGAACGCCTCCAGTTCGGCGTACACTCTGCAGATCATGACCTGGGTGGCACTGTTCTCGATGCCCCTCGTGCTCGCCTATCAGGGGTGGACGTACTGGGTGTTCCGCCGTCGTCTCACCCGCGAGTCGATTCCGGCGGCCGCGCACTGAGGCCGCTCGACCCGCGCCTCCTGCGCACGGCGAGCGCCGCCCGAACCCTGCTGCTGATCGGGTCGGCCGTCGCCCTCGTGCACACAGCAAGCATCATCGCGTTCAGCTGGTTTCTGGCGCACAGCATCGCCGGTCTCATCGAGGGCGTTCCGATCGAGCAGCTCGGCGAGCCGATCATCGCGACCGCGCTTAGCATCCTGGCGCGCACGGCGACGCAGGCAGCGCTCGATGCGCTCGCGGTGCGCGGAGCTGCCGTGGTCAAGAGCCAGTTGCGGCGCCGCGTGCTCACAGCCATCGACCGGGCCGGCTCCGGTCTGCTGGGCGAGACCTCGAGCGCGCGCGTCGCCACCCTGATCGGGCAGGGGCTCGATGCCCTGGACGGCTATGTGGGCCGCTATCTGCCGCAGCTGATCCTCACGGCGGTCGCGACGCCCCTCATCGTGCTGACGCTGCTCACGGCAGACCTCGCGACGGGCATCGCCGTCATCCTGACGCTGCCGCTCATCCCGCTCTTCATGATTCTCATCGGACTGGCCACGCAGTCGATGCAGCGTCGTCAGTGGGAGGCGCTGGGCGTGCTCTCCCAGGGCTTCCTCGAGGTCGTGCGCGGGCTCTCGACGCTCATGGTCTTCGGGCGACAGCACCGTCAGGCCGACCGCATTGCGACGGTGACCGAGCAGTACCGGCAGCGCACCATGCGCGTGCTGCGGCTGTCGTTCCTCTCCGGGTTCGCCCTCGAGCTCGCGGCGAGCCTCTCGGTCGCGGTCGTCGCGGTCTCGGTCGGGGTGCGCCTCATCGACGGCGACATCGCCTTCGCCCTCGGGCTCTTCGTGCTCGTTCTCGTGCCGGAGGCCTATCTGCCCTTGCGGCAGGTCGGCGCGCAGTACCACGCGGCCGCGGAGGGCATCGCGGCGGCAGACGACGTGTTGGGGCTGCTGGAGCGGGGGGCAGAGCCGGGCACCGTGGCCGACGCCGTCGACCCGCAGCCGGCCCCCAATCGTGGTGCGCGATCGGCGCCCGCTCTCGAGCTGCGCGAAGTCACGGTGCGCCGGGGCGATCGCGTCGTGGTTGATCGCCTCAGTGCGCGCTGGGCCTCGGGCTCCGTTGTGGCGATCACGGGGCCGAGCGGCACCGGTAAGTCATCGCTCGTCGCCGCCATCCTCGGGCTGCACGTGGCTGAGGGCGCGATGCTCGTTGCCGGCGAGCCGCTTGACCCTGCGATGCGCGCCGCCCGCATGGCGTGGTCTCCGCAGAATCCCGACCTCACGGGCGGCACGCTCGACGACGTTGTCGCGCTGGGCGCACAGCGCCCCGCACTTCGGCAGGTGGATGAGGCGCTGCGCTGGGCGCACCTGACCGCACTGCCCCGTGACACGGTGCTCGGCCCCGCCGGCGAGGGTCTCTCCGGCGGTCAGGCTCAGCGGCTCGCGCTCGCCCGCGCCGTCTATCGCGCACGCGAGAGCGACTGCCGCATCATTCTGCTCGATGAGCCCACCTCGGCCCTCGACCCGGCGACCGAGAGCCAGGTGCTCGCGAGCGTGCGCGCCCTCGCCGACGAGGGCCGACTGGTCATCGTCGTGTCGCACCGTGAGGCGGTCGTGGCCGCCGCCGACGAGCACGTCGACCTCGCGCAGCACGCCAGGGGGGTGAGCGTGTGACCGCGACGCATCGTCGTCGTGAGCGGCGCCCCATCCTGCTCGCGGCCCTGCCTGCCCGTCGTGGGATGCTCGCGGCCCTCGCCCTCGGAGTACTCGCGGCGGGCTCCGCCGTGGCGCTGCTCGCGACATCGTCGTGGCTGATCGCTCGTGCCGCCGAGCAGCCGCCCATACTGTTCCTCGGCTTCGCGATCGTCGGGGTGCGCGCCTTCGCCCTCGGGCGCGCCGTCTTCCGCTACCTCGAGCGCATGGTGTCGCACGACGCCGCCTTCCGCTCGCTGGCCACCCTGCGGGTCTCGATTTTTCGGCGACTGCTGCCACTGGCGCCCGATGGCGTGCGCGGGGTGCGGCGCGGCGAGCTGCTGACGACTCTCGTGCGCGATGTCGACACCCTGCAAGACCTTCCGCTGCGGGTCGTGCAGCCTCTCGTCAGCGGAGGCATCGTCGCCGGTCTGGCGGTCGTCGGGGTCGCCTGGCTCTCTCCGCCTGCCGCCCTCGCGCTTGCGGGAGGGCTCGTGGTGACGATTGCCCTGGCTCTCGCGCTGCTCATCGCCCTCGGCCGCGCCGCCGAGTCGCGCATCGCGCCTCTGCGGGGTCGGCTCTCCGACGCCGTGCTCGAGTACGTGACGCGCTGGGAGGTGCTGCGCGCCTACGGGGCTGACGCCGAGCGGCGCGAGCGTATCCTGGCCCTCGACACTGACCTGCGCCGCGCGCAGTCGCGTCAGTCTGCGGCCGCGGGGAGTGTGGCCGCGCTCTTCACGCTCGGCGCCGGGGTGACTGCGCTCGGTGCACTGTTCGCCACGGCGCCCGACCTGGCCGCTGGCGCGCTCACCGGGCCGCAGTTCGCCCTGCTCGTTCTCGTGCCTCTGGCTGTGCTCGAGGTTGCCGCGGCGCTGCCGCTGGCGATGTCCGCGTGGTGGCGGGTGCGCGCCAGTGCTGACCGCATCGCGACCGCCGTGCCGGCGGACATTCCCCCGGAGATTCCGCAGCGACCCGCCTCACCTGACCCCGCACCGGCCTCCGTGACGGGTGTGCGGCTACGCGGGGTGACCGCGCGCTGGCCCGGCCAGAGCGGGAACGCCATGGGGCCCCTCGATCTCGACGTTGCGCTCGGCGACCGTGTGCTCATCGAGGGGCCCAGCGGCGCGGGCAAGTCGACCCTCGCCCACGTGCTCGTGCGGTTTCTCGACCACGAGGGCGAGTACCAGCTCGGCGGTGTCGACGTGCGCACGCTCGATCCCGACGAGGTGCGTGCGCGGGTCGTGCTCTGCGAGCAGAGCCCGCACCTGTTCGATACGAGCATTCGGCAGAACCTGCTGTTCGCGCACGACTCGGCGACCGATGACGAGCTGCTGGCGGTGCTCGAACGAGTGGGACTCGCCGACTGGTGTCGCGACCGCGGCGGGCTCGATGCCTCAGTCGGCGAACGCGGTCGTCTGGTCTCGGGCGGTGAGGCTCAGCGTATTGCGCTCGCCCGAGCCCTGCTCTCGAGCGCGCCCGTGCTCGTGGTCGATGAACCCACCGCGAACGTCGATCCGGATCGCGCCGAGTCGCTGCTGGAGCAGATCCTCGGCGCCGTGGGCGACGAGCGCGCAGTCATCGTGATCTCGCACACCCCGGTACCGACCGCGCTCGTGACCCAGCGGGTGCGGGTGCAGGCCGTCGTCTGACGCGCGAGCGTCAGTAGTCGACGCGGCCCGCGAAGTCGCGCCAGGCCTCGAAGGGCGCGAGGCGTTCCGCCCGGGGCTCCTGCCGCAGACGTGTCGGCCACTCGCCGCCGGGCTGCTCGAAGAGCGCGTAGAACGCGGAGTCGTCGAAACCGGCGCCCGCGGCGTCGTGCCGGTCAGCCGCGAAGATGACCGCGTCGAGTCGAGCCCAGAGGGCGGCGGCACCGCACATCGGGCAGGGTTCGCACGAGCTGTAGAGCGTGCATCCGCTCAGATCGAAGGTGCCGAGGGCTGTCGCGGCGGCGCGGATGGCGACGACCTCCGCATGCGCGGTCGGGTCGTGGTCGAGGGTGACGCGATTGACCCCCTCGATGAGGGAACCGTCGGGCAGCACGACGACCGCGCCGAACGGTCCGCCGCCGCGTGCGACGTTCTGTGTGGCGAGTTCGAGCGCGCGCTGGAGGGGGTCGAATGCCGTCACGACCCAGACCCTACCAAGGGCTAGAGTGAGCCTCGCCACCGCACTGTTCTTTCCGACCCACAAGGAAGAGGGAGCCCTCCCATGGTGCGCACAACCGGCCCTGCCCCGAGCTTCATGACGAGCGATGACGGCGAGCCGATCTACCGGCCGGGCCTGGACGAAGACGAGGATGCTCCCCGCGAGATGCGCGTCGAGCACGACTCGCTCGGCGAGATGCCGATTCCCGTCGACGCGTACTGGGGCATTCACACGGCGCGCGCGCTGACGAACTTTCCCATCACCCGCCGCGCGCTCTCCAACCACCCCAACCTGGTGATCGCGCTCGCGATGGTGAAGCAGGCCGCTGCGCGCGCCAACAAAGAGATCGGCGCACTCAAGCCCGACCGTGCCGACCTCATCGACGAGGTGTGCGACGAGATCATCGAGGGCCACCTGCACGACCAGTTCGTGCTGGGTGTCCTGCAGGGCGGTGCGGGCACGAGCACCAATATGTGCGCCAACGAGATCATCGCCAACCGGTGCCTCGAGCTCATGGGGCTGCCCAAGGGCGAGTACGACAGCTTCCACCCCATCGATCACGTCAACCGCAGCCAGTCGACGAACGACGTGTACCCGACCGCGATCAAGCTCGCCATGGTCTTCAGCCTGCGCAGCCTGCTCGACGAGCACCAGCTGCTCATCGACTCCTTCGCCAGGAAGGGTCAGGAGTTCAGTCAGATCCTCAAGGTGGGGCGCACGCAGCTGCAGGATGCCGTGCCGATGACGCTGGGTCAGGAGTTTCGCGGCTTCGCCACCACGCTGGGCGAAGACCAGGAGCGGCTCGGCGAGATCATCCCGTGGCTCAACGAGATCAACATGGGCGCCACAGCGATCGGCACCGGCATCACGGCAGATCCGCGCTACGCGGAGGCGGTGCGCCGTCACCTCAGCGAGATCAGCGGCTACCCGATGGTCACGGCCCCCGACCTCATCGAGGCCACGAGCGACACGGGCGTCTTCATGACCGTGTCGGGAACCCTCAAGCGCGCCGCGGTCAAGCTCTCGAAGATCTGCAACGACCTGCGCCTGCTCTCCAGCGGGCCCCAGGCAGGCTTCGGTGAGATCGCGCTGCCCCACCGTCAGGCGGGGTCGTCGATCATGCCGGGCAAGGTCAACCCGGTCATCCCGGAGGTTGTCAATCAGGTGGCGTTCTCGATCATCGGCGCGGACGCGACCGTGACCGCGGCCGTCGAGGGCGGGCAGCTGCAGCTCAACGCCTTCGAGCCGGTCATCGCCTCGAGCATCCTGCAGTCGCTTGCGTGGATGACGAACGCGTGCCGCACCCTGCGGCTCAACTGCATTAACGGCATCACCGCCAACGAGGAGCGTCTGAATGCCATGGTCGAGTCGAGCGTCGGCGTCGTGACGGCACTGACGCCCTACATCGGCTACCAGAAGTCGGCAGCGCTCGCCTATGAGGCGCTCAGCACGGGAGTACCCGTGCGCCAGCTCGTCATCGAGCGCGGGCTGATGACCGAGGAGCAGATCGCCAAGGTGCTCTCGCCCGAGCGTCTCAGCGGCGTCGTGCCGCCCACGGGGGCGATCGCACTGCCCATGGTGCCGCCCGAGAATTAGGCTGGTCGGCGGGGCTCCTCGCCCGAGGAACGAGCGCGCCACAGGTGCAGCGTCGCGTAGCTGCGCCAGGGCGACCAGCGCTCGCCGAGCATGGCCGCCTCGCTCGCCGTTCTGGCCAGCCCGCGCTGCCGAAGCACCGTGAGCAGCACCAAATCGCTCGCGAGCAGAATGTCGGGGGCGCCCAGCACCCGCAGGGCCACGTAGTCGGCCGTCCAGGGTCCAACACCGGGCAGGGCGAGCAGGCTGTGGCGCAGTTCCTCGGCCGGCAGGCCGACGTCGAGTGCCAGCTCGCCGCTCGCGAGCGCCTCACTGGCCCCGAGGATCGCCCGCACGCGGGAGGCGGGGCCGCGCAGCACGGCCGCACCGTGGCGGGCGACCAGCGCGGCGGAGGGGAACGGATGCAGGTCGCCCTCGACGGGGGGAGCCCCCTCGAGCTCCGCGATGTCGCGGGCGAGGCGACCGAGCACCGTGCGCGCGGCTGGCAGCGAGATCTGCTGCCCGACCATCGTGCGCAGCAGGGTCTCGCCGGGGTCGAGCCCTCCGGGAATCCGGATGCCCGGGGTCGCGGTCACGAGCGGCGCGAGCAGGGCATCCCGCGCGAGGGCCTCATCGATCGCGGTCGCGTCGGCGTCCAGATCGAACCAGCGCCGCAGGCGCGCCGTCAGAGGCGCGACATCGCTGAGAGTGGCCAGGGTGGCGGTGCAGTGCACCCCCGGGCGTTCGACTTCGAGGCGCAGGCTCACGCGGGCCGGGCCACCGGGCAGGCTGATCGAGCGCTCGACGCCGTCATCATCGACCCGCTCGACACCCGCGACGGCGTGCGCGGCGAGGTACTGCAGCACGCCGGGTCCATCGAAGGGGGCGCGGGCGGCGAGGCGCAGGCTCACGGTGGTGCCGGCGTCGGCTCCTGCCGCGGCAGTCATGCGCGCTTCGCGTCGCGCGAGCGAGCGCAGGGCGCTCGGCGTCAGGTCGTACACCTCGCGCACGGTGTCGTTGAACTGTCGAATGCTGCTGAAGCCGGCGGCGAACGCCACGTCGGCAGCGGGCAGGTCGGTGCCCGCGAGCAGGGAGCGCGCGGTCTCGGCGCGGTGTGCCCGAGCCAGCGCGAGGGGCCCCGCCCCCAGTTCGGCGCTGATGACGCGGGTGAGGTGTCGCGCGCTATAGCCGAGGCGGGCCGCGAGCCCGCTCACTCCCTCGCGCTCGATCGTGCCGTCGAGGATGAGCCGCATGGCGCGACCGACGAGGTCGTCGCGCAGATTCCACTGCGGGTTGCCGGGCGTCGCGTCGGGTTGGCAGCGCTTGCAGGCCCTCAGGCCGGCCTCGTGCGCCGCAGCCGCGGTGGGGTAGAAATGCACGTTGCCCGCTCGGGGAGTCGTCGCGGGGCAGCTGGGTCGGCAGTAGATGCCGGTCGTGCGCACACCCGCGATGAACTGGCCGTCGAAACGTGCGTCGCGGGCCGCAAGGGCCCGGTAGCAGCGGTCGTGATCGAGAGCGAGCATGATGCCAGCGTGCCAGCGGCCAGATGCCCGCACCAGCGGAAATCGGACATCACGGCGAGACGCACTCCGGCGCTCGATGACGTCGGCTGTCGCCGCGCATCGCTACAGTGGCCGACATGATCGAGCCCCGGCCCGTACCCGACTACACCGCGACGGGCCACGGAGCCATCGCCCATCCCGCGCCGTCATCCGCCCCCGACATGGTGCGGTCGGAGACCGCGACGGTCGCCCAGGCCGGCCTCGCCGCCGTACCGCGTCGTCGCGGCCCGCTGTTCCTCCTGCTGACCGGGCTCGGCTTCATCGTGCTCGGTCTCCTGCTGCTCTTTGTGCTCGCCTATCTCGTGGTCGGCCTGGGCGCCACGGGGGTCATCGTCGGCGGCATTCTCGCTCTCGTCCCGCTCGCGATCGTCTTCGCGGGCATCCGGTGGATCGATCGCTGGGAGCCCGAGCCGCGCGGTGCGCTTCTCTTCGCCTTCCTCTGGGGTGCGGGCGCCAGCGTCGTGATCGCACTCGCCGTCGACGCCGAGGTGCAGAACGCGCTCGCCGCAGCGGGCGGGCCTGGCCCCGGGGCTGCGTTCTTCGGCGCCGTCATCCAGGCGCCCATCGTGGAGGAGGTCGGCAAAGGCCTCGGAGTGCTGCTGCTGTTCTGGGCCGTGCGACGGCACTTCGACGGCCCCGTTGACGGCATCGTCTACGCGGCCTGGGTCGCGGGAGGCTTCGCCTTTACCGAGAACATCCTCTACTTCGGGCAGGCGATCGTGGAGGGCTCGACCGCGACGACTGTCGAGACGTTCATCGTGCGGGGTCTGCTGTCGCCCTTCGCCCACGTCATGTTCTCGGCCTGCCTCGGGGTCGCCATCGGCTTCGCCGCGCGACGGCCAGGAGCCTTCCCGGTGCTCGGGTACTTCCTGGTCGGGCTCATCCCGGCGATCCTGCTGCACGCCTTCTGGAACGGCGCTCTTTTCTTCGTCGGTGATTTCTACGGTTACTACCTGCTCGTGCAGGTGCCAATGTTCCTCGTCGCCATTTGGATCGTGACGATGCTGCAGGGTCAGGAGCGACGACTGACCGAAGCGCGGCTCGCCGAATACGGCGCAGCGGGGTGGCTGCACCCGCAGGAGGTTGCCATGCTCTCGAGCCCGGCGGGCCGCAGGCAGGCCCGCGCCTGGGCGCAGCGCCACGGGGTGACGGAGCTCATGGCCGCGTTCGTCCGCGACGCGACGAGGCTCGCGTACGCGCGCCAGCGCATCCTGGGCGATCGCGATCGCATCGGTGCGCGACAGGACGAGGCTGCCTTGCTGGCCGCCCTGTCGCGGTCGCGCCATGCCCTGCGGGAGGGCCGAGCCTAGTAGGCGCCGACTCTCGTGGGCGCCGAGAGAGGGGTGCCGTTTCGATCACGCCTCTGCGGTCAATCCGGCCCGGGCCGAGATTCGCACTCATCGCCACCCGACGGCGATGCCCCCAGGGGCGGATCGGCGGTGTGTCCCCCGATTGTTGCCTGGCATGTGGGCTGGTCTCGAACACGGTTTGTTCGCCGGCGAAGTTTTTGTCGGCGATGGCCGCGGGTCATCCGCCGACGAGGTCTCCGACGACGGTGAGCGCCCAGAACGCGACGACCGCTCCGATGATGACGACGGTGGCGAGAGGCACGCTCGTGCGCAGTCGTTGACCCGCGGGCGCGACGATGTTCGCGGCGACGTCGCCCACGCGCTCATCGCGATATCGGTCGGTGCGCGAGAGCGCCTTGCGCCCCACCGTGCTGACGATGCGCAGCAGGCGCTGATACGTGTGCGCGTCAGCGAGGGGAAAGGGCTGCGCCGCGTAGACGAACAGCCAGCGGTCGATGATCTCGATGTCGTAGGGCGCCGCCTCGTCGATGAGCAGGGCCATGAGATCGGGCGTGAAGACGTACAACGCGTCGCGCTCGTACTGGCGCGGGCAGTAGAGCGTGAAGTAGCGGTCGAAGTCTCCCTCGAGCGAGAGCACCTGATCGCGGCGGAAGGCGCTGGGCAGGTTGCTGGCGCCGAACATCCCGTTGTTGGCGCGGGCGTCGAGCAGCATGTGCGGCAGAGCCCGGTCGAGTTCGAGGGCGAGAAAGCCCCAGGTGTGGGTGCGGCTGTTCCGCCCGCTGCCGGTGACGTACCGGTAGTTGCCTAAGTCGAGAAACCTGCCCTCGACGGTGCGGAAGTGGTCGGAGACCGCGCGGGACTTTCCGTGACCGAAGATCGCGCCGGGGTAGGTGGGGGCGGGGCTCGAGCGTTCATAGACGAAACCGTTCGCTTCCGCGAAACGGTGCATGCGCACCCGCTGCTCCCACCTGGGGGCGTAGCCGCGCACGATCTGCCACACGGCGAACACCACGACGCCGAGCACCATGAGGGCAACCACGATGCCGACAGCGCTCAGGGGCTCGCCCGACAGTAGACCGCTCACGGCGAGCAGCAAGAACGGCCCCATGACGCTGACGACCACGACGAGGGCGAAGCCGCCCAGGAGCACAAAGGCGACGATGCGGATCGCGCTGGACTGCATCGCGCTGTACGGGACTGATCGCTGACGGTACTCGCTGATCTCGTGCGTGCTGACGGGAGCGAACAGCGGCGTGTAGTCGATCGTGCGATCCATGCGCCCATGCTGGCACGAGGCTTCCGACCGCGGGTTAACAGACTCACCGCCCAGTGGCGGGGCGATGCCTCCGGCGCGCCTGGGCGGTGAGTTGATCTACCTCGTATCGTCCTCCTCCATGGTTCGCCCGTCAAGAGCCAGCTGATTGCTAGCCTGACCGAGAGCTTCCGGTTCGAGCGGGGGAGCGTGGGCGGCGGAAAGCGAGAGAGCATGGCAGTGTGCGTCGCATGCGGCTTGCCTCTGCGCGAGAGCGCGAGGTTCTGCACCCGATGCGGTACCGCTGTCGCGTCGGTCCCTGACTCGCTATCGACGACGGATGCTCCGCCTGCACCCGTCCTCGAGGTCGCGGCCGCACCGCCGTCGCCGGAGCCGTCCGTGTCGCCCGACCCTGACCCTGACCCTGACCCCGAACCCGAACCCGAACCCGAACCCGAACCCGAACCCGAACCCGCACCTACGCCTTACGCGGCTGTTGCTGAGGTGCCTTCGCGCATCCCGACGTCCGCGGCCCCGGCGCCGCGGGCCCTCAGCTCCGCCGCTGTCTGGACTCTCGTCACGGGGGTGACCCCGCTACTCGTCTCCATTGTCGGCAACGCGCTCGCGACCGCCTTCGGCCTTCAGGCGGTAGAGGCGATCAATGCGGGAGGTCGGGAGGGCGCGTGGGCGCTACTGCTGACGACCCTCACGATCATGTTTGTGGGCAACGCCGTGCTGCTCGTGCTGTGCGCCATGCTGGGTGGGCGCGCTCTCCGTGAGACGGCAGACGGTACGGTGCGGGGTCGGCCGTTCGCCGTCGCGGGGCTCGCCTGCGGCACCGTCAATGTCATTCTCTGGGTGGTGGGGCTCGTCATCACGATCGGCAGCTACTCGGCGATTCTCAGCTGACCGGCCGCTCTCTCCGCGGCATCCGCCCTGCTCCCAGCTTTTTGCCAGTTTCGCGCGCATCCGTTTCCGGCCTCTGATCGGAAGTAGTCAGTGAAGGCAGACCCGCCTGATGCCCCGAACGGGGAGCACCCCTCGGGGTCGATCAACTAGGAGGAACCATGCGCAATCGAATCTTTGCGGCGGTGGGCGTAGCAGCCCTCGCCACGGTCGGGATCGCCGCACCGGCGTCGGCCGTCTCTGACACCACTGCTGACCTGTGGCTTGTCCATGCCTTCCCCGACGAGGTCCTCGGCGACAGCGAACCCTCGGCCGTGACCATCGACATCGGTGGCGGCGCGATCGTGCTCGACAACGTCCAGCCCGAGACCGTGGCCCCGCAGGTCGACCTGGATCCGGGCACCTACAACGTCACGATCACGCGTGAGAGCGACGACGCCGAGGTCTTCAACGACGACGTCACTCTTGAGGCGGGCATGTCCTACACGGCCGTCGCCCACCCGAACGTCGACAACGATGCGTTCGTGCTCAGCGTCTTCGTGAACGACATCAGCACCATTGACGCCGGTGAGGGCAAGGTCACCGTTCGCCACACTGCTGGCGTGGGCGCCGTTGACGTTCGCTCGGGCGACACTGTCGTGGCTCCCGGGCTCGCGAACCCGAACGAGGGCACCCTCGAGCTGCCCGCCGGTGTGATCGACGACGTGAACGTCGTGCTCGCTGACACCGACACCCGTGCGATCGAGCTCGGCGACGTCACGCTCGAAGAGGGTCAGCACATCTTCGTGCACGCCTTTGGGCCCGACGGTGATGACTTCGGTGGCATCGTATTCGCCATCGACGGTCTGCACTCGACGCCTGACGGCATCCCCGGTGGTTCCGCAGGCCTCGTGACCGAGGGTTCGCCCCTGGGTCTCGGTGCGGGCATCGCGGGCGCCCTGGCGCTCATGCTGCTCATCGCCGGCGCTGTTGTCGCCACCCGTCGCAACACCGTCTCGGCCGAGCGCTGAGTAGCGGAAGAACGGTAGGCGAGAAATGACGAGCAGTAGCAGGTCGACGTCGGCGATCGGGATCTCGATACTCGGCCTGCTACTGCTTGCTCTTGCAGGATGCTCCGCTCCCGTCGCCGAGAGCGACGCGGAGCGGGGCATCTACATATCCACGTTGCCCAAGGCCACCGCCGAGGTCGAGAACGCCGCACTGTCGCTCGACGAGCTCAACGCTCCGCCACCTTCCGCAGCGACTCGCGTCACGATGCCGTCCCTCGGCATCGACATGCGGGTGGAGCCGCACGGCATCGCTGACGACAACCAAATGTCCCTCCCCGTGAGCCCCTTTGTTGCGGGGTGGTACCAGTACGGTCCAGGCCCGGCCAGCGCGGAAGGTGCCACGGTGATCGCGGCGCACGTGGATTCTCTCGCCGAGGGTGTCGGGCCGTTCGCTCTTCTGCGGACCGCCGAGATCGGCGCCGAGGTGTCCGTTCTCGACGTGGGTGGGGTCGAGCACACCTACCGTGTCGTCACCGTAGAGAAGATCGCGAAGGCGGAGGTTCCGCTCGATCGAGTCTTCACGAAGACCGGTGATCCTGTCGTGGTGCTCGTCACCTGCGGCGGCGAGTTCAATCGCACGGCCGGCTCTTACATTGACAACTACATCGTGACGGCAGAGAAAGTATCGTGACAGCCGCGCAGGCTACGATGACCCGCACGGGCGCGCAGAGCTCCCGGTGGGTGATTGAGCGGCAAAGGCGGTTGACGACGGTGACGACGACGACGGATGAGGCGACGGCCGAGCTAGCCCGACGTTTCTCCACCGGCGACGAGCGCGCGCTTGCTGAGATGTACGCCCGCTGGTCGTCACTCGTCTACTCGCTGGCCATGCGATCGCTCGGCGATGCGACGGACGCGGAAGACGTGACCCAGAAGGTCTTCGTCGCCGCATGGCAGGGTCATCAGCGCTACGACCCGACGCGGGCGGCGCTCGGGGCCTGGCTGGTGGGCATCACCCGTCACACGATCGCCGACACTCATGCGGCGCGGGGTCGGGAGCGCACGATCACCGAGCAGGTGACGGCCATCACGCACGAGGAGGTCGCTCCCGCACCGGAGGTCGACCTGGCTGATCGTCTGCTCATTGCCGACGAGATGGCGAAGCTCGACCCTCTGCCGCGCACCGTGGTGCATCTGGCGTTCTTCGACGATCTGACGCACACGCAGATCGCCGAACGGCTGCAGATGCCGGTGGGCACCGTGAAATCCCACATCAGACGAAGCTTGACCAAACTACGAGGGCGACTGGAGGTGAGCCATGAAGCATCTTGATCCGGATATCTCTGCGCTCGTCGCCCTGGGCGAGCGGCCTGAGCGTGCGAGCGTGCACGAGCACCTCGCCGTCTGTGACGAGTGTCGTCGTGAGGTCGACGCCCTGCGCGAGACTGTCATGGTGGCGCGCTCGTCGCTCGGCGAGGCAGAGCTGCAGACGCCTCCCGCACACGTGTGGGAGGGCATCCGCCGAGACCTCTCGCTCCCCAGCGAACTCACCGAGGTGGCTGTTCCTGACCGCGACACGACTGCCGACGCGACGTCTGGCCCTGACCGTGGTTCGCGGATCCACGGCTCTGCACCGGTCGCGATTCTGTCAGATGCCCGAGCGCGGCGCGCTGACCGTCTGCGTCGTTTTGTCGCTCCCGTCGTGGCCTCGGCGGCGGCGGCCGCACTCGTTGTGGGTGCCGCGCTGTCGTGGAATGCTGCGGCACCGCGCGTGTCAGAGCAGCTGCTCGCGAGCGCCCAGCTGGATGCCCTGCCTGCATGGCAGGGGTCCACCGGTTCGGCCGAGGTCGCGCAGCTCGACGACGGCGACCGCATCCTGCGGGTCAGCGTTGCGGCCAGCGCACGCGGCGACGGCGTGCGCGAGGTGTGGCTGCTCACACCCGAGGTTGACGGTCTCATCAGCCTCGGTCTTCTCGACGGCACGAGCGGCGAGTTCACCATCCCCGCATCGGTCGACCTCGACCGCTACTCGGTGGTCGATATCAGCCTGGAGCCTCTCGATGGCGACCCGACGCACTCCGGTGACTCCATCGTGCGCGGTCCGCTCGGCGCCTGACGCTCTCTAGAACCTTTCCGGCTCCGGCCCGCGAGCGAACCGACGGCCCGAAACCTCGGTCGCGTGAATGCGCACCCAGCGGTACTTGAGGGTGGGTATCCACGGTGTGAGCCCGAGCTCTTCCGCGGCATCCATGTCGCTCTGCCTCTCCAGGCGCTCGGCGACGCCCTTCGCGATGACGCTCCACGCCGCGTCGTCGTCGTGGCCGTCGATCTCGAAGGCGACGTGGTCATTGATCGCCAGCTCGAGCAGCTTGGTTCCCGGGGCCGTGCGAAACACGATCGACTCGCCATCCACCGCATAGTTGACGGGGAAGATGTCGATCGAGGCACCCGCGCTCGTGGCGATGCGCCCGAGCTCGGTGGAGGCCAGCAGTCGCCAGCACTCCTCGGTCTTCACCTCGGTGATCTCTCCGAAACCCATGACCATGACCGTCTCCCCACGCCGACTCTGCCGATTCCCTCCCCATCTCAGCGGCAACCTGACTGCTCGGGGTAGGGGCGAAGGTCCCGACCTGCGGGGGTTGTCGTCGTCCGGAGGCTGAAGGCTGGGCGAGGGCGACACCATCGTCGTGTCGGCCGGGGCCCCGTGCACGGCACGATCGTGCTCACCCCGTAGGCCAGTGCGGCGCAGCGTCAGCCCCGGCGGCAGCTGCCCGTGCCCACTCTCTCGGTCAGGCCGGGCGCGCTCGCGATGACGGGGTCGAGTTCGGCCATGGTGTGGGCGAAGCCGACCCCGTCGCGGGTCGCAGAGCGTGCGTAGACCATACCGATGACGGCGCCGTCGAGGTCGAGCACGGGCCCGCCCGAGTTGCCGGGGTTGACGTCGGTGGCGAGCGTGTACGACTCGCGCGGGGCGCGGGATGAGCCGTCGATGCTCTCGGCGCTGATCGAGCCGACGTCGACAATCTCGGCCCCCAGCGAGGCGAAGGGGCCCCCGAAGGGGTAGCCCTGCACGGCGGCGACCGAGCCGCGCGGGGCAGTGTCACTGATGGCCAGGGCACGAGTGGTGAGGTCGTCGACCGCGATGACGGCGATGTCGTGCTGGGCGTCGAAGTAGACGACGCGGCCGGTGATTCCGCCGACTCCGGGCAGCTCGACCGTGGGCTCGGTGACGCCGGCGATGACGTGGGCGTTGGTGAGCATCCGGTTCTCGGCGATGACGAAGGCGCTGCCCGATTGGGTCTGCCCGCACGCGTAGGCGGCGCCCGTGACGCGCCCGACAGACTGGGCGGCGGCGGTCAGCGCCGGGCTACCGGTGTCGATGACGGGCGGCGGGCCCGGGTCGAGGGTGCCGAGCGCGTCGGCGATGCGGGGAATGCCCTCGGCTTCGACGAGCCCCCGCACCTGCCCGAGGGCGCGGGCGAGGGGGTCGGGGGTGTACTGGTCGATCGTGCGCAGCACCGTCGAGTTCGCTGCCGCGGCGGAGATGACGGGAATGCCGAGCGCGGTGACCGTCGACCCGACGAGGCTCACGACGAGAACCCCGACGACTCCGCCGGCGAGTGCGCCGCCGACCCGGTCGAGACCGCGCAGCTTCTTGCGCACGCCGCGCCGCCAGCGGTGACCGACCACCTCGCCGAGGCTCAGACCCCCGATGACGAACAGGGCGATGGCGGCGAACACGGCGGGGATGCGCCACTGCGGGTCGGGCACCCAGCTGGCGATGAGCGGTACGAGAAGGAACGCTGCAAGGGCACCCGTGATAGCCCCGATCGTGGAACCCAGGGTGAAGACGAAGCCAGCGCGGGCGCCGCGCACGACGGCCCCGACGAGAGCGATCACGAGCAGCACGTCGAGCACGAGCGGCAGCACGGCGATCACCCGTCTTGCCCGTCGCGCTCTGTCACAGACGACAGGCTAGTCGTGGGCTATGCGGGGTGGCTGCGGGTGACGCTGCCGGTGACCTCGCACACGGCGGCGAGAGTGTTGTAGACGGTGCCGAACTTCTGCAGGTTGCGATGCAGCAGCTCGAGGCGGTGCTCGGGCTCGGCGGTGACCAGGTGCAGGGCGTACTCGATGGCGGTGAACCGCGGGGGAGCATCCTGTCGGTGCATGACCACCTCGACCTCTGCGCTCTCGTAGGCGAACGGCATCATCGCGCTGGAGCGTGCGACGTTCTTGAGCATGCAGGCGGCGAAGGCGGCGGCGAGCAGGTCGGCGGGGCCGGGGTGCGTGCTGGGCTCGGCGGGCTGCCACCGGGTGTCGAGGGCGACATCGTCACCCGCGGCGTGCACGACCGAGGTCGCGGCGTCGGCGCCGGCGGTGACGCGGAAGGTGAGGGGGGGCGGTCGTCATGAGGCTCCTGAGTCGTGGGGGTGAGCGGATTAGCCGAGGCTGGAGCCGAGGGCGCCCGTGAAGTAGGGCACGAGCCAGATGGCCCACACGAGCACCGAGAACCGGTGGAAGCGGTGCAGCTCTTTCTCGCGCCTGCGCGCGAGCACGACGATCGCCCACACGAAGTGCACGGCCATGAGGACGAGTGCGATGACGCCGCTGACGGCCATCACCTGGTTCAGGATGCTCGGCTCGACCCCGGCCGCCCGATTCGCGCCGGCGATGAGGCTCATGAGGTAGGTGCCACTCGCGTCGGCGGCGAGCCCCAGCCCGAAGAACACGGTGTGCCAAGGCTTGAGCACCTTCTGGGTGCGTTCGGCCCAGACCCCGATCGTGTAGAAGACGAGGGCCAGGGTGATGAGAATGATCGCGGGCAGCAGCATGAGGTCAGTCTGGTGGGCCCGCGGCGCGTGCGCGAGGGGTTCGACGGGAGTGAGGACGAAGGTCCCGTGTCGAGAGGCGTCAGCCGTGGCGGGTCAGTGTGCTGACCTCACTCATGCTCGACTGGTCCGAATGCCGTGACAGACTCGCTTCCCCTTCGGCACCCGCCACGTCAAGGCCGACGCAGACTCTGGCGACTGAGGCCTTTCTCCACCGATTCGTTCGGAACGCGGCTTCAACGAAGCTCGCCGGAGAGCCGTTGCTGTACGTCGGGGGCGACTTCGCTCAGACCGACATTGCCTCGGTGCTCTAGTTCTGTGAGGGAGCACGCGGGTGCGGGCGGGATCTGCCCCGCCCGCACCATGCCCTCGACTACTGCAGGTCGAGCGACCACTCGCCGTCGGCCGACACCTGGATCAGGGCGTTCCCGCCCTGCCAGCGCACCTGGCCGCTGTAGTCGCCGATCTCGTTGACCACGAGGTCGTTGCGACTGCCGTACGACCAGATCGCGAAGTTGCGGTCACCCGAGTGGGCGATGTCAGCGATCGTCGCGTCACCGAAATACAGCAGTACGTCATCGCCTGACCCGGTCGTGCTCGCACCCTGCAGGGCTTCCCGCACGGTGAGCACGTCACGCAACGTGACCGTCCACGCTCCGTCCGCGCTGATCTCCAGCGCAATGATGCGCTCCGACGTCGACAGGTTGAACGGTACCGTGCCGCCGTAGTTGCCGATCGTGTTGACGAGCAGATCGCTCTGCTCCAGCTCTTCGTCGAGCGACCAGATCGCGAAGTTGCGGCTGCCGTTGTGGGTGATCGTCGCAATGCCGATCGCGTCGGGGCCCGCAGGCAACTCGATCTGCAGAATCGTGTCACCCGTTCCCTCGTAGACGACGTCCTCGGCGGGCTCCGGCTCCGGCTCCGGTTCCGGCTCGGGTTCCGGCTCCTCCTCGATCGGTTCCGGCTCTTCCTCAACGACGGCGGGGTCGTCAGCGACCGTGTCGGCGACACGGCTACCCGCCCCCGAGATCAGGCCGACGCTGACGACGATGGCCACGAGCCAGGCGATGGGCCCGAGGATGACGCCGGTGAGCGCCTGACCCCGACGGGGAGTCTTCGAGATGAGGGCGATGACGCCCAGCGCGATGGCGGCGATCGCCGGAATCCAGGCCACGAAGCTGAGGCCCGGGATCACCGCGCTGACGATTGCCACGATGCCGGCGATCATCGCCCAGAGCGCCAGCGCCGAGCGAGGCTTCGACGGTGCCGCGGTAGCGGCTGGTATCGGCTGGTCTACCGATGGTTCCTCGGCGGGGGACGGTGCGGGTGTGGTGGGGGTGTCGCTCATGGTGTTCTCCCTCAGGGGTGCTCCGGCTCAGCGGAGGGTGTGAACGCGCGTCGTCGGTGACGATTCGCGACCGACCTGAATTCAGGTCAGTACCCCAGGCCAGCAGTGAGCACTGACATTCCCTCTGGAATGGGCAACAACAGACTGCTCGCCGTGGTCGGGGCAACCGTGCGTGTGCCGTTGGCGCCCTGGTAGTATTTGAAGGTTGCCGTCCAACGGCCGCGGATAAAGAGAGCTCGGGCATCCCGCCCAGGGCGCCGCGCAACGAGCAGGAAGGGGATCCCATCTATGGCACTCGAAGCAGACGTCAAGAAGGCGATCATCGACGAGTACGCAACCCACCCCGGTGACACTGGGTCCCCCGAGGTCCAGGTCGCGATGCTGACGCAGCGCATCAAGGACCTCACGGAGCACCTCAAAGAGCACAAGCACGACCACCACTCACGTCGTGGCCTGCTGCTGCTCGTTGGCCAGCGCCGTCGCCTGCTGGGTTACCTCTCAGACATCGACATCGACCGTTACCGGTCGCTCATCGAGCGTCTGGGACTGCGTCGCTAATCGACTGACACCGCGAACTTCTTGCGCGAAGGCCGCCCCCGCATTTGCGGGAGGCGGCCTTCGTCGTCTGCGACGATGGGTCGGTGACCCGCGATCGAGCACGTTCCCCGCTGCGGCGGCTGAGCACGGTGCGCATCGCCATCGTCGCGATTCTGCTCGTGCTGGTCGCGCTGTCGTTCGCGAACTGGCTGGGGCCCGTTCGAGGCCTCTTCCGGGGCATCCTCGTGCTGGGCGCGATCGTGATCGTGCTCAGCTACGTGGTCGAGTGGGTGCAGAAGCGCCGCCGCTGACGACGGACGATGCGCCTCAGAACTGTCAGCGGATTCGGCGCCACGCGTGCGACGGTGAGGGCATGGTTCGCGGCGCAGCCTCCGCCCGCGGCACGGGGACCGAGCGCCGGAGCTCGGCCGTGGCCGCCGCATCCGTCGTCGCCCTCGCCCTCCTGACGGGCTGTGTTTCGACAGCCCACGAGTCGGCAGAGTCGCTGGAGACGGTGGCCGTCGAGCGCGACCAGGCAGCGGCTGACCTGCACGAAGACCAGGTGCTGCGCATCGCCGGTTTCTTGCGCGAGCGGTGGGGGCCGGTGCGACTGCCGGAGGAGCCGATCGTGCGCTGGGTGGCCGCGCCCGACTGGGCGCCGGTGATCTCGCAGTGCCTCGCCGAGGAGGGGTTCCCCGGCGCGCAGTCGGCCGACAACGGCGACCGCATCGACTTCAGCGAAGTGCGCGCCGAGGGGGCGCGCGAGCTCTTCCTCGTCGACGTCGCCATCTACGCCTGCCAGGCGCGGTACCCGGTGCGGGCCTGGTACGAGGCGCGCGTGGCGGAGATCGAGGCGCCGTGGGCGTGGCAGTACTCGACCGACGTGCTCGTGCCGTGCCTGCTGGCGGCTGGTCATCGCCCTCCCGCACTGCCTGCGGAGGACGAGTTTCTCGCGCAGTGGCGCAGCGACGACGGCTGGAACCCCTACGCGGCGCTCGCCGCCGACCCACTGCTCGAGCAGCGCGCCCGCGCCCTTTGCCCGCCCCCCGAAGATCTCTTGGACGCGGCCCCGTGACGGAGCGGACGACGCGATTCCGGATGCTCGCCCTCACGCTGGGCGCGCTGAGCACTCTCGCGGCGGGCTGTGCGGCCGTGCCCACCGCCGAGGTGAGTCTGGATGACGTGGTGGACGAGCGCCTCGACCGCCTCGAGTCGCGCGTCGACGTACTGCTGGAGAGTCACGCCAGCTATCTGCGCAGCCGGTGGCCCGATCTTGCGCTGCCGCAGCACGAGGTGGAGGCGTGGCTGGAGCCCGGTCAGTGGCAGTTGGTGTTCGCCCGCTGCCTCTACCAGGAGTCGGGTGACAGTGACGGTGCCCGTGACCTCGATGTCGCGACCTACAGCTGCGAAGCCCGTTTCCCGCCCCCGAGCCTGGCGACGAATCGCCCGGGCCCGGTCGAGATCGCCTGGGTGACCGAGTACGCGCGCACGGTGCTGCCCTCGTGCCTGCGTCGTAGCGGTGTCATGGCACCGCCGGTGCCCCAGGAGTCTCTCGTCGTACTGGAGGGCGGAGCGACACCCGAGTGGGATCCGTACGCGGTGGCGCGCGGCGACGCGGCGGAACGAGCGCGGCTCGAGGCCCTCTGCCCGCACCCCTCCACCCTGCTCGCCCAACTGCCGCTGCTGCCCTCCGACGCGGCTCTCACGGGGGTGCCGTGAGGTCCCGGCCCCTCGCGGTGCTGCGTGCTCCGCTGGGGCGGTGGGGCGCCGTCCTGGGTGTCGCGCTGAGCGCCGTGGCCCTCGGTGCCGCGTTCCTCCTCGTCGGGAGGCCGGTGAGTGGGGTCGCGCGCATCATCGTCGCGATCGGGGTGCTGCTCGCCTTCGCGATGATGGTGGCGGCCGTGACCGTCGTGACGCTGCGATGGCGCACGAGCCTGCGTTCGGATGGTGAGGCCCTCGTCGTGCGCGGGCCCTTCGGCGCCAGCATCATTCCCTTTCACGAGGAGCTCACCATCGGGCGCTGGCTGGATTCCCGCTCCCGCCCGCGCCTCTGGGTGGTCGACGCGCACAGGCCGCTGACACCCCTCAGTGGCAGACTGGGCTCCGCCCGCGTCGAGGCTTTCGCCGGCGTGATCGATGTTCCCGTGATCGACCACGACGGCCCGCCACCGGAGCCCGATGACGGCGCACACCACCACCCGCCTCCACCGGAAAGCTCTGCGTGACCTCCTCTGACCTGCGACCGACATCCTCCGATCAGACCCACGACACCGAGTCGGGTCTGCCGACCTCGCCCCTGGCGAACTGGCGTGACCTGGGCGGCATCTCCGTCGCCGACGGCTCCGTGCGGCAGGGTCTGTTGTGGCGCAGCGACGACGTGTCGACGATCCCCGAGGCTGAGGCGCAGCGGCTGCATGCGCAGGGACTGCGCGACGTGCTCGACCTGCGCTCGCCGCACGAGACACAGGTCGCCGGGCGCGGCCCTTTGCGCCACCTTCCCGTCGACTACCACCATCTGCCGCTGAGCGCGACGGCCGCCGCGCCCGGGATGACGCCCGCCGCGGTCTCCTCGCTCACCCCAGAAGGAGTGGGCACCTGGTACGTGCAGATCGCCGAGCAGACGGCGCCCCAGTTGATCGCTGGCTTGCGCGTCGCCGCCTCGTCGTCGGGTGCCGCCCTCTTCCACTGCGCGGCGGGCAAAGACCGCACGGGAGTCTTCGCGGCGGCGGTTCTCGGGGCACTGGGCGCCGACGACGATGCGATCATCGCCGACTATGCGCGCACCGATTCCGTGATGCCCGCGATCATGGCGCGCATCGGCCCCATGATGCAGGCCGTCGTGCGCGAGCATGATGCGCCCCGTCTTGACCCGGCGGCGGGGGGAGCCCTGTTTGCCGCACCCGCCGAGACCATGGCGGTCATGCTGCGCGTCATGAGGCGCGAGCACGGCAGCATCATCGACCTCCTGCGCGAGCGAGGGCTCGACTCCGCCACGATCACCACCCTGCGAGAGCGCGTCGTGCACTAGGAGACCCGGTGCCCGGCTGATAGCCTGGTGTTCGGCGCAGTTCTGCGCCATCAACTGAAAACCGCACGGAGCAGGCCGGCTCGAAGCTGGTCACCGGTGGTGATCTCCCGACTCGCACGTCGATTCGGTAGATGTCTACTGTTGGCCAGAAACAGACGCCCGGCGACACACAGCAACACCGTCCCTCGCCGACGCCGTCCCTTCCTGCCCGCTCCTGCTCTGCGCGTTCTCGCACGCCCTCCCAGACGGGGAGGCGCGTGCACAGACGTAAAGGAGAGAGACCTCGTGGAAGGTCCTGAAATCAAGTTCGCCGAAGCCGTGCTCGACAACGGCAAGTTCGGCACCCGCACCGTCCGATTCGAAACCGGTCGGCTCGCGCAGCAAGCGCAGGGTGCCGTTGCCGCCTACCTCGACGAGGAGACCATGCTGCTGAGCGCGACGAGCGCCGGCAAGCACCCTCGCGAGGGCTTCGACTTCTTCCCCCTCACGGTGGACGTCGAAGAGCGCTCGTACGCCGCCGGCAAGATTCCCGGCTCGTTCTTCCGCCGCGAGGGCCGCCCCTCGACCGAGGCGATCCTCGTCTGCCGCCTCATCGACCGCCCGCTGCGCCCGACGTTTGTCACGGGCCTGCGCAATGAGGTGCAGATCGTCATCACCGTCATGAGCATCGCGCCCGACGAGTTCTACGACGCCCTCGCGATCAACGCCGCGAGCGCCTCGACTCAAATTTCGGGTTTGCCCTTCAGCGGCCCGATCGCCTCCGTGCGCCTGGCTCTCATGCCTGACGGCAAGGGCAGCGGCCAGTGGGTCGCGTTCCCCAAGGCCAGCCAGCTCGAGGAGGCCGTCTTCGACATCATCGTCGCCGGCCGCGTCGTCACGGCGGCCGACGGTAGCGAAGATGTCGCGATCACCATGGTCGAGGCCGAGGCCACCGAGAACAGCTGGGGTCTCATCCAGGGCGGTGCGGTCAAGCCGAGCGAGGATGTCGTGGCCGAGGGCCTCGAGGCCTCCAAGCCCTTCATCATGAAGCTGGCCAAGGCGCAGCAAGAGCTCGCCGCGCAGTCGGCGAAGGAGATCCAGGACTACCCGGTCTTCGTGAGCTACAGCGACGAGCTGTACGCGGCGGTCGACGCTCTCGCGCACGACGAGCTCGCGAAGGTCTACCAGATCGCCGACAAGGTCGAGCGCCAGACCGCCGACGATGAGCTCAAGGCGCGCACCAAGGTCGCGATCGAGGGCAAGGTCGCCACCGGCGAGCTCGACGAGGAGGTGCTGAAAGACTTCAGCGCCGCCTACAAGTCGGTCTCGAAGCAGATCATGCGCCAGCGCGTGCTCACCGAGGGTGTGCGCATCGACGGTCGCGGGCTGGCGGATATCCGCGCGCTCGACGCCGAGGTGCAGGTCATCCCGCGCGTGCACGGCTCCGCGGTGTTCCAGCGCGGTGAAACCCAGATTCTGGGCGTCACGACGCTCAACATGCTCAAGCTCGAGCAGCAGATCGACTCGCTGAGCCCGGTGACGAGCAAGCGCTACATGCACCACTACAACTTCCCGCCCTACTCGACCGGTGAAACCGGTCGCGTCGGTAGCCCCAAGCGTCGCGAGATCGGGCACGGCTTCCTCGCCGAGCGTGCCCTCGTGCCGGTGCTGCCGAGCCGCGAAGAGTTCCCCTACGCGATCCGTCAGGTCTCCGAGGCGCTGAGCTCCAACGGCTCAACCTCGATGGGCTCGGTGTGCGCGTCGACCCTCTCCCTGCTCAACGCCGGTGTGCCCCTCAAGGCGCCCGTCGCGGGCATCGCGATGGGCCTCATCAGCGACGTCGTGGATGGTGAGACCCGCTACGCGGCCCTCACTGACATCCTCGGCGCCGAAGATGCCCTGGGCGACATGGACTTCAAGGTCGCCGGCACGCGCGACTTCGTGACGGCGATCCAGCTCGACACGAAGCTCGACGGCATCCCCTCCTCGGTGTTGCAGGGCGCGCTCACGCAGGCCCGCGAAGCCCGCCACGCGATCCTCGACGTCATGCACCAGGCGATCGACGCTCCCGACGAGATGGCGCCGACCGCGCCGCGCGTCATCAGCGTGCAGATTCCGGTCGACAAGATCGGTGAGCTCATCGGGCCCAAGGGCAAGACGATCAACTCGATCCAGGACGAGACGGGCGCGCAGATCTCCATCGAGGAGAACGGCACCGTCTACATCGGCGCCGTCGATGGTCCGTCGGCCGAGGCTGCCCGCCTGCAGGTCAACGCGATCGCGAACCCCGTCAACCCGGAGGTCGGCGAGCAGTACCTGGGCACGGTCGTGAAGATCGCCGCCTTCGGTGCGTTCGTCTCGCTGCTGCCGGGCAAGGACGGCCTGCTGCACATCAGCGAGGTGCGCAAGCTCGCCGGGGGCAAGCGCGTGGAGAACGTCGAGGATGTGCTGGGCGTGGGTCAGAAGATCCTCGTCGAGATCACGAAGACCGACGACCGCGGCAAGCTCTCGCTCGCCCCGGTGCTCGCGGAGGGTGAGGGCGGCGACGCCCCCGCCGAGGGTGAGGACGGCTAACCGCCTGACGCCCCCCTGAACGACCGGATGCCCGCCCCCAGTACCGGGGGCGGGCATCCGTCGTTCGAGGCGCCGGTCAATGAGCTCTACACGCCCACGTCGCGGCGACGGAAGCCGAGCACCGCCACCGCGCTCGCGACGACCGCGACCGCGAACAGTAGCCCCACGCTCGCGTCGAACCCGTTCTCCAGGGGGTTCGTACCGAACGCCCAGTGATAGGGCGAGAGCGCGTGCAGCCACTCCAGGTCGCTGTTCTGATTGCCGAGCGCGTTGAGGGCGTAGCCGAGCACCGCGATGCCCGCACCCGCGCCCACCGCGATCATGCGCCGCCCGGTGAGGGCGCCGGCCATGAGTCCGATCGTCGCCGTGACGAGCCCCGTGCCGAGCAGGGCGACGCCGCCCGCGACCACTCCCTCGGTGCTCAGCCCGAGATCGCTCGGCCCATTGAGGGCGGCCACGAGGAGGGTGACCCACGCGGCGAGGGCCACGAGCTTGACGACGATGGCGGCGAGACGCTCAAGCACCAGCTGGTGCCGACTCACCCCGTGCGCCAGGGTCAGCTCGAGCGTGCCGCGCTCCTCGTCACCCGCGATCGCGCTCGCCCCCCAGCCGACGGCCGCGATCGTGAGCAGCACGAACCCGAGAAGACCGTGCACCGTCCCCTGCGTGTAGCCCGAACCACTGGTGATCTGGTCGTAGTTGAGGGCGGTGACGAGCTCGGCGGGCAGGCTGTCGATAATGGCGACGAACTCGGGGTTGCCGCCGATCGACGGGTAGAGGGGCAGGTACATGCCGACGACGGCCGCGAGGCCGAGCATCCAGCCCAGGAGCCCGCGCCAGGAGTCGGCGAGAGCTCGGCGAAACAGGGGCAGCGCGCTCATGCGGAGACCTCCTCGGTCGCCTCGTCGGCGCCGTAGAACTGCAGCACGGCGCGTTCGAGGTCGGGCTCTTGCACGACGAGATCGAGAACCTGCACGGTCGTGAGCGCCTCGACGAAGGCCGGGATGCCCTCCTGCAGCCGCGCGGTCACGACATCCCGCCCGGCACCGAGGTCGAGGGCCACGTCGTGGGCCGCCGGCAGTCCACGCAACCGCTCGGCGAGCTGGGCGCCCGTCGAGGCAGGAACGGTGACACGGATGTCGCGCTGTGCGGCCGCGCGCAGGCGAGCGACCGTGCTCACATCGACGATGCGGCCGTCGCGCAGCACGGCGACCTCGTCGGCGACCTGCTCGATCTCGCTGATCACGTGCGAACTGAGGAAGACCGTCTGCCCGGCGTCCCGTGCCTCGCGCACCATGGTGAGAAACTCCTGCTGCACGAGCGGGTCGAGCCCGCTCGTGGGTTCGTCGAGCACGAGCAGGTCGGGGGAGTGGGCGAAGGCCTGCACGAGGCCGACCTTCTGCTTGTTGCCCTTGCTGAGCGAGCGCACAGGCTTGCCCAGGTCCAGCCCGAGACGCTCCGCGAGCGCCGGGACGCGGGCAGGATCGGCGGAGCCGTTGAGCTGCGCGTAGTGGGTGAGCAGTGCTCGGGCGCTGACGCGGGCCTCCATCGAGAGTTCACCCGGCAGATAGCCGATGCGGCGGCGCAGCGCAGGGCCCGCCTGGCGCGGATCCTCTCCGAGCACGCGCACGGTGCCGGAGGTGGGGCGAATGATGTCGAGCAGAATCCGCATGGTCGTGGTCTTGCCGGCACCGTTGGGGCCGATGACGCCGAACACGCGCCCGGGCTCGATCGCGAGATCGACGCCGTGCAGTGCGGTGGTGCGTCCGTAGCGCTTCGTGAGCGCCGCGATGTCAATAGTTGGGGTCATCCCCGTGATGTCCTTTCGTCGAGTGCCGCGAGCGCGGCGTTGAGGGCGGAATCGTCCGCGTACAGTCCGTGCGTGTAGAGCTCGAGGGTGGGGATCGTCAGGCGCTGCACCACGTCGCGGGTGAGGCCGGATCCGCCCAGGGCTCGGCCGATATGTCGCTCGAGGATGAGGGGCATGATGCCGTGCGCCGCAACGATGACCGCCGTTGTGCGAGCATCACGCGGCGCCGTCATGCGGCCCGCGGCCACGCCCTGCCCGATCATTGCCTCGGTGCGCTCGACGAGTGCGTCGAAGAGTTGCTGGCCGGCCTCTCCGCCGTCGGTGATCATGCGGGCCAGGTAGTCGAAGCTCGGGCGAAAGGTATCCATGTCGGCGAGCCACTGCTGGATGGTGCTCGCCAGATCGCTCTCCCCGAGCATCTCTGCTTTGCGCCCCATGATCTCGTCGACGATCGCGGCATCGCACGCGGCGCGCAGGCCGTCCTTGCTGCCGAAGTGGTGCATGACGAGGGCGGGGCTGACCTGAGCTTGTGCGGCGATCGCGCGCACACTCGTGCCGTCGACACCCTGGGCTCCGAAGAGCGCGAGAGCGGCATCCCTGATGCGGGCGCGCGTCGTGAGATCCTCGTGGGCTGAACGCATGTACAGCAGACTAAACAAGTGTTCAGAGTGCGTCAAGACCCGCCGACGGCGATCGCCCGCGCAGGCATCGTGGCTGCCCGGCCTCCGGCGCTGTCAGAATGTGTGCAGAAGACGCGCAGAATACCCACGGCCGAGAACGCCCATATTTCGCGGAAGTTACATAGACTGAGACCAATTCCACCCGAGGGGGCCCCGATCCCCTCCCGGCGACGAAGACCGAAGCGGTACCTATCCATCCCCTCGTTGTCGCGCGCCCGAAAAATGTTGTAGCTGGGCTCGGCGACGGCCAAGTAATTCGAAGGAGAATTGTGGAATTCGAAATCGTCCAAGCGTTCTTTATGCTCGGCTTTGTCGCCATGGCGGCCGGCACGTTCTGGTTCTTCATGGAGCGGAACGACCTGAAGCCCGAGCTGCGTACGATCGCGACCTACGCCGCGGTGATCACGTTCGTGGCGTCGATCATGTACTACGTCATGAAGGACGTCGTTCAGTTCCCCGGCGGCAGCATCACGGCCGCCGACGTGGACGCGACGCTGCCACTGCGGTACATCGACTGGTTGATTACCACGCCGCTTCTCCTGGTGTCCTTCGCGCTGGTCGTGGCCATGGCCGGCCCGCTCAAGAAGGGCATGGTGCTGAAGCTCATCGTTGCCGACATCGTCATGATCGCGACCGGCTACCTGGGTGAGATCGGCGAGCCCGGCTCGGCGAACAACGTCATCTTCTTCGTCATCTCGACGCTGGCGTGGTTGTACATCGTCTGGGTCGTCTTCAACGTCAAGCTCCCGGGTGCTGAGGCGCACATCCAGGTCGCCGTGCGCGCGATGAAGTGGTTCGTCATCGCGGGCTGGGCCATCTACCCCATCGGCACCGCGACGCAGGAGTTCATCGAGCTCGGTGGCGGCGATGCGAGCCTGGCCATTGGTATCGCGGCGATCATCTACGTCATCGCCGACGTGCTCAACAAGGTCGGGTTCGGTCTCGTCGCGATCCGCGCCGCGAAGATCTCGTCCGGCACGATGGAGAAGGCCACCCAGTAATCCTTCCTCTCGCTCGACGCGGCCGCACCCTACGGGGGTGCGGCCGCGTTGTCATAGCGCCGCCGTGGCCGCGGCGCAGCGCGGGAGCACACACGAGCACGCGGGGCCAGGCACAGCACGATAACGATCGCGAGCAGCGGGGGCAGTCGGCCTTCGCCTCGCGCTACCCTCGCATCAACGACCGCGGCGCCGACTGATCGGGTGCCGAGAAAGACGCAGCAGCGTGAACGACCGCACGAGCGCTCCCGAGCCGGGCGCTGTCGCGCTGGAAACCGGCCCCACCGCCCTGCTGCGGCGCATCGGGCCCAGCGATCTCACCGTGTTCCCGCTCGCTCTCAGCGGCACTGTTTTCGGCTGGACAGCCGATGGGCCGACGACCACGGGCATCCTCAACCGGTTCGTCGAATTGGGCGGCACCTACATCGACACCGCCGACTCCTACGCCGGCGGGCGCAGCGAGATCATGATCGGCAACTGGATGCGCGCCCGCGGCAATCGCGACGCGCTCACGATCGCGACCAAGGTCGGCAAGAATCCCGACAACCCCGGGCTCTCCGCACGCTCGATCGCCCGAGCCGTCGAGCAGTCCCTGCAGCGACTGCGCATCAGCTCGATCGACCTGCTGTACCTGCACATCGACGACCCCGCCGTACCGTTCGACGAGACCCTGCTCGCGGTGGACGAGCTCATCCGTGCGGGCAAGGTGCGGTACTTCGGGGGCAGCGACCACACCGGAAACCGCCTGCTGGAGGCCCGCATCGCGGCGGGGCAGCTCGGTGTCGCTCACATGGTCGCCCTGCAGCAGCACTACAACCTCGTGCATCGCACCGAGTACGAGGGTCAGCTCGCGCGCGTGGCCACTCAGCTCGACCTCGGGGTCATGCCCCGATTCGCGCTCGCGGCGGGCTTTCTCTCGGGCAAGTACCGCTCCCGGGCAGATCTCGAGCGGCATCGTCGGGGGCGAGAGGTTGCCGCGACCCTCACGCGCGCCAATCTGCGCACCCTGCACGTGCTCGACCGCATCGCAGCAGAGGCGCAGAGCTCCGTGGCGACCGTGTCGCTCGCCTGGCTGCTGAGCCGACCGCACGTCGTGGCGCCCGTCGTCTCGGTCAGCGACCCGGCGCAGCTGGATGCCGCGATGGCGGCCCCGCAGCTCGTGCTCAGTCGTCAGCAGCTGACCGAGCTGGATCGCGTCAGCGCGTAGCGGTGCCGGCCTCGGCGATAAGCCGGTCGACCGCCGTGCGGAAAGCGGCGGACGCGGCAACGACGTCTCCCGTGTAGCTCCAGGCCTCGAGGCCCATGGCGGCCAGTAGCAGGCGATCGGCCGCCGCGCCGGGCATCGGGTGGCCGAGGTCATCGAGAATCGTGGCGAAGCGGTCGGTCATCGCCTCGAAGTGCTCGGTGATGCGCACGCGCACCGGGTGCGCGGGGTCGGCGAACTCGGCGGCCGCGTTGAGAAAAGGGTTGCCTCGAAAGTCGTCGTCGTGCACGCGCTCGATGAGCGAATCAGCCCAGTCGCGCAGCAGCTGCTCGGGGCCTGACGCCGTGCGGAGGCGGCCGTCGATGTCGCTGCTGGATCGCTGGACGAGGGCGTCCACGTAGTCGCGGATCAGGCGGTCCTTCGACCCGAAGTGCTTGTAGAAGGTCGCCTTCGTCACCGAGGACTCGTCGATCAGTCGATCGACGCCGACGCTGCGAATGCCGTCCTGGTAGAAGCGGACGATCGCTGTCTCGAGAATGCGTGCCTTCGCCGGGGCGACACGCCGTGGCGGTGCGAGGGGGGTAGTGACCGACACGGCGTGCCTCCTTATTCCTGCGGCGACATCGCCAGGTAGACGCTGTTCGGGGGAAAGCGTCTGTGCCACTATATCAGAGGGGACAGACAAGGCTGTCTGTCCACATCGAGCGGGCACGCGTGACACGAGGATGGCCTAGGCTCGTCGGGGTCATCAAAGGAGTTGAGTGTTGTGTCGCGGTACGTGTATCTGGTTCGCCATGGTGAGCAGCAGGATGCGGAGCACGGTTTGCCAGACGGGCCACTCAGCGGCCGCGGGCAGCGGCAGGCGCGCGCCATCGCCCAGCGGCTGAGCGGCGTTCCCTTCGCAAGTGTTCACACCTCGCCCCTGCAACGGGCGGTCGAAACCGCGACGTACATGACCGAGCTCATGCCCGCCATGGAGCCGCAGGTCTCGGCACTGCTCATGGACTGCATCCCCTTCGGCCCGACGGGGGACATGCCGCATGCCTTTGAGCCGTTCTTCGGGGGCGTGACTGACGAGGAGATCGCGGCGGGCGAAGCCCAGATGGCCGACGCCGTGGCCGAATGGCTGTCACCGTCTCGGGATGACCGGCACGAGCTGCTCATCACGCACAACTTCGTCATCGCTTGGTTCGTGCGCGAGGTCTTCGGCGCGCCTTCGTGGCGCTGGATGGGGGTCAACCAGGCAAACTGCGGGCTCACGATCATCCGCGTGCGCTCGGCGAAGCCGCCCGTGCTCGTCACGCACAACGACCTCGGGCACCTGCCCACTGAGCTGCGCACGGGTCTGCCCGTCGAGCAGCCGTTCTAGAGCAGCTCGCCCCTAGGTGCTCATCTCGATTCCGAGACGGTCGAGTCGTCGACGGGTGTAGGAGCGGCTGGAGGATTCTGAGCCGAGGAGGAGGCGCATCCCGTAGAGCAGGACGCGCGTCATCGTGATCGCCGGCCACCAGGGGCGACGGAGGCCGAGCAGGGCGCGATAGCGCTCCGGCAGTGAGGCGACCGCTCCCGCGAACAGCACCCGGTAGGCGGGGCCAACGCCCCGACCTAGCGGAGGTCGTCGCAGCCAGCGCAGAGCCTCGTCGAGGCGCTCGTCGCGTCGCAGCACGGGCAGAAAGTCGGCGATCGCCGCGTCGAGCTCGGCGCGCGACCGAGGAGGGTTCTGCACCCCCATGAGCTCGCCGGCGCGGGCCCACTCGGCGACGTACTGGTCAGAGCCACCCGGTATGGGGCCGCCCCACGTCTCGTGGCAGCCGAGAAAGGCGTCGGCGAACACGCAGTGAACCCAGGCGAGGAGGTCAGCGTCGCTCGCCGCGTAGGCCCGGTCGGTGTCGTCAGCCTGCGTGTAGGTGCCCACGACGCCCTCGTGCAGTCGCGAGACCCATGCGCATCCGGCCCGCGCCTGCGCGGTGTCGGCGAAGGTCGTCGTCAGAACCCACCGCACGGTTCCCGAGAGGCGGCCCAGCGGATCCTCGCGATAGCGGGAGTGGTCGTGCACCCCGGCCATCGCGCCGGGGTGCAGGGTCTGCATGAGGAGGGCGCGCACGCCCGCGACCACGGTGGGGATCCCGCTGTGCACCTCCCACACGGCGGAGCCGGGCCCGAAGAACCCCTCGTCATCCCCGGTCTCGAGCGACCGCACCCACTCGGGGGTGCCCGCGGGGTCACCGGAGAAGAGTGTCAGGACGCGGCCTCGGGCGCGCGTGAGGAAGGCGGGGCGGGGCACGCCTCTGACTCTGACACACCGCTCTGAGCGGCTGTCGGCAAACGCCTGAGAGGAGGCCTCGACAGACTCGACACGATACCCCTAGGGGTATAGGCTTAATCTATGTCCACACCTCGCACCTACATCATCATCGGCGGTGTCGCGGGCGGAATGTCCGCCGCAACCCGCCTGCGCCGCCTCGACGAGACCGCTCGTATCATTGTGCTCGAGCGCGGGGAGCACGTCTCCTTCGCCAACTGCGGCCTTCCGTACCACGTCGGCGGTGTCATCGACGATCGTGACGCCCTCATCCTGCAGACCCCGGCCTCCCTGGGCGCCCGCTTCGCCCTCGACGTGCGCGTGCGCACCGAGGCCATCGCGATCGACGCCGAGGCGCGCTCGGTACGGGTGCGCGACCTCGAGAGCGGCACCGAGAGCGAGCTGACCTACGACGCGCTCGTGCTGAGCCCCGGTGCTAGCCCGGTGCGCATTCCCATCCCCGGCGTCGAGCGCGGTCTCGTGCTGCGTGACCTCGCCGACATGGACGCCATCATCGCCGCCGCGAAGGATGCCCGCCGTGCTGTTGTCGCCGGCGGGGGCTTCATCGGCCTCGAGCTGGCCGAGAACCTCGCCCACGCCGGTCTCGACGTCACCGTGGTCGAGATGCTGCCCCAGCTGCTGCGCCCCTTCGACCCGGAGATGGCGCAGCTCGTCACCGAGCACGTGCGCGCTCACGGCGTGACCGTGCGGCTCGGTGTGGCACTCAGCGCCATCACCGAGTCGGGTGTCGAGGTGGACGACGGCGCCGAGCAGTTGCCGGCCGACCTCGTCGTGCTCTCCGTGGGCGTACGCCCCGAGAGTGCCCTCGCCGCGGCGGCGGGGCTCGAGCTCGACGCTCGCGGCTACATCGTCGTCAACGAACACCAGCGCACCAGCGACGAACGCATCTACGCCGTGGGCGATGCCGTCGTCAAGCAGCGCGCTGACGGCCCAGCCTCACCCGTGTGGCTCGCCGGGCTCGCCAACCGTCACGGCCGACTCGCCGCCGACGCGATCGCGGGAACACCGCACGCCGCCGTTCCTGCGCTCGGCACCGCGGTGATCGGACTCTTCGGCCTCACGGCTGCGGCCGTCGGCCGCACCGAGGGCGAGTTGCGTGGTGAGGGCCGTTCCCTGCGCGTCATGCACACGCATCCCAGCGACCACGCCGCGTACTACCCGGGTGCCACACCGCTCGCCCTCAAGCTCATCGTCGACGCCGACACTGACACGATTCTGGGTGCCCAGGCGATTGGCGGGGGCGCCGATAAGCGCATCGACGTGATCGCCACCGCCATGGCCGGCGGTATCCCCGCGCGCGGGCTCGCCGACCTCGAGCTTGCCTACGCCCCGCAGTTCGCCTCCGCCAAAGACCCCGTGAACATGCTCGGCTACGTCGACGACAACCTGCTCGACGGCGAACTGAGCGTGCAGTGGCACGAGCTGGACGAGTGGCGGGCTGAGGGCTGGCGCCTCATCGACGTGCGCACGCAGGCAGAGTACGCCGAGGCGGCGATCCCCGGTGCCGAGCTCATGCCGCTCGACTCCTTGCGAGAGCACGCCGAGACGCTGCGCGGCGAGACCGTCATCGTGCATTGCAAGGTGGGTCAGCGTGGCCACACCGCGGCGCGACTGCTGCGGCAGTACGGTGTGACGGTGGCCAACCTCGACGGGGGATACTCCACCTGGCGCGCCGGAATCGCCGCGTCGACACTGGTGCCCAGCGTCGGCTAGCGCCCACGGCCGTCCGATACACACACTCTCACCCTCACGACCGAAGCGAAAGGCACCCCATGGCCCACGAGATCAGCGTTGACGAGCTCGTGCCCCTGCATGAGCAGGGTCAGACCATCATTGATGTGCGCGAACCCGACGAGTACGCGGCGGGGCATGTTCCCGGGGCCCGGCTCGTCCCCCTGGGGACGATCCCCGAGGTGGCGTCCACACTGACCACCGACGGCACGCTGTACGTCATCTGCCATTCCGGGGCCCGAAGCCTTCGCGCCGCGGACTACCTGCTGCGTGAAGGACTCGACGCGGTCTCCATCGCCGGGGGAACCTCCGCGTGGGTGCAGCGCGGCCTTGATGTGGAACAAGGAGGTGTCTCATGAGCGGGATTCCCGAGTCCGAGGCGAAGAAGATCGCCAACCGGTTGCGTCGCGCGCAGGGTCAGCTGGGCGCGGTGCTGAGCATGGTCGAGGATCAGCGCGACTGCCGTGACATCGTCACGCAGCTCTCCGCTGTCTCGAGCGCGCTCGACCGGGCCGGCTTCGCCATCATCGCGGCTGCAATGAAGGACTGCATGCGCGACGATACGGGTGAAGCGACCGACGTCGAGATGGCGGACCTCGAGAAGCTCTTCATGAGCCTCGCGTAGGCGCGGGCGAGAGCCGGGTCAGCCCGCGGTTGCCTCCGGTGCCGCGAGGGTCTTCCCGAGCCACGCGGTGGCGTTCGGGTTGTCGTTGAACGGCTCCACAGGCTCGAGCCCGAGCGCGCGGTAGAGCGCCGCCGCCTCGGCGAGGCTGTCATTCGTGTCGAGCACCAGTTCCGCGGCGCCGAACCTCCGTGCGCGACGCTCCAGCTCATCGACGAGCGCGCGACCGAGGCCGATGCGACGCGCGTGCGGCTGCACCCAGAGGTGCTTCAGCTCGAAGCGCGACCCTCGGCGGCCATCCTCGATGCGCCGGATCCCGCCGCAGCCGACATCCGCCGGCTCGCCCGACAGGTTCTCACCCTCGACCAGCAGAAAGACACCCTGCGGGGGAGTGAACTGCGCAGGGTCCGGAGATGCCCGACGATAGCTGCCCTGCTCGGCCGGAAACCCGAACTCCCTCGCCGTGAAGTATTGATCCAGCAGCGCGCGAGCCGCCTCATCGGTCGTGCGGGCCTCACGCCAGGTCACCATGTGGCCCAGCCTAGACTGGAGGCATGGTCACGCGTGTCGCCGTCGTCGGAGCAACCGGCCGTCTCGGTAGCGCCGCCTGCCGACTCATCGAGCAGCAGGCCGACTTGGCGCTCGTCGCCCAACTCGACTCCAGCAGCGACCTCGGCGAGATGCTCGGTGCTGACGTCGTGCTCGACGTCACCACACCCGGCGTCTCACCGACCGTCGTCGACCACGCCGTGCGCAACGGCCTGAGCGTCGTCGTCGGCACAAGTGGATGGAGTGAAGAGCGACTGCGGGCTGTGCGACCCCTGCTCGACGCGTCACCCGAGGTGGGCGTCATCATCGTTCCCAACTTCTCCCTCGGCTCCGTGCTCGCCACGCACTTCGCGACCATCGCCGCGCGGTACTACGAATCCATCGAGATCGTCGAAGCCCACCACGCCGCCAAAGTCGACTCCCCTTCCGGTACCGCGGTGCGCACGGCCGAGCTCATCGGCCACGCCCGCGCCGACCTTGGCCCCGTCGTGGCTCCGCACACCGACCAGACGGCGCGCGGACAGCAGATCGCGAGCGTGCCCATCCACTCCCTGCGACTCCAAGGAGTCGTCGCGCAGCAGTCCGTGCACTTCGGTGGCGACGGTGAAGTGCTCACCCTCACGCACGAGACCCTCAGCTCGAGCGCCTACGAAGCCGGCATGCTGCTCGCCCTGCGCGCAGGCGCCACCGCGAGCGGTCTCACCGTCGGGCTCGACACGCTGCTCGGCCTCACCTCACCCGGCCCCAGCGACGACGACGACGCATGACGCGCGCTCGCTGGGCCGCCGCTGGCATGGCGCTGCTGCTCGCCATCTACCTCGCCCTCGTGCTGCTCTACGCGGTCACCCTCGTCACCGACCCGCTGCCCGTGGTGCAGGCCATTGGCTGGGCGCTCATCGTGTTCCCCCTGCTCGGAGCCTGGGCGCTCGGCGCCGAAATCGTCTTCGGCGTGCGATCGCAGCGACTCGCGCGACGCCTCGAAGCAGAAGGCGGGGTGCCCACGGACGAGCTTCCCGTGCGCGGCGAGCGGGGTGTCGAGATCGCGGCCCGCGATGCGCTCTTCGCGCGGTACGCGCAGGAGGTGCGCGAGCATCCGGAATCGTGGCAGCACTGGTTCCGACTGGGTCTCGCCTACGATGCTGCACGCGACCGCCGACGCGCACGCTGGGCGGTGCGCGAGGCGATCAAACTCGACGCGGCGGCGGGCCGCAGCGAGGCTTAGTCGCCCGCGCGCGAGCCGGGGGAGACGAGAGCCGAGATCGCGTCTTCCACCGTGCGATCGCGGAACGTGAAGCCATCGGCGAGCAACTTCGCCGGCACGACCTTCTGGCTCGCGAGCAGCAGTTCGCGACCGGCGTCGCCCATGCCGAGCCCGATGAGCTTCTCGGGCAGCGTGAACAGGTGCCAGCGCTTCATCGCCGTCGCCAGTGCACGGGTCATCCGATCGCTCGTCGCCGGGGTCGGTCCGGCAAGGTTGACGGCGCCACGCAGGCGCGAGGTCAGCAGGTGCCGAATCGCCGCGGCCTCGTCGTAAAGGCTGATCCACGGCCAGTGCTGGCCACCCGTTCCGATGCGTGCGGCCGCGCCCACTGCCGTGAGCAGCCGCAGCGGCGTCATCGCCCCACCCTTGCCGACCACGAGGCCCGTGCGCAGAAAGACCGTTCGAGTCGCCTCCGGGGCGAGGCTGGCCGCTTCCTCCCAGTCCCGCACCACCTCGGCGAGGAAGCCCTCACCGGCCGGTGACTCCTCGGTGAGGCGCTCAGCGGGGCGGTCACCGTAGATGCCGACCGCCGAACCGCTCAAGAACACCTCGGGCGGGGTGCTCGCCATCGACATCGCCTCGGCGAGCGCCCGCGTGGCCTGCACGCGCGACTCGAGAATCTGGCGGCGGTATCCGCGGGTCCACGGAATGCGCGCGATCGACGCACCCGACAGGTTTACGACGGCGTCCACCGTGTCGAGAATCCTGAAATCGAGCACGCGCGAATCGGGGGCCCACGCGAACTCGCGCTCGTGCGACGGCTTGCGCCGCACCAGCGTGAGCACCTCGTGGCCGTCGTCGCGCAGCTGACGCTGCAACTCGGTGCCGATCATCCCGGATGCGCCCGCGATCAGCACGCGCATCGGTCGTGACGCGCCCACTAGGCGAGGGAGGCTTCGAGCGTGATCGACGTGCCCGTCAGCGCGGCCGAGACGGGGCAGCCCGTCTTGGCCTGCTCGGCGAACGTCTGGAACTCCTCAGCGCTGATGCCCGGCACCTTCGCGCTGACCAGCAGGTGACTGCCCGTGATGCCCTCGCCGGGTACGAACGTGACGGCCGCCGTCACCTGCAGGCTCTCCGGAGCATGCCCGGCGCCCGACAGGGCGTGCGACAGTGCCATCGAGTAGCAGGCCGAGTGCGCGGCTCCCAGCAGCTCTTCCGGGTTCGTCGTGCCGCTCACCCCCTCCGAGCGCGCCGCCCAGGTGACGGGAAACTCGGCGGCCTCCGACGAATCCAGTGAGATCGACCCGTGCCCCTCGATAAGCGATCCGTGCCACAGGGTGGTTGCTTCGCTGGTCACAGCCATGATCGTTCTCCTCTATCGGTGGGCGGTGCCGCCAGCCTAGGCGCGACGGCGGCGTCGAACCAGTCCCACGCGCGCGATCAGCACATACAACTGGCACCCGAGGCAGTAGGCGAAGGCCGCGTTGAGGAAGGCCGCGAGGAACGCGGCGGCCGCGGCGATCACGAGGGCGCCCGGCACCCCAGCCAGGTGCAGGGCAAGGCCGACCCCGGTCACGAGCAGGCCGACCAGTTGCGCGAAAGTCGGGGGAGCATTGTCTTCACGCTCCGCGGGCGGCCCCAGACGCGGAGCCACCAGGTGCCGGAACAGCAGACCGTACGGGTGACGCTGGACTCCCGCGAAGGCACCCCAGGCGAAGAGCAGCACGAGCGCAGTGAGCAGAAGCGAGCCCGGCTCGAGCAGGCGGTCGACCACCGTGCTTGAGGGGGGCTGCGTGAGGCCCAGCAGAATCACGAGCAGGAGCAGCACTGAGGTGATGGCGGCGCCGAAGCGCGGGCCGCGCGCATCGATGAGCGGAGCATCCGGGTCGGGGGTGGCGACGGTATCGGTGCCGTCGACCGAACGCGCGCTCATGCCGACACCAGCTCGCGACGGGCGGCGTCGATGGCCGCGTGCACCGCATCGGGCCGCACCGCGCCGATGATGCGCGAGCGCACGCGCCCCTGGGCGTCGAGCACCAGAGTCGTGGGGGTCGAGTAGACCGAGTGGCGCTGGGCCAGCTCCGCCTCGTCGACCACGTCGATCTCGCGGTGCGCGACCGTCGGGTCGGCGGCCGTGATCTCGCCGAACACGCGGCGCATGGCCACGCAGGCTGAGCACACCGGGCTCGACAGCTGCACGAGAGTCACCTCAGCGCCGTCTACGGCGAGCGAGTGCTCATCGGCTCCGCACCCGCGAGCGACGCGGGAGTTGCGGGCGCGCACAACGAACCCGAGTGCGGTCGCGCCGACCAGCAGCAGCGCAACGATGAGCAGAGCGGTACCGAGTTCCATGACAGTCGAAACTATGCAGCCAGGCCGGTCTATTCCCGAGTGTGACGTTCTGTGACGCGCGTGTGCCGCCGGTAACCGACGCGTGCCGACGGTAGGGTGACGAGCGTGACCGAGGCAGCCGACAGCATCCAGTTCCGCTCCGACGTGACCGTCGAGTTGGTGCGATCGAACGCGTCCGACGCCGACGTGCTCTTCGCCGCCCGCGTCTCGACGCAGGGTGAGAAGACGCTCGAGTCGGCCGCCGCTGGCGACGGGGCCACCGACCGCGACCGCGGGCTCATCAACTACCTCATGCGCGACCGGCACGGCTCACCCTTCGAGCACAACTCGATGACCTTCTACGTGCAGGCGCCGATCTTCGTCTTCCGCGAGTTCATGCGGCACCGTATCGCCTCGTACAACGAAGAGAGCGGCCGCTACCGCGAGTTGCGCCCGGTGTTCTATGTGCCCGGCCCTGAGCGCAACCTCGTGCAGGTCGGCAAGCCCGGCGCCTACGAGTTCTTGCGCGGAACCCCCGAGCAGACAGCGCTCGTCGATGCCGAGGTGCGCGGCGTGTGCGAGGCCGCCTACGCCTCCTACCAGCGGATGCTTGCCGCGGGCATTGCGCGCGAAGTGGCCCGCGCTGTCCTCCCCGTGACGATCTACAGCTCGATGTACGTGACGATGAACGCCCGCTCGCTCATGAACTTTCTGTCGCTGCGCACCAAGCGCGAGGGTACGCACTTTCCCTCCTTCCCGCAGCGCGAGATCGAGATGGCGGCCGAGCAGATGGAGCAGCACTTCGCCCGCCTCATGCCCCTCACCTACGACACCTTCAACGCGAACGGCCGAGTAGCCCCTTAGCCCCCGCCCTCTAGCCCCGCCCCCGCCGAGTCTGTCCGCCCGACCGACACAGCGTTCGCGACTGCGGCGTGTCGATCCACGTTGTCGACGTGTTGCCGACAATTGTCGGCGCGGCAGACAGGGCTCCTCCTCCGCTGCGTGAGGGTGCAGTCCATCCACGGAGTGTCCCGACCGCCACGACGAGCACTCCCGAATTGCGACGCTCTCGGCATGCCCTCCCTAGAGAACCGTCTGCGTGACCACCGCGGAATCGCCACTCTTCGCGAACTCGGTGCCACACCTTCCTTGCAGCGCGCATTGGCGCGCGCAGCAGCACCGGGAACGTTGAGTCGTGTTCGGCGCGGCGTGTACGCGGTGCCGGATGCTCCTCCCGACATCCTGCACGCTGCCATGGTCGGCGGCAGACTGACGGGAGCGTCGGCGCTGAAGTATCACGGGCTGTGGGTGCCGCCCGCGCCCCACGTCGATGAGCTGCACGTCGAGGTGCGCGTCGCGATGGCGATACCCGAGAGTACCGGAGGAGTGCGGGTTCACTGGACGCGCGACCGCACGAGTCCGCAATTCGGGGTCGCCCCGCTGGCACGAGTGCTTGCCCTGTCGGCCACGACTCTGCCGCGCGCGTTCGCGGTAGCCGTGCTCGACTCCGCGCTCCGGTGCACAGCTCTCACTCCGACGGATCTCGCTGTGCACGCGGACGGCTGGCGCCCCGCTGCCCGCGCTGCTGCGGCGCTCGCCGATGAGCGCTCCGACTCGGGAACGGAGAGCGTAGTGAGAGTCCTGCTGCGTGAGGCGGGCATCCCATCGACGACGCAACCGGCTCTGCCGACGGGAGAGTTCGACCGCGCAGACTTGCTCGTCGGTGACCGCCTGCTCATCGAGTGCGACAGCGAAGCGCATCACGCCGAACCGGCGAACCGCCGAGCCGACATCGCGCGCGATGCGCTCGTGACGAGCATCGGCTTCATCGTGTTGCGGTACGACTACCGCCGAGTGTTCGGCGACCCCGCTGGAGTCCTCGCCGAGGTGTCTGCTGTCGTCGAGCGCGGTGACCACGTGTCCGCACGCCCGACACTCCTGCACCAACACGCCCAAGGCGCGCCGCCAGGCACGGCGTGGCGGGAAGTGCTGTCGGTCGAGCAGACAGCATGGGCCGGATGCTCGGGGCCGGGCCGCGCGCACCGGCAACCTGCGCCGCGATAGCCTGGAGGGCGTGACTGTGACCAGCAATCCCTTCGGCCAAGTGCTCGTGGCTCTCGTCACGCCCATGACCGCGGAGGGCGAGGTCGACTGGCCCGCGGTCGAGCAGCACATCGACTTCGTCATCAGCAACGGCGCCGACGGCATCGTGGTGACCGGCACGACCGGTGAGACGAGCACCCTGACCGACGCTGAGAAGATCCGCCTGGTCGAGGTCGGCAAGTCGGTCAGTGGGGGTCGGGCGGCCATCATCACCGGCGGCGGCTCGAACGAAACGGCGCACGCGATCGAGCTGTACAAGGCGAGCGCGAAGGCCGGCGCCGACGGCGTCATGATCGTCACGCCGTATTACAACAAGCCGACGCAGGCCGGGGTGCTCACGCACTTCCGGATGCTCGCCGACGCCACCGACCTGCCCGTGATCCTCTACGACATCCCGGGGCGCACGGGCATTCCCATCATCTACGAGACGATTCTGCGCGCGGCGAAGCACCCGAACATCCTGGCGGTCAAGGATGCCAAGGGTGACCTGAGCGAGGTCAGTCGCGTGCTCAATCAGACCGATCTGATGTACTTCGCCGGCGACGACGCCAATGTGCTGCCGACGCTCGCGATCGGCGGCACGGGGCTCATCGGTGTGACGGCCAACATCGCTCCGGCCTCGTATCGGGCCATCGTGGATGCCGTCAACGCGAACGATCTGAGCCTCGCGACCCAGCAGCACCGCACGCTGGAGCCGCTGGTGCGTGCGATCATGACCCATGTTCCGGGCACCGTCGCGGCAAAGTATGTGCTGCACGGTCTCGGGCGCATCGGCTCGCCGCGGGTACGCCTGCCGCTGGTCGGCCCCGAAGACCACGAGGCCGCGATCATCGAAGACGAGATGGCGCTCGTGCGCGACGTCGACGGCGTCGATTTGACCCGCTTCCGTCCCGATCGCAATGCGGCGGCCGGTGGAGCGCTGCCGAAGGTCGCCGGCACCACGCGCTGACCACCATCACATCGACGTACACCGGGGGCTGACGGCCCCACCCCGTTGCCCCAGGGCAGCACGACAGAGATGAGCCACATGCCCTTGAACCTTCTCGACCCGCCCGCTCTCGAGCCCGGCACGCTGAGGATCATCCCTCTCGGCGGCGTCGGCGAGATCGGTCGCAACATGACGGCCTACGAGCTCGACGGCAAGCTGCTCATCGTCGACTGCGGCGTGCTGTTCCCGGAAGAGACGCAGCCGGGCGTCGACCTGATCCTGCCCGATTTCGGGCCGATCCGCGATCGTATGGACGACATCCTCGGCGTCGTGCTCACCCACGGACACGAAGATCACATCGGCGCGGTGCCGTACCTGCTGCGCATGCGTCAGGACATCCCGATCCTGGGCTCAACGCTCACGCTCGCGTTCATCGAGGCGAAGCTCAAGGAGCATCGCATCCAGCCTTACACCCACCACGTGAAGGAGGGACAGGTGGAGAACCTGGGGCCGTTCAGCCTCGAGTTCATCGCCGTGAACCACTCGATTCCTGACGCACTCGCGATCGTCATCAGCACGAACGCGGGCACGGTGTTGCACACGGGCGACTTCAAGCTCGACCAACTGCCCCTGGATGACCGCATCACCGACCTGCGCGCGCTCGGTCGCTGGGGTGAGTCGGGCATCGATCTGGCCCTCACCGATTCGACGAACGCCGATGTTCCGGGTTTCACGTCCCTCGAGCGCGACATCGGGCCGGTGTTGGAGGATGTCATCGCCCGCGCACCCCGGCGCGTCATCGTCGCGAGCTTCTCGAGCCACGTACACCGTGTGCAGCAGGTTCTTGACGCCGCCCACGCGAACGGCCGCAAGGTTGCTCTCATGGGCCGCAGCATGGTGCGCAACATGACCATCGCTGCCGACCTGGGGTTCCTGCGGGTTCCCGACGACACTCTGATCGACACCAAGAAGGCCGCGAACCTCCCCGACGACAAGATCGTCTACATGTCGACGGGCAGCCAGGGCGAGCCCATGGCGGTGCTCGCGCGCATGGCGAATCTCGAGCATCAGATCGAGGTCGGCGAGGGTGACACGGTGATCCTCGCCTCGAGCCTCATCCCCGGCAACGAGAACGCTGTCTACCGGGTCATCAACGGCCTCATGAAGCTCGGTGCGAAGGTCGTGCACAAGGGCACGGCGCGCGTGCACGTCTCGGGGCACGCCTCCGAGGGCGAGCTGCTGTACTTCTACAACATCTTGCAGCCGCGCTACGTGATGCCCGTGCACGGCGAGCAGCGCCATCTCGTGGCGAACAAAGACATCGCCGTACGCACGGGTGTGCCGGAGAAGAACGTGCTGCTGACCGACGACGGCACGGTCGTCGACATGAAGAACGGTGAGGCGAGCATCGTCGGTCAGCTCGACATCGGGTTCGTCTACGTCGACGGCTCGACGGTTGGCGAGATCACCGACGCCGATCTCAAGGACCGCCGTATTCTCGCCGAGGAGGGCTTCATCTCGATCTTCGTGGCGGTGGATGCGCAGACCGGCAAGGTCGTCGTGGGCCCGGAGATCCATGCGCGCGGCTTCGCCCCCGACGAGGCGATCTTCGAAGACGTCAAGCCGCAGATCATCAAGGCGCTCACGGACGCCGCCGAGAACGGAACCCGCGACTCTCACGCCTTCAGCCAGGTCGTGCGCCGGGTGGTTGGCCGGTGGGTCAACTCGCAGCACCGCCGTCGCCCGATGATTGTGCCGGTCATCATCGAGGCCTAACCTCGGGGGCATGAGAACCTCCCGCGCGCTCGCAGCGGTGGCGATCGCTGGCGTGTTCGCGCTCGGGGCCTGCGCTCCGGGGGCGCCTGCTCCGGCTGAGGAGCCGACCACGGCTGAGTCTCCCGCCCCCGCTCCGACCGAGTCTCCGGAGGCGACCGCGCCGCCCACCGTCGAGGATCTCGTGCTGCGCCCGGACGGCCTGGGGCTGCTATCGCTGGGCCGGGTGGTGACAGCCCGCTCTCGCAGTTCTATCTCGTCGACGGCCCCGGCGGCCGCCTCGTCATCGAGGTGGCGACCGAGGACGCGTCGTCGGCCGGCTACTGGCAACCAGCGCTCGTCGACACGGTGCTCGGTATGACTGCCGTTCCCCCGGGCACGGCCGGTTTCACGATCGCGGGCTCGGACGGCGGGCTCGGGGGCTGCCCGCTCTAGGTCATCGGGTGCACGGCCGCTCGAGCCACGAGCACACCCTGCGGGCGCGTGTCGGCTACGCCGCCGTCGCACGCCACGGGTACCGTGGCACCATGGCTTCGACGCGCTCCTCGTCGCGCACGCGCGCAGCGTCCTCACGCACATCATCGTCGCGCGCGAAGGGTGCCGGCTCGCGCGGCGGGTCGGGTCGCACGCAGGCGACGAAGCGGTTGCCCGCGCCGAGCGAAGAGCCGGGCATCCTGACCGCGATGTGGATGGGCATGGCCCACGCGACGGGCGGTCTGTTCCGCCTGCTCGGTCGCGAGACGCTCGCGAAGGATGAGCGTCGAGATGGTGTGCCGTTCCTCATCGTGCTGCTCGCGATCGCGGGCGCGATCGTGGAGTGGTTCTTCATGAACGATCCGGTCGCGATCGCCCTCGATGCCTGGACGTTCGGCGGGCTCATGGGCCGCGTCGCGTTCGCGCTTCCCGTCATCATGCTGCTGTTCGCGGCGTGGCTCTTCCGCCACCCGGCGAGCGTGCACGACAACACGCGCATCGGTATCGGTCTGGGCGTCATCCTGCTGAGTGTGAGCGCGCTGTGCCATATCGCTCTGGGCGCGCCGCAGCCGAGCGAGGGCGCTGTGGTCATCGCTCGCGCCGGGGGCGTGCTCGGCTGGATCGTCGCGAGCCCCGTGCTGCTCGCGACCGTCTGGGTCGCCGTACCGCTGTTCTCGGTACTGCTCGTGCTGGGCATCCTCATCATGACGAAGACGCCGCCGAACCGCATTGGTGACCGTTTGCGCGAGCTGTATTCCTACCTCTTCGGTGCCGAGCTGACGCCGCGCGAGACGAAGCTGAAGACCACGACCGAGCCGCAGACGGAGGAGTTCGGGTCGCTCACCGACCTCGGCCTCGACATGAACGACAGCTCCTCGATGCCGTGGTGGCGCAGGGGCAAGGCGGGGCGTGACTCGCTGACGCCGTTCGACAGCGCCGTCGAGCGTGATCAGGCGACCGACGTCATTGCCCCGGATGCCCGAGCGAAGGTCACGGGCGATCTTGCCGCCGTGCTCGACCAGGCCGAGCAGGCCGTCCAGCGCTTCACGGGTGAGCAGCCTGCCCGCGCGCGTGCGACCTCCGGCGACGACCGGCCGGCCGCTCTGCCGGGCTTCCCGTCCCGCGCGAGTGAGAAGGGCGCTGCGGGCGAGTTCGACGATGAGGCTCCGGTGTCGACGGTCGGCCCGAAGGCGAGCTCGCCGTACCGCTTGCCGGCGGCGTCGATTCTCGAACCGGGCACGCCCCCGAAGGCGAAGTCGGCGGCGAACGATGCTGTCGTCGCGTCGATCACGGAGGTGCTCACGCAGTTTGACGTCGACGCGAAGGTCACGGGCTTCAGCCGTGGGCCCTCGGTCACGCGCTATGAGATCGAGCTCGGCCCCGGTGTGAAAGTCGAGGCCTTCACTCGCCTGACGAAGAACATCTCGTACGCCGTCGCGAGCAACGAGGTGACGATCCTCTCGCCGATCCCGGGCAAAAGCGCGATCGGCGTGGAGATTCCCAACGTCGACCGCGAGATCGTCTCGCTCGGTGACGTGCTGCGCTCGAGCTCGGCCGGCAAGGCCCTGCACCCCATGACGATCGGGGTCGGCAAAGACGTCGAGGGCGGCTACGTCGTCGCGAACCTCGCGAAGATGCCCCACCTGCTCGTGGCTGGCTCGACGGGCTCGGGCAAGTCGAGCTTCATCAACTCGATGATCACAAGCGTGCTCATGCGGGCGAAGCCCGCCGAGGTGCGCATGGTGCTCGTCGACCCCAAGCGCGTCGAGCTCGCCGCCTACCAGGGAGTGCCGCACCTCATCACGCCCATCATCACGAACCCGAAGAAGGCGGCCGAGGCGCTGCAGTGGGTCGTGAAAGAGATGGACATGCGGTACGACGACCTCGCGTCGTTCGGGTTCCGCCACATCGACGACTTCAACCGCGCCGTGCTGGCGAACGAGATCCAGCTGCCCGAGGGCAGTCAGCGTCGCCTGCAGCCCTACCCGTACCTGCTCGTCGTCGTCGACGAGCTCGCCGACCTCATGATGGTCGCCCCGCGTGACGTCGAGGATTCGATCGTGCGCATCACGCAGCTCGCTCGGGCGAGCGGCATCCACCTGGTTCTGGCCACGCAGCGCCCGAGCGTCGACGTCGTCACGGGCCTCATTAAGGCCAATGTGCCGAGCCGGCTCGCGTTCGCGGTGTCGAGCATGACCGACAGTCGCGTGATCCTCGACCAGCAGGGTGCCGAGCGTCTCATCGGCCAGGGTGATGCTCTCTTCCTGCCCATGGGCGCCTCGAAGTCGATGCGCGTACAGGGCGCGTGGGTGACCGAAGACGAGATTGCGAAGGTCGTCGAGCACGTCAAGAAGCAGGCGATCCCCGAGTACCGCGACGACGTCGCGGCCGAGACGCAGAAGCGCGAGATCGACGCCGACATCGGCGATGACCTCGAGGTGCTGCTCGCGGCTGCCGAGCTCATCATCAGCACCCAGTTCGGCTCGACGTCGATGCTGCAGCGCAAGCTGCGCGTGGGCTTCGCGAAGGCGGGGCGCCTCATGGATCTGCTCGAGTCGCGCGAGATCGTCGGCCCCTCGGAGGGCTCGAAAGCGCGCGACGTGCTCGTGAGCGTCGAGCAGCTTCCCGAGGTGCTCGCCCGGCTCCGCGGCGAGGATGCGCCCAGCGCCGCCCCTGCTGCCTCTCCGGCGTCAGCAGGCGGCCCTGCCGACCCCGTAGCCGACATGACGCAGGGGTATCCTGAGGTGGAGGGCCCCTCCGACGAGGACGCCTGGAACCTCACCGATCGCGAGTAGCCCCGCGCAGGAGCACCGGGGCGCGCGTCGGTGCCGAATCGTCGAGAGAGGTGCACGGTGGTGGCCGAGCCCGACTCCCGCAACTACTCGTTTCGCGGGCGCGTCGTCCGACACGGCGAGACCCCCGCGTCGAGCGGCAACCTGGCGAACATCATCACGGCGATACGTATCTTGCTCGCCCCGCTCTTCGTCGTGCTGCTGGTGCTCGATGGCGGTGAAGACGGCTGGTTGCGGCTCGCGGCCGCGGCGCTGTTCATCCTCGCGATCGCGACGGATGGCGTCGACGGGCTGCTCGCCCGCCGCCGCAACCTGGTGACCGACCTGGGCATCCTGCTCGATCCGATCGCCGACAAGCTGCTCACGGGTGCGGCGCTCGTCATGCTCGCGGTTCTCGCCGAGCTGCCCTGGTGGGTCGTCGTGGTGATTCTCGTGCGCGAGTGGGGCATCACCATCTTCCGTTTCGCCATGCTGCGCGAACGGGTGATTCCGGCCTCGCGCGGCGGCAAGCTGAAGACGGTGCTGCAGGCGGTCGCGATCTCGTTCGCGCTGGTGCCGCTGTGGCAGGTGTTCGGCGAGTGGATCCACATCGTCAACACGACGCTCATGTCGGTCGCGGTGGTGCTGACGGTCGTGACGGGTCTGGACTATCTCGTGCAGGCGTGGCGGCAGAATCGTGCGCGGTCGCAGTGAGGCGGTCGTGATGAGGTTCGAGCGCGGCGGGGCCGCGGCGGTGCTCGACGCTCTCGAGCGCCGCGGTGCGACTCTCGCACTCGCCGAGTCACTCACGGGCGGGATGCTCTGCGACGCGTTCGTGAGTGTTCCGGGCGCCTCGGCGGTCGTGCGCGGGGCCGTCGTGGCCTACGCGACGCCGCTCAAGGCGAGTTTGCTGGGGGTGCCGGAGGCGCTCCTGGCGCGGCACGGTGCCGTGCATCCGGAGGTCGCGTCGCGCATGGCAGAGGGGGCGCGCACCGCAGCGTCCGTCGGAGACGAGCCGGCCGATGTCGGCGTCGCGACGACGGGCGAGGCAGGTCCTGAGGCATCCGGGGCGGCGCCTGTGGGCCTCGTCTACGTGGCGGTCGCGGATGCTCAGCGCACGCTCGTGCGCGAGCACCGCTTCTCGGGCGATCGTGCGGCGATTCGCGCACAGGCCGTCCACGCCGCGATCGAGCTCCTCGTCGAGAGCGTCGGTTCACGGGAATAGCATCGGTGACGGTCGTGTTACAGACAGCAAGCTGACATGCTCCCCCCAGGTGCTGGCGGCTACAGTTTGAAGCATCCGGGAGAGGTAGCGTGTCTCTCCCGGAAGCACGACACGACGAGAGAAGGGGGCGCCTCATGGTTCTGGTCCGACAGGAAATCGGCGAGGTCCTCCGTGACGTGCGCCTGCAGAAGGGCCGCACGCTGCGCCAGGTGGCGAGCCGTGCGAGCGTGGCTCTCGGGTACCTGAGTGAGGTGGAGCGCGGTCAGAAGGAGGCCAGCAGCGAGATTCTCGCCTCGGTGGCCGACGCGCTCGACACTCCCATCTCGGTCATCATGCGCGAAGTGGGTGACCGGCTTGCCGTCATCGAGGGCGTCACGGTTGTTCCCGACACGCTGCCCGACGAGTTGGTGGCCGAGTTCGACGCCGACTTCGCGATGCACTAGGCGCTCCCGCGCAGCCGAGGTGCGACCCTGACCCGCAGCGAGTTCTCCCGCGCTATCGCCGACGAGTTCGGCGAGGCCTATGGGCGCACGATCGTGCTCGATATCGTGGTGACGGCGCTCGGGGAGCGCACGGCAGACGAGGCGCTTTCCGCGGGCGCGCCCCCGCGCGAGGTGTGGCTGGCCCTGTGCGCTGCGATGGATGTTCCGCGCGAGCGCTGGTACGGGGCGGGTCGACCAGAGCCGAAGCGCGCCTGACTCTTTATCTGCGGCGGGTGTGACGCGCGGCCTCGACACGCCGCGCGTACTGTCTTTCGAACATTCGTTCCCCTTCTGCGTAGACTCCTCCCCAGCGGCACTCGAACACGAGTCGCCCACGGAATGCGCGTCGCACCGGCCAATGTCGGTGCACGCGCGTACCGTCGGTCTCGTCGGCGAACGCCGTCACGCCTTGTCGTGAGACGTCCAGCCCGGCTCCATCGGCCGGACGAGGAGCGACAGAAGACAGGCACACCGCTATCGAGAATGAAGGAGACCGCAATGCCCTCAGTTGCAGACCGCGAGAAGTCCCTCGAGACTGCCCTCGCACAGATCGACCGTCAGTTCGGCAAGGGCAGCGTCATGCGCCTGGGTTCGGACGAACGGGCCCCCGTCGCGGTCATCCCGACCGGCTCGATCGCACTGGATGTCGCGCTCGGCATCGGCGGCCTCCCGCGCGGCCGCGTCATCGAGATCTACGGCCCGGAATCCTCGGGTAAGACCACGCTCACCCTTCACGCCATCGCGAACGTGCAGAAGGCGGGCGGCATCGCGGCCTTCATCGACGCGGAGCACGCGCTCGACCCCGACTACGCGCAGAAGCTCGGCGTCGATATCGACCAGCTCCTCGTCTCGCAGCCCGACACGGGGGAGCAGGCGCTCGAGATCGCCGACATGCTCATCCGCTCCGGCTCGATCGACCTCGTTGTCATCGACTCCGTCGCGGCTCTCGTGCCGCGCGCCGAGATCGAGGGCGAGATGGGTGACAGCCACGTCGGCCTGCAGGCACGCCTCATGTCGCAGGCGCTGCGCAAGCTCACGGGCGGTCTCAACTCGACCGGCACCTCGATGATCTTTATCAACCAGCTGCGCGAGAAGATCGGCGTGTTCTTCGGCAGCCCTGAGACGACCGCGGGCGGCAAGGCGCTCAAGTTCTACGCCTCGGTGCGGCTCGACATCCGCCGCATCGAGACGCTGAAGGACGGCACCGACGCGGTCGGCAACCGCACGCGCGTCAAGGTCGTCAAGAACAAGATGGCGCCGCCCTTCAAGCAGGCCGAGTTCGACATCCTCTACGGCGTCGGTATCTCCCGCGAGGGCAGCCTCATCGACTTCGGCGTCGAGCACGAGATCGTGCGCAAGTCGGGTGCCTGGTACACGTACGACGGCGACCAGCTCGGGCAGGGCAAGGAGAACGCTCGCAACTTCCTCATCGAGAACCCGACGATGGCGGCGGAGATCGAGACGAAGATTCTCGCCAAGCTCGGCATCGGCGAGAAAATCGCCGAGTTCGAGCCGGTCGCGATTGCTGGTCCTGCCGCCGCGAGGGCCGGCAAGGGCAAGGCGGCCGCGAGTGCGGCTGCGCCCGCCCCCGCCGCCGTCGGGGACGACGAGCCCGCTCTGCCGAAGGCTGCGGGCGCCTAGTGGCCGATCGCGAGCTGGGTGACGACGCGCTCGCTCCCGTCACGTATCTGCCCGGCGCGCGCGAGGCCGAAGCTGAGGCGCGCCGGGAAGCTCTGGCCGACGCCGCGGAGGCCGAGGCTGAGCGCCAGGCGGAGGCTGAGCGCCAGGAGGAGCTTGTGGCGGAGTCCTTCGCGAAGTCTGCGTATGCGGCCGAGGAGCGTCGCGCCGAGAACATCACGATGCACGCGATGACACGGCGTGGGCAGTCCCGCGCCGAGATCGGCGACCTGTTGCTGCGGCGCGAGGTTGATGTGTGCGTGGCCGAGGCAGAGCTCGATCGACTCGAGCGCGTCGGGCTTATCGACGATCAGGCTCTCGCGGCCGACCTCGTCGAGCGCTTGCGCACGCGCAAAAAGCTCGGGCCCTCGGCACTGCGCAATGAACTCATGCGTCGCAAGATCGACCGTGACGCGATCGAGGAGGCCCTGAGCGAGGCGGCTGCTGACGACGAGGGCGATGACCTCGTCGTCGAACTCGCACGCGATCGCGCGCGTCGCCTCGGTGGCCTCGACCGCTCCACCGCGGAACGCCGCCTCGTCGACTTCCTGGCCCGCAAGGGCCACGGCGGCAGCGGTGCCCGCGAGGCCGCGCGTCGCGCCCTCGACGAGCGCGACCTCGACCACGGGGGCGGCCCAGGGCGCAGCGTGCAGTTCCGCTAGATCGTCACCCGCTCGTTCGTCGGTTCCGTCTGCGCCCGTAAACTGGCACCATGTCGACCCCTGTGCTCGAGCAGCCCCGCACCTACCAGGTGCGCACCTTTGGCTGCCAGATGAACGTGCACGACTCCGAACGGCTGAGCGGTTCCCTGGAGGCCGCGGGCTATGTGCGAGCGGAGGGCGGCGACGCCGACGTCGTCGTCATCAACACGTGCGCCGTACGCGAGAACGCCGACAACAAGCTGTACGGCAACCTCGGGATGCTCGCGAGCGTCAAGCGCGAGCGCGGCGGCGACATGCAGATCGCCGTAGGCGGCTGCCTCGCCCAGAAAGACAAGACCGTCATCCTCGAGAAGGCGCCCTACGTCGACGTCGTCTTCGGCACCCACAACATGGGCTCCCTGCCCGCCTTGCTCGAGCGTGCGCGGCACAACGGTGAGGCGCAGCTCGAGATCCTCGAATCCCTCGAGACGTTCCCCTCCACGCTGCCCACGCGGCGCGAGTCGACCCACAGCGGCTGGGTGAGCATCTCGGTCGGCTGCAACAACACGTGCACCTTCTGCATCGTCCCCGCCCTGCGCGGCAAGGAGAAGGATCGCCGACCCGGCGACATCCTGGCCGAGTTGCAGGCGCTTGTCGACGACGGCGCGATCGAGGTCACCCTGCTCGGGCAGAACGTCAACTCCTACGGCGTCGAGTTCGGCGACCGCCTCGCCTTCGGCAAGCTGTTGCGCGCGGCGGGTCAGGTCGTGGGGCTCGAGCGGGTGCGCTTCACGAGCCCCCACCCCGCCGCTTTCACCGATGACGTCATTGACGCCATGGCCGAGACGCCCGCGGTCATGCCGCAGCTGCACATGCCCCTGCAGTCGGGCTCCGACCGCATCCTCAAGGCCATGCGGCGCTCCTACCGCAGCGAGAAGTTCCTGGGGATCCTCGAGAGGGTGCGCACGCGCATCCCGCACGCCGCGATCACTACCGACATCATCGTGGGCTTCCCCGGCGAGACGGAGGAGGATTTCGCCGAGACGCTCCGCGTTGTCGAGCAGGCCCGCTTCGCGAGCGCCTACACCTTCCAGTACTCGATCCGCCCCGGCACCCCAGCCGCGACGATGGACGACCAGGTGCCCAAGGCGGTCGTGCAGGAGCGCTACGAGCGCCTCGCCGCCCTGCAGGATCGCATCAGCCTGGAAGAGAACGAGCGTCAGGTCGGCCGCGAGGTGCACGTGCTTGTCTCGAGCACCGAGGGTCGCAAGCATGCGGATGCCGAGCGCCTCACGGGTCGCGCCGAGGACGGGCGCCTCGTGCACGTCGCCCTGCCCCACGAGGGGGAGCGGCCGCGCCCCGGCGACATCGTCACGGCTGTCGTGACGCACGCCGCACCGTTCCACCTGCTCGCCGACGAGCCCGGCCCGCTGCGCATCCGGCGCACGCGCTCCGGTGATGCGTGGGATCGCGCACAGGCCGACTCGTGCGCCGTACCCGCCCCCGCGGCCGGTGGCGCCGGTGCCCGTGTCTCCCTAGGCCTACCGGGGCTGCGCACCGCTCCATGATTCTCGCGATCGTCGGGCCCACGGGCACCGGCAAGAGCGAGCTGTCACTCGCACTCGCACGGCGCTGGAGCGCTGCCGGCCACTCGATCGAGATCGTCAACGCCGACGCCATGCAGCTCTACCGCGGCATGAACATCGGCACGGCGAAACTACCCCCGAGCGACCGCGAGGGTATCCCGCACCACCTCATCGACGTTCTCGACGTCACCGAGGAGGCATCCGTCGCGCGCTATCAAGAGGATGCCCGGCGCGCGATCGACGACATTACGAGCCGCGGCGCCACCCCCATGCTCGTCGGCGGCTCGGGCCTCTACGTCGCTGCCGTGCTGAGCGACTTCCGGTTCCCGGGCACCGACCCCGAACGTCGCGCGTACTGGGAGGCCGTGCTCGCCGAGCGCGGAGCGGCCGCCCTGCACGAGGAACTGCATCGTCGCGACCCCACGGCGGCCGAGGCGATCGGGCCGCACAACGGCCGACGCATCGTGCGTGCACTCGAGGTGGGCGACCTCACGGGCGAGCCGTTCAGCGCCGGCCTCGCCGCGCGTGACCGACCGTGGCGTCCCTACCGGCAGGTGGGGCTGCAGCTCGAGCGCGCGCAGCTCGTGCCCCGCCTCGACGCGCGCGTCGAGGGCATGTGGCGCGCGGGCCTGCTCGACGAGGTGCGCGGTCTGCTGCCGCAGGGTCTGGAGCGCGGCGTCACCGCGAGCCGTGCGATCGGCTACGCCCAGGCGATCGGCCAGCTCGACGACCGCGTGACCGAACGGCAAGCGATCGACGAGACGCAGTCGCTCACGCGCCGCTACGCGCGGCGCCAGGTGAGCTGGTTCCGCCGTGACGAGTCGATCCACTGGGTGGCGGCTGACGACCCCGACCGACTCGACCAGGCGCTGCACGCGTTCGCCCCCGACGGCCTCGGTAGCATGGCCCGATGACCTCCCTCCTGCGCTTCACGAAGGGGCACGGCACCGGCAACGACTTCGTGCTGTACGCCGACCCGGCCGGCGACCGCCCGCTCACGCAGGAAGCGCGCGCGGCCCTCGCCGACAGACATTACGGCGTCGGCGGTGACGGGGTGATCCGCGCCGTGCGCTCGGCGAACATCCCGGAGGGCGCCGCAGCGCTGGCGGAAGACCCGGATGCCGAGTGGTTCATGGACTACACGAACGCCGATGGCAGCGCCTCCGAGATGTGTGGCAACGGCATCCGTGTCTTCGTGCGTTACCTGCTCGAGAACGGGCTCGCGACCCTGGAGGAGGGCCAGTCGCTGCCCATCGGCACCCGTGCCGGAGTGCGCGACGTGCACCGGCTCGCCGAGGGCTTCGCCGTCGACCTGGGCCGCTGGGCGCTCGAGGGCGGGGAACCCCTTGTGACCGCGCGGGCGCTGCCCGTTGCCCGACCGGGGCTCGGCATCTCGGTGGGAAACCCCCACGTCGTGGTCGCCCTCGCGAGCGACGCCGAACTCGAGTCGGTCGACCTCAGCCAGTCGCCCCTCCTCGAGCCCGAGGCGCCCGCGGGCGTCAACGTCGAGTTCGTGGTTCCTGCCGAGCCACTCGTGGTGGACGGTGTGGGGCGCATCCGGATGCGCGTGCACGAGCGGGGCAGTGGCGAGACCCTCTCGTGCGGCACAGGTGCGGTCGCCGCGGCGCTCGCGGTGCGGCACTGGGCCGGCGAGTCGGCCCCCACGCAGTGGAAGGTCGAGGTGCCCGGAGGTGTGCTCGGCGTGCGAATCTTCGCGGCCGAGGACGGCGAGCACGCGGCCCTCAGCGGCCCGGCCGAGCTCGTCTTCGAGGGCTCGCTCGTCGTCTAGCTCTCCGCGGCACCGACACCGGCACCAGCGTTGCCCTCCGTTGACGTGCGGCGAACCCGCAGCACGCGGTAGCCCTTCTGGGTCGCCGCGCGACTCACGGCCGACCAGGCGCCAAACGACTCGTCGAGCCAGCGGTGCAGCGAATCCGAGCCGAGGTTGCGGGCGACGACGAGCCAGGCGGAGGCATCGTCGTCGAGGCGGGGAAGCCAGTGTTCGAGCATCCCGTGCAGTTCGTGCTTGCCGACCCTGATCGGCGGGTTCGACCAGAGGCACGCGAACCGCACGTTGCCAGGAACCTCCTCGGGGCGCACGGCGGTGACGTTCGTGAGGCCGAGCCGGGTGGCATTGCGGCGGGTGAGGTCGAGCGAGCGCTCGTTGACGTCGACCGCCCACACTGTCGCCTCGGGGGAGCTCATCGCGAGGCTCAGGGCGATCGGCCCCCAGCCGCACCCCAGGTCGAGCAGATTGCCGCGCTCGGGCGGTGGGGGCACGGCACCGAGCAGGATGCGCGTGCCCGCGTCGAGTGCGCGCGGGCTGAAGACGCCCCCGGCGGTGACGACCTCGACCTCGCGACCCGCAAGCGTGACGGTGAGCGGTGAGAGCACGAGCTTGCCGGTCGGCTGATCGCTGAAGTAGTGATCGGCCGCCATGACACCAGAATCTACCGAAGTAACGCGAGTACAGTGAGCGGCGATGACCGAGATGCCCACGCACGACGCCGGCGAGGCCGGGGAGACGTCCGCTCCGCGCGATGCGGGGGCGGATGCTGTGGCGCGCGTTCTCGCGAACGCCGACTCGCACGCCCGCTCGGTGACGCTGCACGGCGGTCGTGCCGCCGCCCTGCGGGTCGACAACGACGGCGCGCACGATCGCGATGGCGACCAGTTCGACCGCGAGGATCGCGCGGCGCTGCGTCGCGTCGGCGGTCTCTCGACCGAGCTCGAGGACGTCACCGAGGTCGAGTACCGGCAGCTGCGGCTCGAGAACGTCATCCTCATCGGCATCTACGCGCAGGGCGCGCTGGATGAGGCCGAGAACTCGCTGCGGGAGCTCGCGGCCCTCGCCGAGACGGCGGGCGCTGTCGTGCTCGACGGCCTGCTGCAGCGCCGCCCGAACCCCGACCCGAGCACCTATCTCGGCAAGGGCAAGGCCGCCGAGCTCGCCCTCATCGTGAAGGAGCTCGGCGCCGACACGGTCATCGCCGACACCGAGCTCGCCCCCAGCCAGCGGCGCGCCCTCGAAGACGTGGTCAAGGTCAAGGTCATTGATCGCACCGCCGTGATTCTCGACATCTTCAGTCAGCACGCCAAGAGCCGCGAGGGCAAGGCGCAGGTGGAGCTTGCGCAGCTCGAGTACCTGCTGCCCCGCCTGCGCGGCTGGGGTGACTCGATGTCGCGCCAGGCCGGTGGCCAGGTCGGTGGCGCCGGCGCCGGAATGGGCAGCCGTGGCCCGGGTGAGACCAAGATCGAGCTCGACCGCCGCCGCATCCACACCCGCATGGCGAAGCTGCGCCGTCAGATCAAGGGCTTCGCACCCGCTCGCGCCGCCAAGCGCGCCAACCGCGACCGCTTCGCGGTGCCGAGCGTGGCGATCGCGGGCTACACGAACGCCGGCAAGTCGAGCCTGCTCAACCGGCTCACGCGCGCGGGCGTGCTCGTCGAGAACGCGCTCTTCGCGACGCTCGACCCGACCGTGCGCAAGACGACGACGCCCGAGGGTCGCCCCTACACGCTCTCCGACACGGTCGGCTTCGTGCGCAACCTGCCGCACCAGCTGGTCGAGGCCTTCCGCTCAACACTGGAGGAGGTCGCCGACAGCGACGTCATCGTGCACGTCATCGACGGCGCTCACCCCGACCCCGCGGCCCAGCTCGCGACGGTGCGGGATGTCATCGGCGAGGTGGATGCGCGCCACCTTCCCGAACTGGTCGCCATCAACAAGAGCGACCTGCTGGATGACGATGCGCGCCTGCTGCTGCGTGGACTCGTGCCCGGCGCGGTCTTTGTGTCTGCGAAAACGGGGGAGGGCGTTGAGGAGCTGCGCGCTCGCATCGCCGAGCTACTGCCCGACCCGGAGGTCGAGGTCACAGCGGTGGTGCCCTACGACCGGGGTGAGCTCGTCTCACTCGTGCACGAGCGCGGGCGTGTGCTCGAGACCGCGTATGAGGAGGGCGGCACGCGCGTGCACGCCCTCGTGAACTCGGGGCTCGCGGCGCAGCTCGAGCCGTTTACGACCTCATCGGCACCGACGATGCCGGCAGGGGTCAGCTAGACCTTCCGCATGACGCTGACGACCTTGCCGAGGATCGTCGCGTGGTCGCCGAGGATCGGTTCGAAGGCCGAGTTGCGCGGTAGTAGCCAGGTGTGGCCGTCACGCTGCTTGAAGACCTTGACGGTCGCCTCGTTATCGAGCAGGGCGGCGACGATCTCGCCGTTCTCGGCGGCGTTTTGTTGGCGCACGACGACCCAGTCGCCGTCGCAGATGGCGGCGTCGATCATGGAATCGCCGACGACGGTGAGCATGAAGAGGTCTCCCTTGCCGACGAGCTGGCGGGGGAGCGGCACGACCTCCTCCACCATCTGATCGGCCGTGATGGGAATTCCTGCCGCGATGCGGCCGACGAGCGGCACCATGGCGGCGTCGCCCACGGAGGGGCTCGTCGATACCGGGCTCTCGACGGTGATCGTCGTGTCGGGCTCGAGATCGATGAGCACCTCGAGTGCACGCGGACGATTGGGGTCGCGGCGCAGGTAGCCGCTCAACTCGAGCTGCCCCAGCTGGTGGGCGACGCTGGAGAGCGAGGAGAGCCCGACGGCTTCGCCGATCTCGCGCATGCTCGGCGGGTAGCCGCGGCTGGCGACCGACGACTGGATGAAGCCGAGGATGGCCCGCTGCTTGTCGCTCAGCGTCGTGCGCCTGCGAGTGCTCGGCGCGGAACTGATGTCGACTGTCTCGTCGGCCATGGGGTGCTCCCTCTCTCGGGTTCAGTGCGGTGTCGACTGTCGGTGGTGCCGAGTTGACTACCTCTGAACCCTCGAAACTCTATCCGCGTGTCGGGCAAAACTCAAACATCTGTTCGAGTGTGTCGCCCGATGGGAGGTCGAAAAAGTCCGGGGGCTTGAAAGTGTGTTCGATCGAAGGTATGTTCGGAACACAGGTTCGTACCCCACTCTCCCGGCCGAGAGCGGGTACCTCCCCCGGTAGCCCCCCGCTGCCGGGGGACCTGCCCCAGACGCTCGAAGGAGAATCTCGATGAGCTCCATCACCTACAGCACCGCGTACGAGTTCCGCCCCGTGATGCGTACGCGCCTTCGGCTGACACGTCGCGGCCGCGCGGTCGTGGCCGCTCTCGTCTCGCTTCCCCTCGTGCTGGCTCTCGTGCTGCTCGCCCTGAACGGCGGCGGCGCGACCGCGACCTCGGAAGAGGTGAGCCCCACGATGGTGACGGTGCAGACGGGGGAGTCGCTGTGGTCACTCGCTGGCGTGCTCGCTCCCACGTCGAACCCCGCTGACGTTGTCGCCGACATTCTCGCGCTCAACGGACTGGAGAGCGCGAGCGTCCAGCCGGGCCAGGTGCTCGTCATTCCTGACCGCTACGCGGACTAATCGGGCTCGGCTCCGGCTCCGCTTCGCCCGTCTACGATGAGTGAGTGACGACCCTCGACGAGCTCCCCCTCCGCGACGACCTGCGGGGCCGATCGCCCTACGGTGCGCCGCAGCAACCCGTACGCATCGCTCTCAACGTCAACGAGAACACCCACCCCGTTCCCGAGGTCGTCGTCGCTCACGTGACGGCTGCGGTCGAGCATGCCCTGCGCTCGGTCAACCGCTACCCCGATCGTGAGTTCACGACCCTGCGCGAGCACCTCGCTGCGTACCTCGGCGAGGGTGTCGCACCCGAGCAGGTGTGGGCGGCCAACGGCTCGAACGAGGTCATCCAGCAGTTGCTGCAGGCCTTCGGCGGCCCCGGTCGCAGCGTGCTGGCCTTCCCCCCGACGTACTCGATGCACTCGATCATCGCCGCCGGCACCGGCACGCGGTGGGTGACCGCGGAGCGCGATGAGGAGTTCCGCATCAGCCCCGCGACGGCCGTCGCAGCGGTCGAGCGGCACGATCCCGATGTCGTGTTTCTCTGCACCCCCAACAACCCGACGGGCACTCCCATCGGGGTGGAGACAATCGAGGCGGTCTACGCGGCCGCGCGGGGCATCGTGATCGTTGATGAGGCCTACGTCGAGTTTCTGCCGGAGGGCACCCCGAGCGCGCTGAGCCTGCTGCCCGGGCGCGAGCGCCTCGCGGTCTCGCGCACCATGAGCAAGGCCTTCGCCTTCGCGGGTGCCCGGCTCGGCTACCTGGCGGCGGATCCCGCACTCATCGACGCGCTGCGTCTCGTGCGTCTGCCCTACCACCTGTCGGCCATCACGCAGGCGGCGGCGGTCGCCGCTCTGCAGCACGCCCCGCTCATGCTCGAGACCGTCGAGGCGATTCGCACCCAGCGCGACCGGCTGGTCGTCGAGCTCGCGGCCCTCGGCTATCTGCCCTACGAGAGCGGCGCGAACTTCGTGCTGTTCGGGGGGGTGGAAGACCCGCAGGCCACCTTCCAGTACCTGCTCGAGCACGACATCCTCATTCGTGATGTCGGCATTCCCGGCCATCTGCGCGTCTCGGCGGGCACGCCCGAGGAGACGACCGAGTTCCTCGACGTGCTGGCTAGGATGAAGCGGTGAGCAGCTCCGAGACCTCTCCGCGCATCGCCGAACTGCGGCGCGAGACGAGCGAATCCAGTATTGAGCTGCGGCTCGACCTCGACGGCACCGGTCGCTCCTCGATCTCGACGACGGTGCCCTTCTTCGACCACATGCTCACCGCCCTCGCCAAGCACTCCCTCATCGACCTCGACGTCTCGGCGCACGGCGACACCGACATCGACGTGCACCACACGGTCGAGGACACGGGTATTGTGCTCGGCACGGCGCTCGGCCAGGCGCTCGGCGACAAGACTGGCATCGCGCGCTTCGGCGACGCACTGGTGCCCCTCGACGAGGCGCTCGCGCAGGCTGTCGTCGATGTCAGCGGCCGCCCCTACCTCGTGCACGCGGGCGAGCCCGCGGGCTTCGAGCACCACCTCATCGGCGGCCACTTCACGGGGTCGATGGTGCGCCACGTCTTCGAGGCGATCACGATGCACGCGGGCCTCACGGTGCACCTCACGGTGCTCGCCGGTCGTGACCCGCACCACATCGCTGAGGCCGAGTTCAAGGCCTTTGCGCGCGCACTGCGCCAGGCGGTGCAGCGCGACGACCGCGTGCACGGCGTGCCCTCCACCAAGGGAGCGCTCTAGCCGTGACCTCTCCCCTCGTGGTCGTGCTCGACTACGGCTCGGGCAACGTCCACTCTGCGGTCAAGGCTGTCGAGGCGGCGGGTGCCCGCGTCGAGCTCACGGCCGAGCGCGATCGCGTCATGGCTGCCGATGGGCTGCTGGTTCCCGGCGTGGGCGCCTTCCGCGCGGTCATGGATGCTCTGCGCGCCGTCCGCGGCGATGAGCTCATCGACCGCCGCCTCGCCGGGGGTCGCCCAGTCATGGGCATTTGCGTGGGCCAGCAGGTCATGTTCGAGCAGGGCGAGGAGCACGGCGACGTGTGCGAGGGGCTCGGGCAGTGGCCGGGAACGGTGACGGCGCTGAATGCCCCGCGGGTGCCGCACATGGGCTGGAACACGGTGCAGGCGCCCACCGACTCGGTGCTCTTCGAGGGGCTGTACGACGAGCGCTTCTACTTCGTGCACTCCTACGCCGCGCACGAGTGGACCCTCGAGGTCACCAACCCGAAGATCGCGGCGCCGCGGGTGACGTGGGCCGAGCACGGGGAGCGCTTCGTGGCCGCCGTGGAAAACGGCCCGCTCACGGCGACGCAGTTTCACCCCGAGAAGTCGGGGCGAGCGGGTCTTGCGCTGCTGGGCAACTGGCTGCGGGCCCTGTAGTCGGTCGATGGGCAGATCTGGCGGAGTACGATGTGGTGTTTGTGCCCGCGAGCCGCGCGGGCGTCAGTGCAGCACCCTGAGTCGAATCGATGTGAGAGTGATCCATGAGTGAGTTCGCGAGAGTTCCCAGCCTGACGCTGCTGCCCGCGGTCGACGTTGCCGGAGGCAAGGCGGTGCGGTTGACGCAGGGCGAGGCGGGCACCGAGACGAACTATGGCGATCCCATCGACGCCGCCCACGAGTGGGCCGATCAGGGTGCTGAGTGGATTCACCTCGTCGACCTGGACGCGGCCTTCGGGCGCGGCAACAACCGCGGCATCATCAAGAAGGTCGTCAAGACGACCCCCAAGAGCGTGAACATCGAGCTGTCCGGCGGCATCCGCGACGACGCGAGCCTGGAGGCCGCGCTCGCGACCGGCGCGAAGCGCATCAACCTCGGCACCGCGGCGCTCGAGAACCCCGAGTGGGCGGCGCACGTCATCGCCGAGTACGGCGAGGCGATCGCCGTCGGGCTCGACGTGCGCGGCACCACCCTTGCCGCGCGCGGGTGGACAGAGGAGGGTGGCGACCTGTGGTCGGTGCTCGAGCGTCTGGAGCTCGCCGGCTGCGCACGCTACGTCGTCACCGACGTCACCAAGGACGGCACACTCAAGGGCCCGAACCTCGACCTGCTGCGCTCGGTCATGGAGCACACCCACCGCCCCGTGGTGGCCTCCGGCGGCGTGGCGAGCTTGGACGACGTGGCGGCGCTCCGCGAGCTCGTGCCCCTCGGCTTGGAGGGTGCGATCATCGGCAAAGCGCTGTACGCGGGCGCCTTCACCCTGCCCGAGGCGCTCGACGTCGCGGGCCGCTAACGCCGCGTATCCCGGTGACGTCGCCTCGCACGGATTCCGCCGGCCAGCCCTGGGAGGGCCGGCGCCTCGAGCCGAACGCGAACGCGGCCGACGACGGCAGCGCCCCGCCCGCGTATCTGGCGGCGCACGCCGCGTTGCGGGCGGGTGAGGCGACGCTGCGCCAGGTTGTCGACGCCGTGCGTGACTGCCGATTCCTCATCCCGCTCGTCGCCGTCGAGGGCGCGGGCCCGACGCAGCTCTCCGAGTCGGGCATGCGCATCGACGGCTCGCAGGAGCTCTCGATCATCACCGTGAGCGGCCCCGATGGCCGTGCGATCCTGCCCGTGTTCAGCTCGGTCGCCGCGATGTCCCACTGGCGACCGGATGCTCGCCCGGTGCCCGCGGACGCCGTGCGGGTCGCTCTCGCCGCCGCCTCGGAGAACACCGATCGCATCGTCATCGATGCGCGCAGCGAGACCGAGCTCGTGCTGCCGCGTCCCGCGGTGTGGGCGATCGCCCAGCAGGCGCCGTGGGTGCCCGCCGTCGAGGACGACGCCGTGCTCGAGGCGATCGCCCGCCCGGCGGAGGCGCACGCGGAGGTGTGGGCCGCGAGCCTCATCGCCGGCGACCCGCTCGGCCGCGGCACCGAGCCGGAGGTCATCGTTCGCCTCGCGATCGAGCCGGGCCTCGCCCCCGAGCGGCTGCGCGACATCGTGGGTGCGCTGAGCGCGGCCTGGGCGGCGGATGCGACCGTCGCCGAGCGCATCGACTCTCTCTCGGTGCAGCCCATCGCCGCACCCCGCTGAGTGGTCGCGCTGACCGCGCCACGGGTAGCTGCCGTTAGCTGACGGCGCCGGTGTACTTCTCGCCCGGGCCCTGCCCGGGCGCATCCGGGAACGGCGACGCCTCGCGGAAGGCCAGCTGCACCGAGCGCAGGCCGTCACGGAGCACGCGGGCGTGGTGGTCGCCGAGCTCGGGGGAGGCGGCCGTGATCAGCCCGGCCAGTGCCGTGATGAGTTTGCGGGCCTCGGCGAGATCGCGTTCCGCCTCGCCGTTCTCCGACAGGCCGCACTTCACGGCGGCCGCGCTCAGCAGGTGCACGCTCACGGTATTGATGATCTCGACGGCGGGAACATCGGCGATATCGCGCGAAGGGTCGAGGCCGGCGGTGTCAACGCGGTCGCCGTCGATGGGATCAGGTGCTGAGTCGCTCATGGAACCTCTCGAGGAGACCCCGCGCAACCGGACGGTGACGAACGGGGCGGGGTGCTGGTAGTCTGATGCGGGCTCCGGGGCCTGAACCCCGGTACGAAAGTGGAGAATCTCCCACCCGCGCTTGACCGCTTCATTAGGTTACCGGGTTGCATCACCCCGCTCGACGGACTCTTCGGAGGCCGCGCGAGGGCCGCGGGTGGTAGTGGCTGTGCGCCACGGAAGCTCTCCTCTCTCGGACCAGCCGGACCACCGTGTCCACCGCCGGTCGCCGCACTCAGACATCACGACAAGAGGAGAATCGCATCAGCGAACCGAGAACGAATGACCGCATCCGCGTTCCCGAGGTCCGACTCGTCGGCCCCGGAGGCGAGCAGGTCGGTGTCGTCAAGATGGAGGTCGCACTGCGTTTGGCGCAGGAGGCCGACCTTGACCTCGTCGAGGTCGCGCCCAACTCGAAGCCGCCCGTGGTCAAGATCATGGACTACGGCAAGTTCAAGTACGAGGCCGCACAGAAGGCCAAGGAGGCGCGTCGCAATCAGGCGAACACGATCCTCAAGGAGGTTCGCTTCCGTCTGAAGATCGACTCGCACGACTACGAGACCAAGCGCAAGCGCGCCGAGGGCTTCCTCAAGGCGGGCGACAAGGTCAAGGCCATGATCCTGTTCCGAGGCCGCGAGCAGTCCCGCCCCGAGCAGGGCGTGCGGCTCTTGCAGCGCTTCGCCGAAGACGTCGCCGAGTACGGCGTCGTGGAATCGACCCCCACGATCGATGGGCGCAACATGGTCATGATCGTCGGTCCGCTCCGCAACAAGTCCGACGCCAAGGCCGAGGCGAACGCCACGCGCGCCGCGCGCAAGGCCGAGGCGAAGTCGGGCTCCGACTCTGCCACCAGCACCACTGCCGCAGCCAGCAAGAAGGCTGCCGCCAGCACCCAGACCACCGAAGACTAATCACCGAGCACGACCGAGAAGAGGAATCACCATGCCCAAGCAGAAGACGCACTCCGGTGCCAAGAAGCGCTTCAAGCTGACCGGCTCCGGCAAGGTCATGAAGCAGGGCGCCGGCATGCGCCACAACCTGGAGAAGAAGTCGAGCGAGGTGACCCGCCGTCTGAACCGCGAGGTCGTCCTGGCGCCGGCAGACGCAAAGGTCATCAAGAAGCTCATCGGCAAGAAGAAGTAAGACCCGAGACAGAATCGTAAGGACAAGAAGAAATGGCAAGAGTCAAGCGGGCGGTCAACGCCCACAAGAAGCGTCGGGTCATCCTTGAGCGTGCCGAGGGCTACCGCGGCCAGCGGTCGCGCCTCTACCGCAAGGCAAAGGAGCAGGTCACTCACTCCCTCGTCTACGCGTACCGCGACCGTCGCGCGAAGAAAGGCGAGTTCCGTCGCCTCTGGATCCAGCGCATCAACGCCGCTGCCCGTCAGAACGGCATGACGTACAACCGCCTCATTCAGGGTCTCGGCCTCGCCGGGGTCGAGGTCGACCGTCGCATGCTCGCCGAGCTTGCCGTCAACGAGCCCGCGGCGTTCGCCTCGCTCGTCGAGACGGCGCGGCAGGCGTTGCCGGCCGACACGTCGGCACCGAAGAGCCCCGCGGCCTGACCTCGCCTCGCGCTCGATCCTCGGGTCGACCAGGCATCGCGAACGGCGCGCTTCCCTCACGGGGGCGCGCCGTTTGTGTGTTCGGTGGCCACTTCACCGAGAGTTCATCCGACCCTGGCTAGCATGGCGCTCATGATCGACAACCCGCGGTCTCCTCGCGTGCGCGCGGCTGCCAAGCTGGCCAAGAAGAACCAGCGCGCCGAGACCGGGCTCTTCCTCCTGGAGGGCCCGCAGGCCGTGGCGGAGGCGTTGAGCTTCCGGCCCGAGCTCATCCGCGACCTGTTCATGACGACGGCCGCGATCGACCGGCATGCCGGTCTCGTGCGGGCTGCCGCTGAGCAGGGCGTCGCGGTCGACGCGGTGAGTGACGCCGTGCTGGAGGTGATCGCCGACACGGTGACACCGCAGGGCGTCGTTGCGGTGTGTGCGCAGTTGCCGCTCGCCCTCGACGAGTTGCTGCAGCGGGAGCTGCGCCTGGTGGCCGTGCTCGACGAGGTACGAGACCCCGGCAACGCGGGAACGATCATCCGGGTCGCCGATGCCACCGGCGCCGATGCCGTCATTCTCACCGGGACAAGCGTCGACGTCTTCAACCCGAAGGCCGTGCGCGCGACCACCGGCTCGCTCTTCCACCTGCCCGTCGTCGTGGGCGTGCCGCTGGAGTCGACCCTCAGCCGCTTGCGCGAGAGGGGGATGCGCGTGCTCGCCGCGGATGTTTCCGGCGACGACCTGCTCGCCGTGCGCTCCGACGGCCAGCTCGATGGGCCCACCGCGTGGCTGTTCGGCAACGAGGCGCGCGGCCTCACCCCCGAGCAGCTCGAGCTCGCCGACCGCGCCGTCATCGTTCCCATCTACGGTCACGCAGAGTCGCTGAACCTCGCAACCGCGGCCGCCGTGTGCCTCTACGAGAGCGCCTTCGCTCTGCGTCGGGGCGAAGGTTCGGCTGGCTAGACTCGTCTCTCGTGTCTGACTCCTCCCTGATCACCCCGACCGCGGTCGAGGCGGCCGTCGAGACGGCGCTCGCCGCGATCGACGCAGCCCCCGACACCGTCGCCCTCAAGGCCGCGCGCTCGGCGCACGCGGGGGAGTCCTCCCCGCTCGCCCAGCTCAACGGGCGCCTGCGCGAGGTGCCCGCCGAGCAGAAGGCCGAGCTGGGCAAGCTCATGGGGCAGGCCCGCGGCCGGGTGGCTCAGGCGATCAGTGCGCGCGAAGGTGAACTGGCCGTCGCCGAGGAGCAGGCGCGGCTGGAGGCCGAGGCTCTGGATGTCACGGCGATTCCTGCTCTGCGGGCGCAGGGCGCCCGGCACCCGTTAACCGTCCTCATGGAACAGATGAGCGACATCTTCCTCGGCATGGGGTGGGAGGTCGCGGAGGGGCCCGAGCTCGAGAACGAGTGGTTCAACTTCGACGCCCTCAACTTCGACCCCGACCACCCGGCGCGGGCAATGCAAGACACCTTCTTCATCGACCCTGTTGAGCGCCACCTCGTGCTGCGCACGCACACGAGCCCCGTGCAGGTGCGGTCACTGCTCGGGCGCGGCGTGCCGCTCTACGTCGTCGCACCCGGGCGCGTGTTCCGCACCGATGAGCTCGACGCGACCCACACACCGGTCTTTCACCAGATGGAGGGCATCGCGATCGATAAGGGCCTCACCATGGCGCACCTGCGGGGCACGCTCGAGCACCTGGCGCGCGCACTGTTCGGCGAGGGCGCGCGCATCCGCCTGCGCCCCAGCTACTTCCCCTTCACCGAGCCGAGCGCCGAGCTCGATGTGTGGCACCCCACGTTCAAGGACGGCGCGCGGTGGATCGAGTGGGGCGGCTGCGGCATGGTCAACCCCAACGTGCTGCGCGCAGCCGGCATCGACCCGGAGGAGTACCAGGGCTTCGCCTTCGGCATGGGCATCGAGCGCACGCTCATGTTCCGCAACGATGTGAAGGATATGCGCGACATGGTCGAGGGCGACATCCGCTTCTCGCAGCAGTTCGGGATGGTGGTCTGATGCGCGTTCCGCTCAGCTGGTTGCGCGAGTTCGTCGACGTCCCCACGACGGGCGACCCGCTCGAGGATGCCGCGCACGTTCACGCCGCACTCGTGCGGGTCGGTCTCGAGGAGGAGGACGTCCACGGGGTATCTCTCACCGGCCCGATCGTCGTCGGCGAGGTGCTCGAGTTCGTCGAGGAGCCGCAGTCGAACGGCAAGACGATCCGCTGGTGCCAGGTGCGCACGGGCACGCTGCCCGACGGCGAGCCCGAGGTGCACGGCATCGTGTGCGGTGCCCCCAACTTCCACGTCGGCGACAAAGTCGTCGTCTCGCTGCCGGGCTCGGTACTGCCCGGCCCGTTCCCCATCTCGGCTCGCAAGACCTACGGCCACGTCTCCGACGGCATGATCGCCTCGGCCCGCGAGCTCGGCCTGGGGGACGAGCACGACGGTATCCTGCGCCTGGCCGAACTCGACCTCGACCCCGAGGTGGGCGCCGACGCGATCGCGCTGCTCGGGCTGGACGACGTCGCCGTCGAGGTAAACGTCACGCCCGACCGCGGCTACACGCTGTCTCTGCGGGGCATCGCCCGCGAGTACGCGAACTCGATTGGCGTCGCCTTCGACGACCCGGCCAAGGCCCTCGACATCGGGGTCGGCGACGGCTTCTCGGTGCGCGTGGAGGACGACGCCCCGATCCGTGGCCGTCGCGGTTGCGACGTGTTCGTCACGCGGAGCGTGCGCGGTATCGACCCCACGCGGCCGACCCCGCCCTGGATGGTCTCCCGCCTCACCCTCGCCGGCATCCGCTCGATCTCGCTACCGGTCGACATCACGAACTACGTCATGCTCGAGCTGGGGCAGCCGATTCACGCTTACGATCTGGCACCGCTGCAGGGCGGCATCGTCGTGCGCCGCGCTCGCGCGGGTGAGACGCTCATCACGCTCGACGATCAGACGCGCACGCTCGACCCGGAAGACCTGCTCATCACCGACGACTCCGGCCCCATCGGCATCGCAGGCGTCATGGGGGGCGCGAGCACCGAGGTTGGCCCCGAGACGACTGACGTACTCATCGAGGCGGCGAACTTCGACCCCGTGTCGATCGCGCGCTCGGCGCGGCGGCACAAGCTCCCGAGTGAGGCTTCCAAGCGCTTCGCCCGCGGTGTCGACCCCCTCGTCGCGGCGGCCGCTGCGCAGCGTGTTGTCGACCTGCTTGTCGACCTCGCTGGCGGCACCGCCGTAGAGCTCGGGTCGGAGTGGATCGAGGTGGCGCGTCCCGCGACGATCGATCTCCTGGAGGGCTACGTCGACGACCTCGTCGGCGTCGACTTCTCGCTCGACGAGGTCACCGACTCCCTCGTCGCCGTCGGATGCTCGGTCTCGCCGGGCGACGACGGCTGGCGTGTGACCCCGCCCAGCTGGCGCCCCGACCTCATCGACGCCCCGTCGCTCGCGGAAGAGGTCGCCCGCATCGTCGGCTACGACCGCATCCCCGCGCAGCTGCCGGTCGCCCCGCCGGGCCGTGGCCTGACGCGCGGTCAACGGGTGCGCCGCGCCGTCGCCGACGCGCTCGCCGCCGCCGGGCACACGGAGGTGCTCGCCTACCCCTTCGTGAGCATCGCCGACAACGCGCTCATGGTCGGAGAGGACCACGCGCAGGTGCGGCTCGCGAACGCCCTCGACGCCGAGAACGCCCAGTTGCGCACGAGCTTGCTGCCGGGGCTCGTGCAGATCGCCCACCGGAACGTCTCGCGCGGCCTCACCGACCTGGCCCTGTTCGAGGTCGGTACGGTGTTCCTGCCCGAGCTCGGCGTCGAGTACGGGGTGGGCGAGGTTCCTCCCGGCCCGGTGAGGCCCGACCCGGCGGTGCTGGAGACGCTCGAGCGGAGCATCCCGCATCAGCCCTGGTACGTCTCGGCGCTCGTGCTGGGTCATCGTCGCCCCCGTGGCGTCGGTCAGTCTGCCGAGCCGGCCGGGATCGCCGACGTGATCGATGCGGCGCACCGCGTCGCCGCCGTGCTCGGGGTGACTCTCACGGTCGAGACCAGCAGTCACCCCGCCCTGCATCCGGGCCGCACGGCCCTGCTGCTGGTGGGCGACGACCGCGTCGGCATGGTGGGCGAATTGCTGCCCGCCGTGGCCGCCGAGCACGACCTGCCGCGGCAGGTGGGCGTGCTCGAGCTCGACCTCGATCGCCTGCTCGCCCTAAGCACGGGCGAGGTGACTGCGGGCACGATCGCCGGATACCCCGCCGCGACGCAGGATCTCTCGGTTGTCGTGCCCGTTGCGACCCCCGCGGGTGCTGTGCGCCGTGCCCTGCTCGACGGCGCGGGTGCCCTCCTCGAGCAGGCCGTACTCGTCGACGACTACCGCGGCGAGGGTGTGGAGCCGGGCATGAAGTCGATCACCTTTTCGCTGCGGTTCCGTGCCACCGACCGCACGCTCACGGCCGCTGAAGCGACCGAGGCGAAGACCGCGGGGCTCGCCGTCGCGACCGAGAGGTTCGGCGCCGAACTGCGCGGCTGAGGCCCCCTGCGGGCTGGCGCGCTGCACCGCTGCCGAGCCCGGGCGCACCTCGCGCCACGCAAAACCTGGAAAGCTGGAGGGTATGACCCTGTCGATAGCCGTTGCCGGAGCCAGCGGATACGCCGGTGGTGAGGTGCTGCGCCTGCTCGCCGACCACTCCGGTGTCGAGATCACGACCGTGACCGCCCACAGCAACGCCGGGCAGCGCCTCATCGACGTGCAACCGCACCTGCGCTCGCTCGACCACCTGACCTTCGCCGAGACGACGCCCGAGGTTCTCGCCGGGCACGACGTCGTCATCCTGGCCCTTCCGCACGGAGCATCCGGGGCCGTCGCCGCGGCCCTGCCCGAGAGCACCCTCGTGCTCGACTGCGGCGCCGACCACCGCCTCACGAGTGAAGCCGACTGGGATCGCTTCTACGGCGGCGAGTACCACGGCGCGTGGGTCTACGGGCTTCCCGAACTGCTGCACGCCGACGGCACTCGCCACCGCGAGCACCTCAGTGGTGCGCGGCGCATTGCCGTGCCGGGGTGCAACGTGACCGCCGTCACGCTCGGCCTGGCCCCGGGCATCCGCAGCGAGGTCATTGAGCCGACCGACCTGACAGCCGCACTTGCGGTCGGGCCCTCGGGCGCCGGACGCGCGCTCACGACGACCCTGCTCGGCAGCGAGCTCATGGGCTCGGCCTCGCCCTATGCCGTCGGTGGCACGCACCGGCACATTCCCGAGATCCTGCAGAACCTGCGCCTCGCGGGCGCCACGAGCCCGAGCATCTCGTTCACGCCCGTGCTCGTACCCATGAGCCGCGGCATTCTCGCGACGATCACCGCCCGCCTCGAGCCGGGGGCGGATGCCGCGAGCGTGCGCTCGGCCTGGGAGTCGGCCTACGCCGACGAGCCCTTCGTGCACGTGCTGCCCGAGGGCCAGTTCCCGAAGACCGCCGACGCCCTCGGCGCGAACGTCGCCCTCATCGGCCTTGCCGTCGATGAGGATGCCGGTCGTGTCGTCGTCATCGTCGCGCTCGACAACCTCGTCAAGGGCACCGCCGGCGCCGCCGTGCAGTCCCTCAACCTCGCACGGGGCCTGCCCGAGTCTCTCGGCCTGCCCCGGAACGGAGTCGCACCATGACCGTCACCGCTGCCGCCGGATTCGAGGTGGGGTCTGCCGCCGCGGGCCTCAAGTCGACCGGGGCACTCGACCTGACCCTGCTCGTCAACCGGGGCCCGCGCAGCGCGGGTGCCGCCGTCTTCACGAGCAACCGCGCGAAAGCCAACCCGATCCTGTGGTCGCAGCAGGTCGTGGCCGACGGCGAGGTGAGCGCGATCGTGCTCAACTCGGGCGGCGCCAACTGCTTCACCGGCGCCCAGGGCTTCCAGACGACCCACGCGACGGCCGAGGCGGTCGCCGAGCACCTGGGCGTCGACGCGGGCGACGTGCTCGTGTGCTCAACGGGCCTCATCGGCGAGCAGCTCGACCGCGAGAATCTCCTCGCCGGGGTGGCCGCCGCCGCGGGCTCGCTGTCGACCGAGGGCGGTGAGGATGCTGCGCGCGCCATCATGACGACCGATTCGGTTTCCAAGACGGTCACCGTCGAGGGCCCCGGCTACACGATCGGCGGCATGGCGAAGGGCGCGGGGATGCTCGCCCCGGGGCTTGCGACGATGCTCTCGGTCATCACGACCGACGCCGACCTGCCCGCCGGCGAGCTCGACCGCGCGCTGCGCGAGGCCACCCGGCTGACCTTCGACCGCCTTGACTCGGATGGCTGCATGTCGACCAACGATCAGGTGACGCTCATGGCGAGCGGGGCATCCGGAGTCACTCCCTCGACCGAGGACTTCACGCTGCTGCTCGTCGACGCGTGCATGTCGCTCGTGCTGCAGCTGCAGGCCGATGCGGAGGGCGCGAGCCACGACATCCAGATCCACGTGCGGGGCGCCGTGACCGAGGACGACGCGGTGGAGGTGGGCCGCTCGGTCGCCCGCAACAACCTCTTCAAGGCCGCGATCTTCGGCAACGATCCCAACTGGGGCCGCGTGCTCGCCGCGATCGGCACGACGAGCGCCGAATTCGACCCCTACGCGGTCGACGTGCACATGAACGGCGTGCGGGTCTGCCACGCGGGCGGCCCGGATCGCCCGCGCGAGGAGGTCGACCTGAGCGAGCGCATCGTCACCGTGCTTATCGAGCTCGGTGTCGGCGAGGCCGCCGCCATGATCCTCACTAATGATCTGACCCACGACTACGTTCACGAGAACAGCGCCTACTCGAGCTGATGACTACGACACACGATTCCGACGATTTCACCCTGGCTGCCGAGAAGGCGGCGACACTCATCGAGGCGCTGCCCTGGCTGCAGACCTATCGCGACCGCATCGTGGTCGTGAAGTTCGGCGGCAATGCGATGGTCGACCCCGAGCTGCAGCGCACGTTCGCAGAAGACATGGTCTTTCTGCGCACGGCGGGCGTGCGCCCCGTCATCGTGCACGGTGGCGGGCCGCAGATCTCGTCGATGCTCGACCGCTTCACGATCGAGAGCGAGTTCCGGGGCGGCTATCGCTACACCAGCCCCGAGGCGATGGATGTCGTGCGCATGGTGCTCACCGGCCAGGTCAGCCCGACGATCGTCAACCACATCAACGAGCACGGGCCGCTCGCCGCCGCAATCTCGGGTGAAGACGCCGGGCTGTTCCGCGGCCGCAAGCGCGGCGCCATGGTCGACGGCGAGGAGGTCGATTTGGGCCTCGTGGGTGACGTCGTAGGGGTCAACCCCGAGCCTGTGATCGCCCAGCTCGACGCCGACCGCATCCCCGTCGTCTCCTCGATCGCCCCCGACATCGACACCCCCGGTCAGTCGCTCAACGTCAACGCCGACTCCGCCGCCTCCGCCCTCGCGGTGGCACTCGGGGCCGAGAAGCTCGTGATCCTCACCGACGTCGCGGGGCTGTATCGGGAGTGGCCCGACCGCGACTCGCTGGTCTCCACGATCAGCGCCGACGAGCTGCGCGAGCTGCTGCCGACCCTGCAGGCCGGCATGATCCCCAAGATGGCGGCCTGCCTCGAGGCGGTCGACGGCGGGGTGGCGAAGTCGGCGATCATCGACGGCCGCATCCCGCACTCGATCCTGCTGGAGATGTTCACCCAGAAGGGCATCGGCACGGAGGTTGTCTCGTGAGCACCGCTGACGGCGCGACCAATGAGCACAGCGCGCCTCTTCCCATCACGGGCACACACACCGAAGCGATGCGCGAGCGTTTCGCCCACGTCGCAATGGCCTCCTCGCCGACTCCGATGGCCGTGCTCGACCACGGCCGTGGCGCTCTTGTCTGGGATGTCGACGGGGCCGAGTACCTCGACTTCCTGGCCGGCATCGCCGTCAACGCCCTCGGTCACGCGCACCCCGCCGTCGTCGAGGCCGTGAGCGCGCAGGCCGCCCGTGCCGTGCACGTGAGCAACTACTTCACGACTCCGCAAGCCATCGCCTTCGCCGAGCGCCTGGTGCGCCTCACGGGCATGGGCGAGTCGGGTCGCGTGTATGTCGCCAACTCGGGGGCGGAGGCCAACGAGGCCGCGATCAAGCTCGCGCGCCGCACCGGTCGGCCGCGCATCCTCGCCTTCGAGTCGGGGTTCCACGGGCGCACGATGGGCTCCCTCGCGCTCACCGGCAAGGCCGGCCTGCGCGAGCCCTTCGAGCCTCTCGTCCCCGGCGTCGAGCACCTGCCGACCGAGCTCGAGGCTCTCCAGGCGGCGATGGGCCCGGATGTCGCCGCCGTGATCCTTGAACCCATCAAGGGCGAGGCGGGGGTCGTGCCGCTGCCGCCCGGGTTCCTCGCCGCCGCGCGGGAGCTGACGACGGCGCACGGTGCGCTGCTGATCGTCGACGAGATCCAGACCGGCGCCGGGCGCACGGGTGACTGGTTCGCCTTCCAGCACGCGGGCGAACTGCCCGAGGGCGTGCTGCCCGACGCGATCGCGCTCGCCAAGGGCATCGGCGGGGGAGTGCCGATCGGCGCCCTGGTGACGACGGGCGCCGCGAGCGAGCTCTTCACGCTCGGACAGCACGGCTCGACGTTCGGGGGCAACCCGCTGGCAACAGGCGTCGCCGACGCGGTGCTGGCGGAAATCGAGCGCGCCGACCTTGTGGCGAACGCGGCTCATCGCGGCGAGCAGCTGCGGTCGGGCATCCTGAGCCTAGGTAGCGACCTCATCACGGAAGTGCGGGGCCGCGGTCTGCTGATCGGCATCGAGCTCGCCTTGTCCGTCGCCCCCGCCGTCGTCGGCCACGCTCTGCAACGCGGCCTCATCATCAACGCGACGGGCCCCACGACCGTGCGACTCGCGCCGCCGCTCATCATCGGCGATGCTGAGATCGACCGGTTCCTCACCGTCTTCGCTGCGAGCCTGGAGGCCGCCCGCCCATGACCGCACCCGCAGTCGCCGACAGCCTCGCGCCGAGTACGCGGCACTTCCTGCGCGACGACGACCTCTCGCCCGCCGAGCAGGCCAAGATTCTTGATCTCGCCGAGACCCTCAAGCGCGATCGCTGGGCGACCCGCCCGCTGGAGGGCCCGCAGACGGTCGCGGTGATCTTCGACAAGTCATCGACCCGCACGCGGGTCTCATTTGCCGTGGGCATCGCCGATCTGGGTGGGCAGCCGCTCATCATTTCGACAGCCAACAGCCAGCTCGGCGGCAAAGAGACCCCCAGCGACACCGCCCGCGTGCTCGAGCGCATGGTCGCCGCGATCGTGTGGCGCACCTACGGTCAGGCCGGCCTCGAAGAGATGGCGGCCGGCACCACGGTTCCCGTCGTCAACGCCCTGAGCGACGACTTCCACCCCTGCCAGCTGCTCGCCGACCTGCTGACGATCCGCGAGCACAAGGGCCAGCTCGCGGGGCTCACGGTCGCCTTCATCGGCGACGGCGCCGACAACATGGTGCACTCCTACCTGCTCGCAGGGGCCACCGCGGGCATGCACGTGCGCGTCGGCAGCCCGGCCGAGTACAGCCCCACAGACTCGGTGATCGCCGACGCTGACCGTATTGCGGCGCAGACGGGCGGCTCGGTGACGATCGTCACCGACCCGTTCGAGGCCGTCGCGGGGGCCGACGTCGTGGTGACGGACACATGGGTGTCGATGGGCAAGGAGGAGGAGAAAGCGGCGCGCGTCGCCACTCTCACCCAGTACCGCGTCGATGAGAACCTCATGGCGCTCGCGAAGCCCGACGCGATCTTCTTGCACTGCCTGCCCGCCGACCGCGGCTACGAGGTCACGACCGAAGTCATCGACGGCCCGCAGAGCGTCATCTGGGATGAGAGCGAGAACCGCCTGCACGCGCAGAAGGCGCTCCTGGTGTGGCTGCTCGAGCGCTCCCAGAACGGGCGGGCCTGACATGGCACGTGCGACGAACGAGGGCTCGCTGTGGGGTGGGCGCTTCAGCGACGGCCCCTCGCCCGAACTTGAGCGGCTCAGCCGCTCGACCCACTTCGACTGGCAGCTCGCGCCCTACGACCTCGCGGGGTCGCGGGCGCACGCGCGTGCGCTGGCGGCAGCGGGCTACCTCACCGATGACGAACTGACAAGGATGCTCGAGGGCCTGGATGCTCTCGAGGAGCGCTGGGCAGACGGCAGCCTGCAACCCGGGCCTGAGGACGAGGATGTGCACGGGGCGCTCGAAGCGGCGCTTGTCGAGCAGCTGGGTGCCGAGCTCGGCGGCTCGTTGCGCGCGGGCCGCAGCCGCAATGACCAGATCGCCACGCTCATCCGGATGTTCTTGCGCGACCATGGCGCGATCATCGCGCGCGACGTGCGCGAACTCGTCGCGGCGCTCGCCGCGCAGGCCGATGCGCACCCCGAGGCGGTCATGCCGGGCCGCACGCACCTGCAGCACGCTCAGCCGATTCTGCTCGCCCACCACCTGCTCGCCCACGCCTGGCCGCTCGTGCGCGACCTCGAGCGCCTGCGCGATTGGGCGCGACGCGCGGATCGCTCGCCGTACGGTGCCGGAGCGCTCGCCGGTAGTTCGCTCGGGCTCGACCCGGCGCTCGTCGCCGCCGAGCTCGGCTTCTCTGGCCCGACCGAGAACTCGATCGACGCGACGGCGGCGCGCGACCTCGTCGCCGAGTTCCTCTACATCGCGGCGCAGCTCGGCGTCGACCTCTCGCGCCTGGCCGAAGAGATCATCTTCTGGAATACCCACGAGGTCGGCTTCGTGACCCTGCACGACGGCTACTCGACGGGCTCGTCGATCATGCCGCAGAAGAAGAACCCCGACATCGCCGAGCTCGCGCGCGGCAAGTCGGGTCGCCTCATCGGCGACCTCACCGGCCTGCTCACCACGCTCAAGGGCCTGCCGCTCGCGTACAACCGCGACCTGCAGGAAGACAAAGAGCCGGTCTTCGACGCCGTCGCCACGCTGGAGGTGCTGCTGCCGGCCTTCACGGGCATGGTCGCGACCCTGCGCTTCAACGTCGACCGGATGGCCGAGCTCGCCCCGCAGGGCTTCTCCCTGGCCACCGATGTTGCCGACTGGCTCGTGCGGCAGGGTGTGCCGTTCCGCGAGGCGCACGAGGTCTCGGGCGCCCTCGTGGCGCACTGTGAGCGGCACGGGCTCGACCTGCACGAGCCGAGCGACGACGAGTACGCCTCGATCGACTCTCGTCTGACACCCGCGGTGCGCGAGGTGCTCACGGTCGAGGGCTCGATCGCCTCACGTTCGGGGGCCGGCGGCACGGCCACGAGCGCCGTCGTGGCGCAGCGTGCGCACCTCACCGAACGCCTCGCCGCCCTGCCCGACTGAGCCGCGCCCGCCCGGGCACGGGTCAGTTGACGTTCAGTCCGCCTCGCTGAGGAAGTGCACGAGGGCCGCACGAGCGTCGGCATCGATGCGCAGGTTGGCGGCGCGGGCCCGCTTGCTCACAGCCTGCGGCGTGATGCGGAGGCGCTCAGCGGCGTCGGCCTGGGTGCCGCCCTCGGCGAGCAGGTCGTGCAGCTCCCAGCTCTGGTCGCTCCAGCGCTCGCGCCCGGCGAGCAGCAGGTCGATGAGTGGCTGAAGTCGGTCGGCGGGGCGCGTGCGCGGGGCATCCGCCTGGATCGCGAAGCGCGTGGGTCTGCGGTCGGCCGTCTCGATGGCAGCTCGCGCAGCGGTGAGCCCGCTCCCGGCGGCCTCTCGGATGCTCGTGGGCAGGGGAGTGCGCACATCACCGATGCCGAGGCCGACGCGCCAGTGCCGTGTCCGCAGAAGGTGCAGTGCCGTCTCGAGGGCTGCGCGAGCGCTCGGGGTGAGGGCCTGTAGTTCGTCGCCGGCCGTGCGCTCGGGCACGAGCGGATAGTCGGCGCCGAAGCGCGCGCCGAGCTCTGTGAGGGCTCCGGCGACCCGGTCCTCGTCGGTGCTGCTGCCGATCTGATCGGCGATGATGACGAACATCGCACCCCCTCCACCAACAACCCTAGAGGGTGGATTGTATCAACATCAACCCCTCAGGCATGATGTGTGCGACTCCTCGCCCGTGATGGCCCAGCGTGACGCGCGGCTCCGCGCCCAGCCCGCCGCGCGCTGGCGAGCGTGCCGAAACCCGCTGATACTCTGACGCGGTGACCGCCGCACCCGTGACTCTCGCGCCCCCGCAGAATGATCCGAGTTTCGAGACGGTGTGGGACGAGATCGTGTGGCGCGGTCTCGTACACGTCTCCACCGACGCGGATGCCCTGCGCGCGCTGCTCGCGGGCCCGCCCATCAGCTACTACTGCGGATTCGACCCGACCGCCCCGAGCCTGCACCTCGGCAATCTCGTGCAGTTGCTGCTCATGCGGCGGCTACAGCTCGCCGGGCATCGCCCACTCGCGCTCGTGGGCGGCTCGACGGGTCTCATCGGCGACCCCCGCCCGACCGCGGAGCGCCAGCTCAACACACGCGAGACGGTGGCCGAGTGGGTGGGCTACCTGCAGCAGCAGGTGGGCCGCTTCCTGCCGAGCGAGGGCGAGACCGGCGTGCGCCTGGTCAACAACCTCGACTGGACGGCGGGGCTGAGCGCGATCGACTTCTTGCGCGATGTCGGCAAGTTCTACCGCGTCGGCACCATGCTCAAGAAAGACGCGGTGGCGGCGCGGCTCAACTCTGACGCGGGCATCAGTTACACCGAGTTCAGCTACCAGATTCTGCAGGGCTTCGACTTTCTTGAGCTGTACCGCCAGTACGACTGCGTGCTGCAGACCGGGGGCAGCGACCAGTGGGGCAACCTGACCAGTGGCACCGACCTCATCCACCGCGCCGAGGGGCGCAGCGTGCACGCGATCGGCACGCCGCTCATCACGAACAGCGACGGCACGAAGTTCGGCAAGAGCGAGGGCAATGCGATCTGGCTCGACGCTGCGATGTGCAGCCCCTACGCGATGTACCAGTTCTGGCTCAACACCGACGACGCCGACGTTGTCGACCGTCTCAAGGTCTTCACGTTTGTGTCGCGCGCCGAGATCGACCAGTACGCGCAGAAGGTCGCGGAGGAACCCTTCCGGCGTGAGGCGCAGCGTCGCCTCGCCCTCGAGGTCACGGGTCTGGTGCACGGCCCGGATGCCACGGCCGCGGCGATTGCTGCCTCCGCAGCCTTGTTTGGCCAGGGTGACCTCGCCGAGTTGGATGCCGCGACGCTCGCGGCCGCCGTGGCAGAACTGCCGTCGGCGCATGTGAGCGAGTCCGACACGGTCGTGCACGCGCTCGTGGAGGCGGGGCTCTGCACCAGTGCGGGGGAGGCCCGGCGTGCGATCGGCCAGGGCGGTGTCTCCCTCAACAACGCGAAGGTGTCCGCCGACGACCAGACCCTCGTCGGCGCCTCGCTCGCCGGTGGCATCGCGGTGCTGCGGCGCGGCAAGAAGACCCTTGCGGGGCTCCACGTCAGCGTCTCCTGAGCGCGGTTTCCCGCGCCCTCGTTGCACGACACGCCCGGGATGCGGCGAGATTTGGCCGTGACGTCACGCGCCCGTAGTGTTTCCTCTTGTCACCCCAAAGGTGCGGCCAGCGACTATCGCGGGTCGGCCTCAAGCGGGACACATCCTCCAAGACAGAGCAGCCACTTGCTGGTGCGCTCATCGCCAAGTAGGATGGCAAGTCCGTCCACCAGGATCGATTCGATCGATCGGCCTGGGTCGACCAGAACGTCAGGTCACCGAGGTCTCCGATTTGCATCGGAACTCCTGGGCGGATAGGTTAGGGAAGTTGCCCAGTTGCGACGGCTGAGAAGCCGAAGGTCTGGAGCGTCCGATCCTTGAGAACTCAACAGCGTGCACTAAGTCAATGCCAAATAACCTCGTCGGCTGACCTTACGTCAGTCGAATGAGATTCCTTTGGATTGAAACAAGAATGTCAGTAGATATTCGAACTTCAGTCAGACAAACTCGCGACAGCTCACCACCTCGGTGGCGGCTGGAGCACTAGATGTGCCAGTAGCTCTCGGGCTGCTCGGCAATCAAACATTTACGGAGAGTTTGATCCTGGCTCAGGACGAACGCTGGCGGCGTGCTTAACACATGCAAGTCGAACGATGAAGCCGGAGCTTGCTCTGGTGGATTAGTGGCGAACGGGTGAGTAACACGTGAGTAACCTGCCCCAGACTCTGGGATAAGCGTTGGAAACGACGTCTAATACCGGATACGAGCTGCGATCGCATGATCAGTAGCTGGAAAGAACTTCGGTCTGGGATGGACTCGCGGCCTATCAGCTAGTTGGTGAGGTAACGGCCCACCAAGGCGACGACGGGTAGCCGGCCTGAGAGGGTGACCGGCCACACTGGGACTGAGACACGGCCCAGACTCCTACGGGAGGCAGCAGTGGGGAATATTGCACAATGGGCGCAAGCCTGATGCAGCAACGCCGCGTGAGGGACGACGGCCTTCGGGTTGTAAACCTCTTTTAGCAGGGAAGAAGCGAAAGTGACGGTACCTGCAGAAAAAGCACCGGCTAACTACGTGCCAGCAGCCGCGGTAATACGTAGGGTGCAAGCGTTGTCCGGAATTATTGGGCGTAAAGAGCTCGTAGGCGGTTTGTCGCGTCTGCTGTGAAAACGCGAGGCTCAACCTCGCGCCTGCAGTGGGTACGGGCAAACTAGAGTGCGGTAGGGGAGATTGGAATTCCTGGTGTAGCGGTGGAATGCGCAGATATCAGGAGGAACACCGATGGCGAAGGCAGATCTCTGGGCCGTAACTGACGCTGAGGAGCGAAAGCATGGGGAGCGAACAGGATTAGATACCCTGGTAGTCCATGCCGTAAACGTTGGGAACTAGATGTAGGGACCATTCCACGGTTTCTGTGTCGCAGCTAACGCATTAAGTTCCCCGCCTGGGGAGTACGGTCGCAAGACTAAAACTCAAAGGAATTGACGGGGGCCCGCACAAGCGGCGGAGCATGCGGATTAATTCGATGCAACGCGAAGAACCTTACCAAGGCTTGACATATAGAGGAAACGTCTGGAAACAGTCGCCCCGCAAGGTCTCTATACAGGTGGTGCATGGTTGTCGTCAGCTCGTGTCGTGAGATGTTGGGTTAAGTCCCGCAACGAGCGCAACCCTCGTCCTATGTTGCCAGCACGTTATGGTGGGAACTCATGGGAGACTGCCGGGGTCAACTCGGAGGAAGGTGGGGATGACGTCAAATCATCATGCCCCTTATGTCTTGGGCTTCACGCATGCTACAATGGCCGGTACAAAGGGCTGCAATACCGCAAGGTGGAGCGAATCCCAAAAAGCCGGTCTCAGTTCGGATTGAGGTCTGCAACTCGACCTCATGAAGTTGGAGTCGCTAGTAATCGTGGATCAGCAACGCCACGGTGAATACGTTCCCGGGCCTTGTACACACCGCCCGTCAAGTCATGAAAGTCGGTAACACCCGAAGCCAGTGGCCCAACCGCAAGGGGGGAGCTGTCGAAGGTGGGATCGGTGATTAGGACTAAGTCGTAACAAGGTAGCCGTACCGGAAGGTGCGGCTGGATCACCTCCTTTCTAAGGAGCATCTGCTGTCTCACCTCGGTGAGTGCAGCCAGAAGCCGGATCTGAGGCATACGTCCTCAGCCGGTAGCTCATGGGTGGAACATTGACTTTGGTGGTCGGCGAGAGCCGGCAGCTCAGTACTCCCCTCGGGGATGGAAGCGCTGCTGACTGGAGCCGGTCACATGCACGCTGTTGGGTCCTGAGGGACCGGGCCTCGAGGGTGACCTTGAGACACGATTCCTCGGACCGCGATCTGGTCGACTAGACAGTGCTCTCTCTGGGAACAGGGTGGAGTCGTCGACAGGGGCGGTACCGACCGTATGTTGAGAACTACACAGTGGACGCGAGCATCTTAGAACTGAGATCGCAAGATCTCGGATCTACGATCAACGTCTCGAAAGAGACATAGATCATTGGTCTGCGTCGATCACCTTCGGGTGTGCGATGCACGATCGATTCAAACTCATGTAGTCAAGTTTCTAAGAGCAAACGGTGGATGCCTTGGCATCTGGAGCCGAAGAAGGACGTAGCAATCTGCGATAAGCCTCGGGGAGCTGATAAGCGAGCTGTGAGCCGAGGATTTCCGAATGGGGAAACCCCGCTGGGCGTACTTGTACGACCTAGTGACTCCCGCCTGAATATATAGGGCGGGTAGAGGGAACGTGGGGAAGTGAAACATCTCAGTACCCACAGGAAGAGAAAACAACAGTGATTCCGTCAGTAGTGGCGAGCGAACGCGGATCAGGCTAAACCGATCATGTGTGATAGCCGGCAGGCGTTGCATGGTCGGGGTTGTGGGACTTTCCCGCTGCTCTGCCGAGTAGCAAGGGTTACAGCGCGATATAGACGAATGGTCTTGAAAGGCCAGTCACAGAGGGTGCCAACCCCGTAGTCGAAATGTCGTAATGACCCGGAGAGTATCCCAAGTAGCACGGGGCCCGAGAAATCCCGTGTGAATCTGTCAGGACCACCTGATAAGCCTAAATACTCCCAGATGACCGATAGCGGACAAGTACCGTGAGGGAAAGGTGAAAAGTACCCCGGGAGGGGAGTGAAATAGTACCTGAAACCGTTTGCTTACAAACCGTCGGAGCAGCCCTAGTAGCTGTGACGGCGTGCCTTTTGAAGAATGAGCCTGCGAGTTAGCGATATGTGGCGAGGTTAACCCGAGAGGGGTAGCCGTAGCGAAAGCGAGTCTGAATAGGGCGATTCAGTCGCATGTCCTAGACCCGAAGCGAAGTGATCTATCCATGGCCAGGTTGAAGCGACGGTAAGACGTCGTGGAGGACCGAACCCACTTAGGTTGAAAACTGAGGGGATGAGCTGTGGATAGGGGTGAAAGGCCAATCAAACTTCGTGATAGCTGGTTCTCTCCGAAATGCATTTAGGTGCAGCGTTGCGTGTTTCTTGCCGGAGGTAGAGCTACTGGATGGCCGATGGGCCCCAAAAGGTTACTGACGTCAGCCAAACTCCGAATGCCGGTAAGTGAGAGCGCAGCAGTGAGACAGTGGGGGATAAGCTTCATTGTCGAGAGGGAAACAACCCAGACTACCGACTAAGGTCCCTAAGCGTGTGCTAAGTGGGAAAGGATGTGGAGTTGCACAGACAACCAGGAGGTTGGCTTAGAAGCAGCCACCCTTGAAAGAGTGCGTAATAGCTCACTGGTCAAGTGATTCCGCGCCGACAATGTAACGGGGCTCAAGCACACCACCGAAGTCGTAGGATTCGCATAATAGGTAGGCCTTCGTGGTCCAGCCGTGCGGATCGGTAGGAGAGCGTCGTGTGGCCAGAGAAGCGGCGGTGTGAACCAGCCGTGGAGGCCACACGAGTGAGAATGCAGGCATGAGTAGCGAAAGACGGGTGAGAAACCCGTCCTCCGAAAGACCAAGGGTTCCAGGGCCAGGTTAATCCGCCCTGGGTAAGTCGGGACCTAAGGCGAGGCCGACAGGCGTAGTCGATGGACAACGGGTTGATATTCCCGTACTGACGAAGAACCGCCCAAGCTAATCCCGTAATGCTAAGAGTCCGAATACCGGTGACCGATCCCTTCGGGGAGGAGCTCCGGGGCTAGCACTCGACCCTATGCTGGTGCGGCTAGCGTATTAACAGGTGTGACGCAGGAAGGTAGCTGAGCCGGGCGATGGTTGTCCCGGTGTAAGGATGTAGGGCGAACGATAGGCAAATCCGTCGTTCACATAGCCTGAGATCCGATGCGTACCCCTCACGGGGGAAATCAGTGATCCTATGCTGCCGAGAAAAGCATCGACGCGAGGTTCTAGTCACCCGTACCCCAAACCGACTCAGGTGGTCAGGTAGAGAATACCAAGGAGATCGAGAGAATCGTGGTTAAGGAACTCGGCAAAATGCCCCCGTAACTTCGGGAGAAGGGGGGCCGGATTCGTGAAGGGATTTACTCCCGGAGCGTTGAAGGCCGCAGAGACCAGTGGGAAGCGACTGTTTACTAAAAACACAGGTCCGTGCTAAGTCGCAAGACGATGTATACGGACTGACGCCTGCCCGGTGCTGGAAGGTTAAGAGGAAGGGTTAGCGCAAGCGAAGCTCTGAATTTAAGCCCCAGTAAACGGCGGTGGTAACTATAACCATCCTAAGGTAGCGAAATTCCTTGTCGGGTAAGTTCCGACCTGCACGAATGGCGTAACGACTTCCCAGCTGTCTCAACCGCGAACTCGGCGAAATTGCACTACGAGTAAAGATGCTCGTTACGCGCAGCAGGACGGAAAGACCCCGTGACCTTTACTACAGCTTGGTATTGGTGTTCGGTGTGGCTTGTGTAGGATAGGTGGGAGACTGTGAAGCGGGCACGCTAGTGTTCGTGGAGTCGTTGTTGAAATACCACTCTGGTCACTCTGGATATCTAACTTCGAACCGTAATCCGGTTCAGGGACAGTGCCTGGTGGGTAGTTTAACTGGGGCGGTTGCCTCCCAAAAAGTAACGGAGGCGCCCAAAGGTTCCCTCAACCTGGTTGGCAATCAGGTGTCGAGTGTAAGTGCACAAGGGAGCTTGACTGTGAGACTGACAGGTCGAGCAGGGACGAAAGTCGGGACTAGTGATCCGGCAGTGGCTTGTGGAAGCGCTGTCGCTCAACGGATAAAAGGTACCTCGGGGATAACAGGCTGATCTTGCCCAAGAGTCCATATCGACGGCATGGTTTGGCACCTCGATGTCGGCTCGTCGCATCCTGGGGCTGGAGTAGGTCCCAAGGGTTGGGCTGTTCGCCCATTAAAGCGGTACGCGAGCTGGGTTTAGAACGTCGTGAGACAGTTCGGTCCCTATCCGCTGCGCGCGTAGGAAGTTTGAGAGGATCTGACCCTAGTACGAGAGGACCGGGTTGGACGAACCTCTGGTGTGTCAGTTGTTCCGCCAGGAGCACCGCTGATTAGCTACGTTCGGGATGGATAACCGCTGAAAGCATCTAAGCGGGAAGCCGGCCTCAAGATGAGACTTCCATACCTTTTAGGTGAGAGGCTCCCAGCCAGATTACTGGGTTGATAGGCAGGATGTGGAAGAGGGGACTAAAGACCCTCGCAGCTGACCTGTACTAATAAGCCGATAACTTGACAACACCCTCTCTTTGAGAGAACTGAGTTTGTTGCTCGCGTCCACTTTGTGGTTCTCGATTTACGGTCGAGAACTACGCACAGATCCATGCTTATTGCATGTCTGTCCGTAAACGATTGATAAGTCAATAGTGTTTCGGCGGCCATAGCGAAGGGGAAACGCCCGGTTACATTCCGAACCCGGAAGCTAAGACCTTCTGCGCCGATGGTACTGCGAGGGGGACCTCGTGGGAGAGTAGGACACCGCCGGACTTCTTTGTGAGATGGCCACCCAGTGATGGGTGGCCATTTCGCGTTAACGCACCCTTTTTGCCAGCTCGAGGAGACCCCCCATGGCCGAACGGCCAGATCGCCCCGCACGGGATGACACGCCGCGTCGCAGCGACGCCCCGAAGCGTGATGGTGCGCCTCGACGGGATGGTGCCCCCAAGCGCGATGGGGCGCAGCGGCGCGATGGCGGCCCCCGACGGGACGGTGCACCGCGACGTGATGGGGCAGCGCCACGTCGCGACGGCGCCGGCTACCGAGGGCCGCGGCCCGCGGGCGCATCCCGGCCGGATCGCCCGGGGCGCCCCGAGGGCGACAATGATCGACCGCGGCACGATGATCCGCCGATTCCCGAGGCGGTCACCGGTAAAGAGCTCGACCGCCACGCCCGCAACGAGCTGCGCACTCTCGCGAAGGAGAACGCCGATCGCGTCGCTCAGCACCTCGTGATGGCGAGCGAGCTGATCGATGAGGATGCCGCCCTCGCTCACCGCCACGCGGCTGCCGCGGCACGTCGAGCGGGACGCATCGCGGTGGCGCGCGAGAGCTTCGCCATCACGGCCTATGCGATCGGCGACTTCGCCCTCGCGTTGCGCGAGCTGCGCACCTACCGGCGCATTTCCGGCTCGAACGAGCAGCTGCCCCTCATGGTTGACTGCGAGCGCGGTCTCGGCAGGCCGGAGAAGGCTCTGGAGCTTGCCCGATCCGTGGACAGTGCGACCTTGAGTGAGGGCAGCCGCGTCGAGCTCGCCATCGCCATGTCGGGCGCGCGACTCGACCTGGGGCAGCCCGATCAGGCGTTGCTGGAGCTGCAGATCCCCCAGCTCGACCCCACCACGGCGTACCGCTACAGCCCCGCTTTGTTCGACGCGTACGCGATCGTGCTCGCCGAGCTCGGGCGTATCGACGAGGCCGACGAGTGGGGTCGCCGCGCTGATGTGGCGGCGGCCGCGATCGCCGCCGCGGATGGCGACGTGGATGATGAGACCATCGAGATCGTGGAGGTCGACGGTGACGATACTGCGTAAACGCCAGCCGACTCCGCTCACCGGCCGGGATGCTCTGCTGCTCGATCTCGACGGTGTCGTCTACACGGGCCCCGGCGCGATCCCGCACGCCGTGGAGAGCATCAGGCGCGCGGCGGACTCGGTGCGCGTCGGGTACATCACGAACAACGCCTCCCGCACTGACGAGTCGGTGGCCATTCACTTGCGCGAGTTCGGGCTCTCGGTCGCAGCGAGCGACGTCGTGACGAGCCCTCAGGCCGCGGTGCGCGTGCTGGCCACTCTGGTGGAACCGGGTGCGCGCATCCTCATCGTCGGCGGTGACGGCCTCGTGAGCGAGGTCGAGGGCGCGGGCTTCGTCGTGACCCGCTCGGCGGAGGACGACCCGGCCGCGGTCATTCAAGGGTTCGCGCCGCACGTGGGGTGGGAGCACCTCGCTGAGGCCTCCTTCGCCCTGCACACGGGAATCCCCTGGGTCGCGACGAACACCGACTGGACGATTCCCGTCGCGCGCGGCATCGCGCCCGGCAACGGCACGCTCGTCTCGGCTGTGCACCTCGCCGTCGGGCGACTGCCCATCTTTGCCGGCAAGCCCGAGAAGCCCATCTTCGATGTGGCGGCCGAGCGCTTCGGCGCGCGCAACGCGCTCGTCGTCGGCGACCGGCTCGACACCGACATCCTCGGCGGCAATCGGGCCGGCATGGCGACCGCGCTCGTGCTGACGGGCATCGATCGTGCCAAGCAGGTGCTCGCCGCCCCCGCCGACCAGCACCCCGACTTCATCGTGAACGACCTGCGCGAACTGTTCGAGCCCTACCCGGAGGTGCATGACAGCGCCGACGACGACGGCGTGCGCACCGTGGAGGTGGGCGAGGCGGTCGTGCGCATGAAGCAGCACATCGTGCGCGTCGCCCGGGCCGGTCGCAACGAGCTCGACCTGCTGCGCGCGGCGGCGGCGGTCATTCACGGCTCGGGTTTGAGCATCTTCAGCCTCGATGTCGACGAGCAGCTGCGGGAGCTGGCGGTACGCTCGTGACCATGGCTGGTGAGGGCGACGCGGCGGCAGAACCGGTGTCGGTCGGCTCTGCGTCGGTCGACGAGTCGGCGGTCGTGGCCGAGGCCGACGAGGCCCTGCTGTCCCGGCTCGCGCTCATCGGTGAGCGGCCGCTCGCCGACCGCGCGGCGGCGTTCGGGCACCTGCACGACGAGCTGCGCGCCGAACTCGAGGCCACGGATGCTGGCCCGCTCGGCGGCGACTCACCCCGCACGACGTGACGATGACCACTCGGCTCGACGTCGCACTGGTCGAGCGCGGGCTCGCGCGATCGCGCACGGCGGCACGCGCGGCGATCGAGGAAGGGCGCGCGCGGGTCGCGGGTCGCGTAGTGCTGAAGCCCGCGCATCCGGTCGCGGAGGACGCTGCGCTCGCGATCGACGCCGACGACGGCTACGTCAGCCGGGCCGCGCACAAGCTGCTCGCCGCCCTCGACGCGACCGCGCGCGAGGGCGCCGCACTGCGCGTGGAGGGTGCGCTCGCCCTCGACCTCGGCGCCTCGACGGGCGGGTTCACGCAGGTGCTGCTCGAGCGCGGCGCGCGGCAGGTCATCGCGCTCGACGTCGGGCACGGGCAGCTCGCCCCCGCCCTGCGCGCCGATGCGCGCGTCGTCGTCGTCGAGGGCGAGAATGCCCGCGCCCTGACGGCCGAGCGGCTCGCCGACGTGAGCGGGGTCGCCGAGCGCCCCGACCTGGTGGTGGGCGACCTGAGCTTCATCTCGCTCACCCTCGTGCTGCCCGCGATCGTCGCCACGGTCGGCGCCGAGGTGCCCCTCGTGCTGCTGATCAAGCCGCAGTTCGAGGTGGGTCGGCAGGGCATCCGTGAGGGGGTTGTGCGCGACGCCGACGCGCGCGCCGACGCGATCATGGGCGTGCTGTGGGCAGCGCACGACCTGGGGCTGCGCGCCGACACCATCGTGCCCTCCCCACTGCCGGGTGCGCACGGCAATCTGGAGTTTCTGGCGGTCTTCCGGTCGGCTGTCGGTCGGAGTCCGTCACAATGGAGGGGCGACGTGGATGCTCTGGCCCACGGGCGCGCTCCCACCACCCCCGACAGCCGCACTCAGGAGTCTTCGTGACCACCGACCGCCACCTGCTCGTCGTCGCCCACACCGGGCGCGCCGAGTCGCTCGCGGCCGCTGTGCAGGCCGTGCACTACATCCGCGACGCCGGGCTCATCGCCGTCGTGCCCGAGGATTCGGTCGATGAGCTGTGCGCCGCGGCCGAGGTCGAGAAGTTGCACGTGCTCGGGCGCGACGTTGCCGTCGGCGACCTCGAACTCGTGATCGTGCTCGGCGGCGACGGCACGATTCTGCGCGCGGCCGAGCTCGCGCGCGGCAGCTCGGCTCCGCTGCTCGGGGTCAACCTCGGGCACGTGGGCTTTCTCGCCGAGAGCGAGCGCGACGACCTCTCGGCCGCGCTCGATCGCGCCCTCGCGCGCGACTACCTCGTTGAGGAGCGCATGACGCTCTCGGTGCGCGTCAAGCTCGGCGGCGAGGTCATCTACGAGACGTGGGCCCTCAATGAGGCGACGGTCGAAAAGGCGAGCCGTGAGCGGATGCTCGAGGTCGTTATCGAAGTGGATGGCCGCCCGCTGTCGAGCTTCGGCTGCGACGGCGTCGTCATGTCGACCCCGACGGGTTCCACCGCCTACGCGTTCTCGGCCGGCGGCCCGATCGTGTGGCCGAGCCTCGACGCCATGCTGCTCGTGCCGCTGAGCGCGCACGCGCTCTTCGCGCGGCCCATCGTCGTGGGGCCCGACTCCTCGCTCGCGGTCGACGTGCTCGACCGTACGCAGGGCACCGGCGTGCTGTGGTGCGACGGCCGCCGGGCCTTCGAGCTGCCGACCGGCGCGCGGGTCATCGCGCGACGCTCGTCGACCCCCGTGCGCCTGGCCCGCCTGCACTCGGGCCCCTTTACCGACCGGCTCGTCAACAAGTTCGCGCTGCCCACGACGGGGTGGCGCGGCCCGCTGGATGACGGGCACAGCGATGAGGAGGCCCGCGACTCGTGATCGAAGAGATCTCCATCCGTCACCTCGGGGTCATCGGCGAGGCACGCCTGCCCCTCGGCCCCGGCTTCACGGCCCTCACGGGTGAGACCGGCGCCGGCAAGACCATGGTCGTCACGGCGCTCGGGCTGCTGCTGGGTGACCGTGCCGACACGGGAGCGATTCGCTCGGGCAGTGGACAGGCCCTCGTGGAGGGGCACTGGAGCATCGACGAGCGCGGCGCGGTCGCCGACCGTGTGCGCGACGCCGGGGGAGACTTCGACGAGGGAGCGCTCATTCTGAGTCGCTCCATCTCGCAGGAGGGCCGTTCGCGCGCCGTCGTCGGCGGGCGTTCGACGCCGATCGGCGTGCTCAACGAGATCGGTCAGCAGCTCGTCGTCGTGCACGGCCAGAGCGATCAGGTGCGTCTCAAGTCGGCGACCGCTCAGCGCGAGGCACTGGACCGCTTCGCCGGGCCCGAGCTGGCCCACGTGCTCGGCGACTACCAGGAGGTCTTCCGCCGTTGGATGGACGCGCAATCCGAGCTCGACGTGCTCGTCGCCGACCGTGACCGCCGCGCGCGCGAGGCGGACGACCTGCGCGCCGCGATGACCGCGATCGAGCAGGCGGCGCCGCAGCGCGGGGAGGACGACGAGCTCGCCGCGCGCGCCGAGCGCCTCACGAACGTGGAAGATCTGCGGCTCGCCGCCGGGCAGGCGCATGAGCTCATCTCCTCCGAAAGCCTCGACGAGGCGCGCGACGCTCTCGCCCTGCTCGAGACCGCTCGGCGCACCGTCGACCGAGTGTCGAGTCACGACCCCGCCCTCGAGCCGATCGTCGAGGCGATTGCGAACGCCGGCTTCGTCGTCGGTGAGGTCGCCACGCAGCTCGCCAGCTACCTCGCCTCGCTCGATACCGACGGGGGGCGTGAGCTCGAGACCGTGCAGGAGCGCCGCGCCGAGCTCGCCGCCCTCATGCGCACCTACGGGCCGAGCCTCGATGAGGTCATCGACTACCTCGACTCGGGCAGTACCCGCCTGCTCGAGCTCGACCAGGACAGCGACCGCATCGACGCCCTGCGGGTGGAGGTCGACGCCGATCACGCACGCGTCATGGCCCTTGCCGAGCGGCTCAGTGACCTGCGCCGCACGGCCGGAATCCGGCTCTCCGAGCGCGTGACCGCCGAGCTCGCGGCACTCGCCATGGGCGGAGCCCGCATCACGTTCGACGTCACGACGCGCGAGGAGCTCTCTCTGAGCGGGCGCGACCAGGTGGCGATTCTGCTGCAGCCGCATCCGGGTGCGGAGCCCCGCCCTCTGGGTCGTGGCGCCTCGGGCGGCGAGCTGTCGCGCGTCATGCTCGCGCTCGAGGTGGTGATCGCCGCGACCGACCCGGTGCCGACGTTCATCTTCGACGAGGTGGATGCTGGCGTCGGCGGGGCGAGCGCCATCGAGATCGGGCGACGCCTCGCGCGGCTCGCGCAGAGCTCGCAGGTCATCGTCGTCACCCACCTCGCGCAGGTCGCCGCCTTCGCGACCAATCACCTGCGGGTCGTGAAAGACAGCCAGGGCACGGTCACCGCGTCGAGCGTGCAGCAGCTCAGTGGCGACGAGCGGGTCGCCGAGATGGCGCGCCTGCTCAGCGGGCTGCCCGACAGCGAGACGGGCCTCACGCACGCGCGCGAGCTGCTCGACACGGCGCGCGAACTCGTCGGCAACTAGCGGATCGGCAACTACCGGATCGGCACGCGGAACTCGGCCACCGAACCGTCGCGCTCCTCGAGGGTGACCGTAAGAGCGACATCATCGGTGTCGGCGCCGTCAGGGGTCTCGAGCACGTGCGTCGTCGGTGCGAAGTCTGACGTGCAGAACTCTGCAGGGTTCGGCGCGAAGTCGAGCACGACGATGCCCGGTTCGGCGGGCTGGAGACTGCGGGCGATCGGTGGGCAGCCCGAACTGCCCCACGTGACGACACGGATCGTCTCGCGGGCCTCGCCCCAGAAGGCGAGCGGCTCCCCGCGCTCGAGATCGGCCTCGTCGAGCTCGATGTCGGCGGGGGTGCCGCGCACAACCTCCAGGGCGATCGAGTCGACGGGCGGCTCCACGGGGTCGATGGGGGCGGCCGTGCCGAGCGGCAGGATCGGCACGCTCACGACCGTCGGCTCGGCAGACCCGAAGGCGGTGTCGGCGAGTGAGACCTCCGCTTCGAGCCCCGTCGCGGTAGCGTCGACGCCCTCGGGCACGGCGAGCACATGCGTGCGAGGCGCCAGGTCGTCGGTGCACGCTTCGGCGGGCCCCTTCGCGAAGTCGATCGCGACCTGTCGTTCCGTCAGCACCTCGACGCGCACGGCAATGTAGGGGCACGACGAGCTGCCGAAGGTCACGACCGTGAGGGTGTCGCCGTCATCGGAGACCCAGGCGAGCGGCTCGCCGCTCCAGTCCGGGTCGTTCCACGGCTCAGCCACGGGGGCGTCGGGCGGCAAGCCCTGAGCCTCGGAGAGAGCGACGGAGGTGGGCGTGCCGTTCGAGCCCGCGCATCCGGCCATGACGATCACCCCCAGCAGTGTCGCGAAGGCCGCGAGAGGAAGCCTGCGAGTCATGCGCACAGCGTACGCCGTGTGGAGACCCATGTGCTTCAGCCCCCGACGGCGAAGTGGGGTTCGCCGCAAGTGGTGTAGGCGCCGTCGTTGTGGTGGGGGAGTACGAGACCATCACCTCCTTGAGGGTGACACGGTCACACGTGGCCGCAGCGTTGTGGGCCTGATGGGGCTGCACGAGGAATGTGGGCACGGAGATCGCGACGAGGAGTCCGAAGATCATCACGGTGACGAGCAGCTCGATCAGAGTGACGCCACGGTCGAGGCATGCCACCCCGGCGGGCCTGCCGCGGTCGGGGTGCGCGCGTCGCGGCTCGGCGGGCGCCACGTCGGATACGATGAAACCCCGTGGCGGATACTTCTGAGACTGACTCTGACAGGCGGGGCACCGAGCACATCACGAAGCACATCTTCGTGACCGGGGGTGTTGTCTCCTCCCTGGGCAAGGGGCTCACCGCCGCCAGTCTCGGCAACCTGCTCACCGCGCGTGGCCTGCGGGTCGTCATGCAGAAGCTCGACCCGTACCTCAACGTCGACCCGGGCACGATGAACCCCTTCCAGCACGGGGAGGTGTTTGTCACCGATGACGGTGCCGAAACCGATCTCGACATCGGGCACTATGAGCGCTTTCTCGACCTGAACCTGAGCCAGGCCGCCAACGTCACGACGGGGCAGATCTACTCGGAGGTCATCGCGAAGGAGCGCCGCGGTGAGTACCTCGGTGACACGGTGCAGGTGATTCCGCACATCACCGACGAGATCAAGCGGCGCATGCGCCTGCAGTCTCAGGATGACCCCAAGCCCGACGTCATCATTACCGAGATCGGCGGCACGGTCGGCGACATCGAGTCGCAGCCGTTCATCGAGTCGGCTCGTCAGGTGCGCCATGAGCTGGGTCGCAAGAACGTTTTCTTCGTGCACGTCTCGCTCGTGCCGTTCATGAACGCGAGCGGCGAGCAGAAGACGAAGCCCACGCAGCACTCGGTGGCGATGCTGCGCTCGATCGGTATTCAGCCCGACGCGCTCGTGCTGCGCAGCGACCGCCCCGTTTCGAGCGGCAACCGCCGCAAGATCGCGCTCATGTGCGATGTCGAGGAGGCCGCCGTTGTGAACGCGGTGGATGTTCCCTCGATCTACGACATTCCCTCGATGCTGCACAGCCAGGGCCTCGACGCGTACATCATGGAGCAGCTCGACCTGCAGGCCGGCGAGGTCGTGTGGGACGGCTGGAAAGATCTGCTGACGGCCGTGCACGAGCCCAAGCGCGAGGTCACCATCGGGCTCGTCGGCAAGTACATCGACCTCCCGGATGCCTACCTGTCGGTGACCGAGGCGCTGCGAGCCGGCGGTTTCGCCCACCAGGCGAAGGTCGCGATCAGGTGGATCGCCTCCGATGAGTGCGAGACGCCCGAGGGGGCGTCGCGGCAGCTGTCGGAACTCGACGGCATCTGCGTGCCCGGCGGCTTCGGCGTGCGCGGCATCGAGGGCAAGCTCGGCGCTCTGCGCTTCGCGCGCGAGAACGAGATTCCCGTGCTCGGCCTGTGCCTGGGGCTGCAGTGCATGGTCATCGAGTACGCGCGCAATGTCGCCGAGCTGCCGGGAGCATCCAGTAGCGAGTTCGACCCCGACACCGAGTTCCCGGTCATCGCGACGATGGCCGAGCAGGTCGCGCACCTCGCTGGCGGAGACCTCGGCGGCACGATGCGGCTCGGGCTCTACGAGGCGGCGCTCACGCCCGGCTCGATCGTCTCGGAGCTATACGGTGCCGACGTCTCGCACGAGCGGCACCGCCACCGCTACGAGGTCAACAACGCCTACCGCGAGCAGATTGCCGCCGCAGGGCTCGCGTTCTCGGGCACGAGCCCCGACGGCTCCCTCGTCGAGTACGTCGAGCTGCCGCGCGAGGTGCACCCGTTCTACGTCGCCACGCAGGCGCACCCCGAGCTGAGGTCGCGGCCGACAGCTGCGCACCCGCTGTTCCGCGGGCTCATTGAGGCGGCCATCACGCGCCAGAAAGCCTCGCGGCTCTTCGACGACGAGGCCGGGTCGGCCGAGTGAGCGGCGCCGCCGAACCGCTGCGAGATGAGGCGCGCAGCGTCGAGGTTCTGCACAGCGACATCGTCTTCGACGGGCGGGTGTGGAACATCCGTCGCGAAGAGTTCGCGTACGGCGAGGTGACGCTCACGCGGGAGTTCATGGAGCATCCGGGTGCGGTCGCGGTGCTGTGCATCGACGCGTCGGATCGCCTGCTGACGATCCAGCAGTACCGGCACCCCATTCAGATGCGCAACTGGGAGCTGCCGGCGGGGCTGCTCGACGTCGCGGGGGAGCCGCCGCTGGAGGCCGCCCAGCGCGAGCTGGCCGAGGAGGCCGACCTCGTGGCCGCCGCGTGGGAGCCGCTCATCACGATGCACACCTCGCCCGGTGGGTCGGACGAGGTCATTCACGTCTTTCGCGCGACCGAGCTGACGGCGAGCGATGAGGTGTTCGAGCGCGAGGCCGAGGAGGCCGACATCGTGCCGCGCTGGGTGTCGCTCGCCGACGCGGTCGAGGCGGTGCTCGCGGGCCAGGTGCACAACGGCATCTTCCTGGCCGCGGTGCTCGCCGAGCACGCGCGCCGCAGCCGGGGCTGACAATGGCCATGCCCGCACCGTCGGCGGTCGAGCGGGCCGTGGAGCGCTACGTGCGGCACGTCGCGCTCGAGCGCGGACGGTCGCCGCACACGGTGTCGGCGTATCGGCGCGACCTGGTGCGCTACGTCGAGCACCTGAGCGGGCTGGGCATTGACGAGCCCGCCGACATCGACGAGAGCCATGTCTCGGCGTTCGTCGCCGCGGTGCGGGCGCCGGGCGATGGCTCGCCGGGCGTGGCCCCGTCGTCGGCGGCGCGCATGCTGTCGAGTGTGCGCGGCTGGCACCGCTTCCTCGTCGAGGAGGGCCTGGCCGACCGCGACGTGTCGGCCGAGCAGCGCCCGCCGAAGCAGGCGCGCCGCTTGCCGAAGGCGATCAGCATCGCCGAGGTCGAGCGGCTGTTGGAGGCGTGCGCGGGCGACGACCCGCTGCGGCTGCGCGACCGCGCGCTGCTCGAGTTGCTGTACGCGACGGGGGCCCGGGTGAGCGAGGCCGTCGACCTCGCGGTAGATGACGTGCTGGGCGACGACGGCGCTGTGGCCGAAGCGGTGCGGCTGTTCGGCAAGGGCCGCAAGCAGCGCCTCGTGCCCCTGGGCCGCTACGCGCGGGAGGCGCTGGACGCCTACCTCGTGCGGGCGCGGCCGCTGCTCGTGCACCGCTCGACGCCCGCGCTGTTCCTGGGGGCGCGCGGGGGTGCGCTGTCGCGGCAGAGCGTGTGGTTGGTGATTCGGGATGCTGCGGAGCGGGCATCCCTCACCGCCGACCTCTCACCGCACACCCTGCGGCACTCCTTCGCCACCCACCTGCTGGAGGGCGGCGCCGACGTGCGCGTGGTGCAGGAGCTGCTCGGGCACGCTTCCGTCGCCACGACGCAGCTGTACACGCTCGTGACGGCGGATGCCGTGCGCGAGGCCTGGGCGACGGCGCACCCGCGCGCGCTCTAGCCGCGCGTTGTTCTGCCCCGCCGTGCCGCGCCCCTAGAACCGGTCGAGGCGGAGCGAGCCGTCGGGGCCGACCTCCACGAGCCACATCTGATCGGCGGCTCGAGCGGTGGTGCTGAGGCCGTTGCGCTCGACCAGCGGGAGGGCTTCGCAGGTGTCCGTCGCCTCGCGCGCCTCCTCGCCCTCGACAGTCACGCGCAGGCAGTAGACCGGCTCGGTTCCCTGAACGCCCTCGACGCTGCTCTGCTGCAGGGACGAGCTCACGGTGAGGGCGCGGCCGTCCTGCCCGCCCGCCGACCCGATCACCGCCGGGCCCGACACGAGGCGGTCGAGATCGTCGACCTCGGGTGCGGAGGGGAAGGCGTCTCGCGGCTGCAGCCCGCTGAAGGCCAGAGCGTCGGTCACGCTGCCCGACCACACCATGGCGTCGTCCGAGAGATTTCGCGCGATCCGGGGGCTACCGTCGGGCCCCCAGACGACGGCGTCGAACGGGGCCTCGTCGACCTCGGCGAGGACGCGCCGCGCAGCGATGATGCCCTGCGCCTCGAACCTGTCGGGGGTCACGCAGTTTCCGCTGAGCACCCAGTCCGCGCCGCCGGAGTCCGCTGTGCCGGGACCGACGGAGCCGGTTTCGGTGTCGCCGGTGTCGCCCTCCTCGGCGTCCACCTCGGGGTCGCGCGCGGTGAGCAGGCAGTAGGCATCCCACGCCGTGCTGCGGCCATCCGGCACGGTCGACGCGCGAAACGCGATCGCGACGATGTCGTCTCCCACGGGCACGAGCTCGGGCCCGACGGTGATCGCCGAGAGGGCGTCGGGCCCGATGAGCTCCGCCACGAGGGCGTCGGCGGTCGGGTTCTGCTGGCCCTGGAAGATCGCGAGGGGGTCGGGGTCGGGTGCCGTGAGCGCCCAGCCGACCACGGGGAGGGCGAGGGCCGCGGCGAGAACGCCGGCGAGGCCGACCATGCGCATCCGTCGACGGTGCGCGAGCTCCGGCGATGACACCGCAGCGTCGGCGCGGTCGGCTTCGGATGGCTCGGCAGCCTCGGCCATGCGGTGCAGCTCGAGCTCGCGCTCAGCGGCGGCGGATGCCTCGGCGGTTGCGCGTCGTGCGAGCTCATCACCCGCGGCGGCCGCCCGCGCTCGACTATCGACGTCATCCACACGCCCGTAGGCGATCCGTTCGAGCTCGCGGTCGCTCAGCCCCGCGAGATCCTCATGCATGTCGTTCAGTCAATCACGCGCAGTCAGACCTGCACCTGAGTTGCGACGACGCAGCGCTCTACGCTTGTGATGGCGGATGCCGTGCGCGAGGCATGAGCGACAGGACAGACGCGCGCTGCAGGACTGTGCCGGGGCTCCAACAGGTTGGCCGTCACAGGCCCTTCGTGCTGATTCCCCCATCGGGCTGCAACCGCACAGATCGCTCTTGGCCTTCGACGGCAAAAGTCAGTGCGATGCCGTCGCGTTCGGAATCCGAGAGGCGCATGCATTCACGGGCCAGGACGGCGCCGTCCACGACGGCCTGGAGGCAAAATTCTGATTCACCACCATCGAGGGCGCTCTCGAGCAGGTAGGGCGCGACACTGATGCCCAGTTCGGCAACGACGACAGACGTCGGTAGTGGGCTGGGGCCCATGAGAAGCCGCTCGGGTTCGTCGATTCCCGCGAGGGGGTCGCCAGCATTGGACCCTCGCGTCACGGCGAAAGTTAGCCAGTCGTGTACGCTCCCGGTGTTCTGATCGATTGCCTCAACCGGCTGGTTATGGGCGACCCGGGGCCCACCGGTAGGACCCCACTGGAGAAGGTAGATGCCTTCACTGAATCCCCCCGGCGTGTCCGGAGAGCGAATTGCTGGTTTCAGCCCGCTCGTTCGAGGGGTTCGGTCAGAGCGTAGTCGAGCCCTTCCAACTCGATCGGGGTGAGGTCATCGATCGAGCTGTGGATGCGTTCGGTGTTGAACCAGTGCACCCAGTCCGCGGTCGCCGCCTCGACCTGATCGACGTTTCGCCAGGGCCCTTCATGATGGACCAGTTCGGACTTATAGAGCCCGATCTGCGACTCTGCCATCGAGTTGTCGTAGGCGTCGCCGACAGATCCCACTGACGGGTCGATGCCTTCATCGATCAGCCGATCAGTGAAGGCTATGGATGTGTAAACACTGCCGGCATCGGTGTGATGGGTCAGCCCGTTGAAGGTGGCAACACCCTCTCGGCGTCTGGTCCAGAACGCCATCTCTAGGCAGTCCAGCACTAACGGCGTCGTCATCCTCGTTGCCGCTCGCCAGCCCAGAATGCGGCGGGAGTGAGCGTCGAACACGAATGCGACGTAAACCCATCCGGACCACGTCCACACGTAGGTGAAATCAGCGACCCAGAGTTGATCGGTGCGAAACCTTGCGAAGTGGCGATCGACGAGGTCCGCCGGTCTGGTTTCTCTGGCATCAGTGTCGACCGGATTCGTGCGTTTTCCGCGGCGCACGCCAGCAATACCCTGGTCGCGCATGAGGCGTTCCACCGTGCAGCGGGCAATGTCGTGCCCTTCGCGCCGCAACCGCAGCCAAAGCTTCCGAGCGCCCAGCACGCGTCGTTGCCGCGTGAAGCAGGCCAACACGATCGGTTTCCACCGCTCATCCGACAGCTGCCGTGCTGACGGTCGACGCTTGCGGGCGTCGTAGTAGGTCGATGGGGCGATCGGCACATCGTGCTGGGTGAGCACGGCGCAGATCGACTCGACACCCCATCGCAAGCCCCCGTCAGTGCGGTGCTTGTGTTCGTCGATGAAGGCCACTATCGCTGATGTGGCCGGTCGAGTTCGGCCGCGAAGAAAGCCGAAGCCGCCTTCAAGATTTCGTTCGCCCGCCGCAACTCGGCGTTCTCCCGCTTGAGCTTCTTGATCTCCGCCTGCGCGTCGGTTGTCACCCCGGGCCGTTGGCCGGCATCGACTTGTTGCCGACGAATCCAGGTGCGAAGTGTTTCCGGAGAGCCGATGCCGAGCATGCCGGCGACCGCTGTCATCGCGGCGTGCTCGCTGGGGTAGTCGCCTCGCAGCTCGGCGACCATGCGGACTGCGCGCTCACGAAGCTCGCGCGGGTAGGTGTTGGGACGTGCCATGAGACTGATCCTTCCAAGGAATCACGTCTCCGGACACGCCGGGGGGATTCA
>Ga0008834_1000032_pt1 | contig 161004 bp, 149 predicted proteins | sample HotLakConsUCCL28_FD_62213 | JGI IMG/M metagenome (GOLD analysis project Ga0008834, IMG submission 62213) | Hypersaline microbial mat communities from Hot Lake, Washington, USA - Hot Lake Consortium UCC-L28 | ecosystem: Environmental > Aquatic > Non-marine Saline and Alkaline > Hypersaline >... | reverse complement strand
CGAGCACGTGCTCGACCTCGCTCGTGCCGATGCCCATCGCGAGCGCACCGAAGGCGCCGTGGGTGGAGGTGTGGCTGTCGCCGCACACGACGGTGATGCCCGGCATGGTGAGGCCCAACTGGGGGCCGACGACGTGCACGATGCCCTGCTCGACGTCGCCGAGCGAGTGCAGGCGAATCCCGAACTCTTGCGCGTTCGCGCGCAGGGTCTCGATCTGCTTGCGGCTCGTCGGTTCGGCGATGGGCTTGTCGATCGCGAGGGTCGGAGTGTTGTGATCCTCCGTCGCGATCGTGAGGTCGGGGCGGCGCACGGGGCGACCGGCGAGGCGCAGGCCGTCGAAGGCCTGCGGGCTCGTGACCTCGTGCACGAGGTGCAGGTCGATGTAGAGCAGATCGGGCTCTCCCTCGGCACCTTCGGCGACGAGGTGGGAGGCCCAGACCTTCTCGGCGAGCGTGCGCGGGCGGTCAGCGGCCTGGCTGGTGGAGTCGTTCGTCATGGAAGAGTCACCCTTCTGGCAGTTCGATCGAAGCGGTCGCGTCAGATCTCCGCGACGGGGGTGCGACCTGGGTGATCAGGACTCGCCGCGGCGACGAAGGAGAAGGAACCGCTCGCGCTGCATACCGCCAGGCTACCACCGGCGGATGCGCGGCTCAGCGCCCGGTGTCAGGGGATGCACCACGCCCGTCCGGCGCGATCGCCGGAGTGCGGTTGGTCTCGGCGCCGTCGCCCTCGTCGCCCCCGCTGGTGAGCGCGGTCGGCAGGTATCGGCCCTCGCGGCGGATCTTGAGCAGGCTCGCCACCACCGCGACGACCATGGCCAGCAGGATCACGACGAGCGACGCCCAGGTGCCGATCTCGGGCACGGGCACACCCTGGCCGTTGTTGATGAACGGCAGCTCGTTCTCGTGCAGGGCGTGCAGCACGAGCTTCACACCGATGAAGCCGAGGATGAAGGCGATGCCGCATTTGAGGTACTCGAGCTTGTCGACGAGATGCCCGAGCAGGAAGTACAGCTGGCGCAGACCCATGAGGGCGAGCACGTTTGCCGTGAAGACGATGAACGCGTTCTGCGTGATGCCGAAGATCGCGGGGATCGAGTCGATCGCGAAGATGACGTCGGTCATGCCGATCGCGATGAGCACGATGAGCAGCGGTGTGAACATCCGGCGGCCGTCAATGCGCGTGCGCACCTTCATGCCGTCGTAGTCCTCACTGATCGCGATACGGCGGCGCAGGAAGGCGATGAGCTTGCTCTCGCGCTCCTCGTCGTCATCGCGACCGCTGAAGGCCTGCTGGGCCGCCGTCACGAGCAGGAAGGCGCCGAAGATGTAGAAGATCCAGCTGAAGTTCTCGATGAGGGCCGCCCCGAGCAGGATGAAGACCCCGCGGAAGACGAGCGCCAGGATGATGCCGATCATGAGCACGCGCTGCTGCAGCAGCCGTGGCACGCGGAACTGGCTCATGATGAGCACGAAGACGAAGAGGTTGTCGACGGAGAGGCTCTTCTCGGTGAAGAAGCCGGCGATGAACTCGCTACCCGCGTCCGGGCCCGCCACAAGGAGGAGGAGGAAGCCGAAGACGAGGGCGAGGCCGACGTAGAAGGCCGTCCACAGCCCGGATTCTTTGGGGGTGGGCACGTGCGGCCGCTTGATGATCAGCGCGAGGTCGGCGATGAGGATCACGCTGAGGACGATGAAGGAGGCGATCTCAAACCACGCGGGGATCACATAGTCGCTCATGGTGGCCTTTCGAGGGGGTCAGGGAAATCCGACGGTCTCTCCCCCACCGCGACACGGTGGCGCCGCGCCCGGAACCGACGACAGAGTCGGAACGTGATGACGATCGCGGCGAATTGGGATACTCCCCCTCGCGTGGGCAAGCATAGCCCCCGCGACGCATCGCGTCGCGCGTTAACCAAGAAGACCGCCCGACTAACTCCGGGCGGTCTCTGGTGGTGACCCCAGCGGGATTCGAACCCGCGTTACCGCCGTGAGAGGGCGGCGTACTAGGCCGCTATACGATGGGGCCGTCTCGCAACCAGTCGAGTATGCCATAGCGCGCTCACCCCGACCAAACCAGTGCCGCGGCGCTCATGCGAGGACGCGCAGGGAGCCTTTCTGCATGTCGATGTCGAGCGGCAGCGGAGCGATCCTCTCCCCGTCGGCGTAGGCGACGATCCCCGGGGCGTCGATGCGCACCGACCGCGCGCGGTGCACGATGACGCGTGTGTCGGTGACGTGGGTTCCCGCGAAAACGCGCGGGTAGATGCGCAGGAACGCGAGCCTGCCGAGCGGCCGCACGAGCACGACGTCGAACAGCCCGTCATCGAGTGACGCGCCAGGGGCGACCTTCATGCCACCACCGAAGGAGAGGTTGTTGGCGACGGCGACGAGCAGCGCTTTTTCGACGTGCTCGACACCGTCGATCGTGACGCGGTACTCGAGGGCGCGCAGTCGGGCGAGTTCGACCAGCAGCGCGATCGTGTAGCGGCTGCGGCCGCGGGGCCGACGCATTCGGTTGGCGCGTTCGTTGACGAGCGCGTCAAAACCGGCCGAGAGGATGCACGCGAATCGCGCCACACCGCCCGCGAAGCTGATCGCTCCGGCGTCGATGACGCGCGACGGCCGCTGCAGTGCCGCAGCCAGGGCGGTGAGGGCGGCCTCAGTGTCGCCGATCGGGATGCCCAGGCCCCGCGCCATGTCATTGCCGGTGCCGCTCGGCACGATGCCGAGGGGTATGCGCGTGCCCTCGAGCGCCGTGACACCGAGGTGCACCATGCCGTCGCCGCCGACGACGACGAGCGCGTCGGGCTTGTCGCGCAGTGCGGCGCGCACCGCGTCGAGAAGCTGCGCGAAATCCGGCTCCGTGAGACTCGTGACGTCGTGGCCGAGGCCGCGCAGGGTGGTGACGACGGCGGGACCGACCTCACGGCCGCGACCGAAGGAGGCTGCCGGGTTGATAGCGACGACCACGCGGCGCGACGACGATGTCATGCGCTGATTATGGCCTGACGTCGCCTCACCCGCGACGCAGCAGTTGCGCGTTGAGGGCGACGACGATCGTGGAGACGCTCATGAGTACCGCTCCGAGCGCGGGCGAGGGCAGGAACCCGACCCCAGCGAGCACCCCCGCCGCGAGCGGGATGCCGATGACGTTGTACCCGGTGGCCCAGACGAGGTTCTGCTGCATCTTGGCGTAGGTGCGGCGGCTGAGCTGCATCGCCTCGTCGACGCCGCGCGGGTCGCTCGAGGCGAGCACGATGCCCGCCGACTCGATCGCAACATCCGTTCCGGCTCCGACGGCGACTCCGACGTCAGCGCGGGCGAGCGCGGGCGCATCGTTGACGCCGTCGCCCACCATCATGACCCTCGTGCCACCCGTCTGCAGGTCGGCGACCACGTCAGACTTCTGGCCGGGCAGCACTTCGGCGTGCACGTCGTCGATGCCGAGCTCGCGCGCCACCCAGTCGGCGACGGGGTGGGCGTCGCCGGTGAGCAGGGCGACGCGCACCCCGCGCTTCTGCAGCGCCGCGACGGCCTCGCGAGATTCGGGGCGGATGACGTCGGCGATGGCGATGAGCGCGAGCACGGCATCCTCGTCGAGAAGATAGACGACCGTCTGGCCGGCGTCGCCCGCCTCACGCGATGCTTCGACGAGCGCACTCGGCACCGTGATGCCCTGCTCAGTCACCCAGCGGCCGCTCGCGACCGACAGGGCGCGGTCGCCAACACGCGCGCTCACGCCCTTGCCCGACACCGCGGTGAACGTCGCGCTGCGCAGCTTCTTCAGGCCCCGCTCGACCGCTTCGGCGCCGATGGCGCGGCCGATGGGATGCTCGCTCTTGGATTCCACGGCGGCGGCGAGCTGCACGGCGTCATCCTCGTCGACCCCTTCCGCGACGACGACCCTCGTGACACCCTGACGGCCCTCGGTGAGCGTGCCCGTCTTGTCGAACAGCACGACGTCGATGGTGCGGGCAGCCTCGAGGGCGGCGCGCGAGCGGATGAGCAGGCCGCGCTTCGCGCCCCGCGAGGTAGAGATCTGGGCGACGAGGGGAATCGCCAGACCGAGGGCGTGCGGGCAGGCGATGACGAGCACCGTGACGACCCGCGCGAGCACGAAGTCGACGTCACCGGGCCGCACGAGGCTCCACACCACGGCCGTGATGATGGCGGCGGCGAGGGCGACGTAGAACAGCCACTTCGCGGCGCGGTCGGCGAGCAACTGGGTGCCCGACTGGGAGCTCTGCGCATCGGCGACGAGCTTCATCACGCCCGCGAGCGCGGTGTCTTGACCCGTCTTGGTCACCTCGACGGTGATCGATCCGCCGCCGACGACCGAGCCCGCGACAACGTCGGCACCCTTCGCCTTGCTGATCGCGGCAGACTCCCCGGTCAGCAGCGATTCGTCGACGTCGCTCTCGCCGTCGACGACGGTGCCATCGGCGGGGATGGCCGAGCCGGGTCGCACGACGACGCGGTCACCCACGGCGAGGTCGGCGGCCGCGACCGTGCGCGTCGACTCCCCGTCCACAAGTTCGGCCTCGTCGGGGATGAGCGCGGCGAGCTCGCCGAGCGCGTTCTGCGCGCCCATGACGGCCGACATCTCGAGCCAGTGGCCGAGCAGCATGATCGTGATGAGGGTGGCCAGCTCCCACCAGAAGTCCATGCCCTCGAGGCCCAGGGTGACGGCGGCGCTGTAGAGGAAGGCGACGACGATCGCCATCGAGATGAGGGTCATCATGCCGGGCTGCCGGCCGCGCAGCTCGCTCACGGCACCGGTGAGAAACACCCACCCGCCGTAGAAGAAGAGGAAGGCCCCGAGACCGGCCGAGATGTACTCGCTGCCGGGAAAGCGTGGTCCGTTAAGGCCGAGGAGCTCGTGCAGGCCCGGCGAGAAGACGAGGATGGGCACGGTGAGCCCGAGGCTCCACCAGAACGTGCGGCGGAACTTCTCGGGATCGTGAGCACTGTGGTCGTGCGCCACGGTCACTCCCCTCGATTGTTCTTGAGTTCGAAGACGGCCAGCAGCTCGGCCATCGCCTTTTCGCGCTCCTCACCGCCTGCGTCGAACATGTCGGTCACGTGCGTGCGCAGGTGGTTTTCGACGAGCAGCTTGTTGAGGCTGCGCAGGCTCTTCTGCACGGCGAGGGACTGCGTGATGATGTCAACGCAGTAATCCTCGTTCTCGATCATCTTCTCGATGCCGCGCAGCTGGCCCTGCAGGATGCGCGAACGGTGCAGGGCACGCTTCTTGATGTCGTCGATCATGGTGGCGACCATACCCCCCTGGGGTATGTGCGTCAAGGTTCGCGCGTCATGCGGTCTGTGCGGGCCCGCGAGTACAGTGTGCCCATGATCGTCACCAAGCGCGAGCACGCCTGCCTGCTACTCGAACACGAGGGCAGCAGCCTCGTCATCGACCCGGGCAGCTTCACCTCCGCGTTCTCGGCACCGAACCTGCGGGGCATCGTCGTCACGCACGAGCACGCCGACCACGTCACACGCGACCACCTCGACCGACTGCTGGCAGCCGCCGAGGAGCCCGTCGAGCTGTTCGCTCCCGCCGGGGTGGCGACCGAGCATCCGGACTACGACTGGACCATCGTCGACGCCGGGGATGTGCGCGCGGCCGGCCCCTTCGCCCTCGCCTTCTCGGGCGGTCGGCACGCGATGATCCACCGCAGCATTCCGATCGTCGACAACGTGGGCGTGTTCGTCAACGAAACTCTCTACTACCCGGGCGACTCCTACACCGTGCCCGAGCGACCCGTTGACGTGCTCGCCGTGCCGTCGAGTGCGCCCTGGCTCAAGATCGGCGAGGTCATGGACTACCTCGAGGCCGTGCGCCCGCGCCGCTCGTTCGCCACCCACGAGCAGGTCAACTCCGAACTCGGACAGAACATGGCCAACGCTCGCATCCAGCACGTCACTGAGCTGCACGGCGGCCGCTTCATCGCGCTCACGCCGGGCGACTCGCTCGACCTCGACTAGGCCCGGCCGAGCGCCGCTCACTGGCGGAGTCGCGTCATGCGGGCCATCAGGCCTCCTCGGCGTCGGGTCCCAGGTAGGGCAGTCGTTCGATGCCGAACTCGTGGCGCAGGGCGCTGCGCGCTGCGTAGGCGCCCGCAAGGCCGTGCACCCCGGGGCCGGGCGGCGTGGCCGACGAGCACAGGTAGACGCCGGGCGCGGGCGTGCGCCACGGGTCGAGCGCGAGAGTGGGGCGCGCCGCCAGCTGCCACAGCGTTGCCGCCCCGGTCGCGATGTCGCCGCCGATGTAGTTGGGGTTCTGCGCCTGCATGTCGAGGGCGGTGGCACTCGTCGAGGCGAGAATGACGTCGCGGAATCCGGGCGCCCAGCGCTCGATCTGCCGCGTGATCGCCTCCGTCTGATCGACGGTCGACCCGTGCGGCACGTGGGTGTACGTCCACAGCACGTGCTGGCCCGCGGGCGCACGCGTGTCGTCGAGCACGGACGGCTGCGAGACGAGCAGGTACGGGTCGTCCGCGTGCTGACCCCGCGCGATCGCAGCCTCCGCCGCCGCAATGCGGTCACGGGTGCCCCCAAGGTGCAGTGTGGGCGCGCCCCGTAGCTCAGGGTCCCGCCACGGCACGGGACCGCTGAGGGCGAAGTCGACCTTCGCGACCGCGTCGCCGTAGCGATAGGCGAGCATCCGGCGCCGATAGCCCTCGGGCAGCCGGTCACCCGCGAGGCGCACGAGGTCGAGCGGCGTCAGATCGAGCAGCGTGACATCGTTCGCGGGCAGTTGGGCGAGGTCGGTGATCTCGGCACCGGTCTCGATGACGCCGCCGTGGGCGCGCAGGTCGTCGGCGAGCGCATCGACGATCGCCTGACTACCCCCGACGGGGATTGGCCAGCCCCCCGCGTGCCCGGCTGTGGCGAGGGCGAGAGCGGTGCCCGCCGTGCTCAGCGACGGCAGGGGGCGCACCGAGTGCGCGGCGACACCCGACAGCAGCGCAGGGGCGGCTGCATCGCGCCACCGCAGGTTCCACGCAGCCGAGCCCTGCTCCAGCGCGCGCAGGCCGAACAGCACCGTGGTCAGCGGGTGGCGCGGCATGCGCAGCAGAGACGACCCGGTGAAGCGCGCGACCTCCTGCGCTCGCTCCACCAGGGGTGCGAACAGGCGGTTCCACGCCGCGCCGTCGACACCGAGGCCGGCGGCGGTGCGCTCCAGGCTGCGGTAGGCGATCGCGGGCGGGCGCCCGTCGAGCGGGTGTGCGTACGAGATCTCGGGGGTGCGCAGCTCGATGCGGTCGGCGAGACCGAACCGCCGAAAGAAGCCGGAGGAGACGGCGAGCGGATGCACGGCCGACCCCAGATCGTGGTGAAAGCCCGGCAGCGTCAGTTCGGCGGTGCGCGCTCCCCCGCCGATCGTCGCCGCACGCTCGTACACCGTGGTGCTGATGCCTGCGCGGGCGAGAACCACGGCGGCAGCGAGCCCGTTGGGGCCCGACCCGACCACTGTCGCCGCGTGAGGTGCCATGCCCTCGAACCTAGGGCGCGGGCGCGTGCTCCGTCGACCGGTTCACAGGCAACGTTCGACCTCGACGCGCGCCGGCGACAAGCACGCCGAGCGCAACCGTCAGAGTGAGCGCGGCGATGGTGACTCCGAGCGACAGGGTGAGGGCATCCGGGGCCACGATGGACTGCCCACGCAGGGCCTGCATCGTGACGAGGCCGACCGTGGCGAGGAAGGCCGCGGCGCCGGTGAGCACGAGGCCGCGGCGCACGACAGCGTCGCGCAGCAACGAGAGGCGCCGGGCGCCCCGTTCGAGCAGCAGGGCGAGCAACGGGATCGCCTGCAGGGCGTGCATGCCGATGAAGTGCGGAATGCGCAGGTCACCACCCTCGGTGCTCCAGCCCAGGAGGGGCAGGCCGGGGCCGCCGTCGGCAACACCGACCGCGTGCGCGCCGGCGATGCCCTGGAAGTCGTTCAGCTGGTCGGCGGTGGGGCTCGTCATGAGGAAGGCGAGACCCATGCCGAGGAGTGAGATGGCGACGCCCGCGCGGATCGCTGCCTGGCGCGCGGGGTCAGCGCCCGGGTTGCGCCAGAGAGCGACCGCCGCGACAAAGGTCGCGAGCCACAGCACGGTGATCGCCGTCGCCATGATCGACCAGGCCGTAATCGTGAGGGGCGAGGAGACAGTGAAGTGGCTCGTCATGCCCACCGCGGCAAAGCCGACGATGATCACGAGCTCGATTGCGAGCGTGGCTGCGATGATCGTGCCCGCCCACCACGCCGCGCGGCGCCAGCGGGTGAAGTGCCCGATGAGCCACGCCCAGGTGACGGCGTAGAGCACACCCGAGATGGCGAACTTGAGGGGCTTCTCCCACACATTCACCCCCAGTAGCTGACGGTCATCGACGATCCAGCCGACGGTCGTGACGGCGGTGAGCAGCACGAGTGCGGCGGCGAGGACGAGGAGGGGGCGGTGCCAGCGACTGGGTGGCAAGTCGAGGCGCCAGTCGGCGGTCGCGGGGCGGGGGGCGGTCGTGGTCATCAGCAGTCCTCAGTGTTGGTGGTGCGGGCGTTGGTGGTGCGCGAGTTGGTGGCGCGCGAGTCGGTGGCGCGCGTGTCGGTGGTGCGGGAAGGAGGGGCGGGGCGGGGGAACTCGACCGGGGGTGGCGTGCCCTCGGGCAGGGGGAAGCGGCGGAACGACTCCGCCTCCTGCGCGATGCGGCGCAGCCCCGCGAGCAGCGCGTCGCCCAGCACGGTGCCGACGGCGACGACGGTCGTCATCTCGGCCTGGTTCGGGGCGGATGCCACGGCCGCGAGATCGGCGCTCGCCATGAGATCGGCGGCCTCGGCATAGGGCTCGAGCACCTCGTCGGTGATGAGGTCGAGCTCGAGAGCGCTGTAGGTGTCCAGCACGCGGGCCGCGATCTCGAGGCCCGGATTCGTCGGGTACACCGACCAGCCTCGGCGCTCGCACAGCGCGGCGATGCGTGCGGCACCTCCGCTGAGTGTGCCACTGTCGGCCGCGGCAGGTGTCAGGGCCGGCGGCACCGTCACGGCGCGCTGGGCCACTCCGAAGACGGAGCTCAGCGGAATGGTGTCGTCATCGAGAACCCGGATGACCGTCGCCGCCTGCGCGACGCTGAGACCGCCGACCTCGAGCAGGGCGCGCACGAGGCGCACGCGCTCCACGTGCGTGTCGTCGTACTGCGCCTGGTTGGGGCTCGTGCGCTCACCGGCGGGCAGCAGGCCTTCGCGCAGGTAGTACTTGAGAGTGGGCACGGGCGTGGCCGTCGCGGTACTGAGTTCGGACATCCTCATGCATGGATAGTACCACTATCGATAGTGCAGATGTCTATTATTCGGCGGGTCTGCCTCGAAAGACCGCGGGATCAGAGGAGCGAGGCACGTCGAGCGCGTCGATGTAGCGCAGCACGATGCCCTCGCGCAGAGCCCACGGCGACACGGTGAGGGTCGAGACATCGAACACCTTCATGGCGGTGCGCAGCACGATCGCGCCCGCGAGAATCTGGTAGCCGCGCTCAGGGGTGATGCCCGGCAGGTACTGCCGCACGTCGGAGGGCATCTGCCGCAGAGTGGGTTCCCACTCGCGCAGCCCCGCGTAGTGGATCGGCGCGAGCTGCCCCGTCGTCGGGTCGGCTGGTCCACCCACGAGTCGTGCGAGCGATCGGATCGTCTTCGAGGTGCCGACCACGCGGGTCGGGCGGGGCCGATCAGCGAACAGCCGGTCGCGCACCTCGGTGAAGGTGGCGCGGGCGTGGGCTCGCAGCGCCGAGACCGCCTCGCGCGAGGGCGGATCATCGTGAAGGAAGGTCTTGGTGGAGCGCGCGGCCCCCAGCGGCATCGACACCTGCACATCCGGGTACTCGTCGGCGCCCTGCGCGATCTCGAACGATCCGCCGCCGATGTCGAACAGCAGGATCTCCCCCGCAGACCAGCCGAGCCACCGGCGCACCGCGAGCATCGTAATGCGTGCCTCGCCGTCACCCGAGAGCACGCGCAACTCAATACCCGTCTCCCGCGCGATACGAGCCAACACGGCGTCACCATTGGCGGCCTCCCGGATCGCCGATGTGGCCGTGCTGATCAAGTCATCAACGTCCAGCTCAGCAACCGTGTCGACGGCGCGCTGAATTCCGTCGATGAGTAGCCGCTGCCCCTCCTCCACAATCGCGCCCTCGTCGTCGAGGTAGTCCATGAGCCTCAAGGTCGAGCGCTGCGAGTGGTACGGCACGGGGCTGGCGCCCGGGTGGGCTTCGACGACGAGCAGGTGGACGGTGTTCGATCCGACGTCGATCACTCCCAGGCGCATGCTTCGACTGTACGCCGCGCTCAGAATCAGACAGAGCAGAGGCCACGAGAGCGCCCATGGAGAAGAGTGAGCAGTGGCTGGGGTACCTGGACTCGAACCAAGAACAACTGAACCAGAATCAGCCGTGTTGCCAATTACACCATACCCCACCGGTTCCGACCGGGGCCGGACCGGTTTGCGAGTTTACCCTACAGCCGGAGTCACGAGGTACGAGAGCGTGCAGAACCCGGCTCCGAAGCACGTCACCTCGGCGACGACGCCGAAGCCTGCGGCGAGCCCGCGATCGGTGCGAACGACCTCGGGCCGCCCGCTTTCCCGCGCATCCGTGACCGCCTGGGCGAGACGCTCCGACGTCGGTGGCGTGTAGCCGAAGTCGGGGGCACGCTCGCTCACGGCAAGGAAAGTTTGCGAAAACGTGCCGCCGGAGCGCTGCTCAACACGCACCGAGTCGAGGCGCCCACCCGCCGAGGTGATGGTGAACTGGGGCGTCGTGAAGAGGCCGCCATTGGGCTCGTCATCGGTCGCGATCAGCACGAGACGGTAATCCAAATCGGTCGGGTGCGGCCCGACCGTGAGGGCGCCGTCGGCGGGCAGACCCAGCTCGAGGGCATCCACCGGGGGCGAGCTCACGTCGATGCGAGGCGTGCGGGCGGCATCGATGAACCCGAGCCCCTCCTCGGTGAACACCGACCAGTTGAGATCGGTGACCTCCCCCGGGTCTGCCGGCCCCGGCCCAGCGGCCAGGCGCGGCCCCTCGATGATGGCGAACAGCACGGCACCCAGCACGATGACCGACAGCAGCACCGTCGGAATCCACCGCAGCCAGGAACGGCGGTGCGGGGTAGGGGTGGCCATGCTTCATCCTCCCAGAGACACTGCGGCGCTGGCCGACACGAGAACCGGATGCTCCGCGCATCCTCACCGCACCGTCACGTGTCGCCGACTAGCGTAGGGGGGTGCCCGCTGCGAGACCCCTGCGCCCCCTCTTGGTCGCGTCAGCCATCGCTTTGCTGGCTCTCGGCGCCGCCGTGGTTCTGGCGCAGTGGTGGCGCGGCACACCCGACGGGCTCGCCTTCCTGACCGAGTTCCCCGGCACGGTCGCGCCGCCCCCGGGCACACCGGAGGGGTTTCCCGCCTGGCTGAGCTGGACGCACTTCCTCAACGGGTTCTTCCTGCTCTTCATCGTCAGCTCGGGCCTGCACATTCGCTCGCGCACCCGGCCGATCGCGTTCGTCACGCGCCGCAACCGGGGCCCGCTGCGCGCGAGGGGCACCCCGCCCCAGCGACTCGGCATCCACACGTGGTGGCACCTCGTGGTGGTCACCCTGTGGATCGCGACGGGCCTCGTCTACGTCGCGCTGCTGTTCGCGAGCGGGCACTGGGCGCGCCTGCTGCCCACCGACTGGGCCGTCGTTCCCCACGCCGTCTCCGCAGGAATTCAGTACCTCTCGCTGGACTGGCCCGCCCACGACAGCTGGCGCAGCTACAACAGCCTGCAGGTGCTCTTCTACTCGGCCACCGTCTTTCTCGCTGCCCCGCTCGCACTGCTGACCGGGCTACGGCTGTCGCCCGTGTGGCCGCGACGCTGGATGCGTGCCACCGGGCTGCTGGGGGATGTCGCGGCGCGGCGCACGCACGCCCTCGTGCTCTGGTACTACCTGGCCTTCACGGTCGTGCACGTCGGGCTCGTGCTGCTGACCGGCGCGCGCCAGAACCTCAACAGCATGTACGCGGGAATCGACGACGCGCAGAGCTGGATCGGCGTCGCCGTATTCAGTGTCTCGGTCGTCGTCATGGCCGTCGCGTGGGTGCTGCTGCGCCCACCCGCGCAGGTGTCGATCGCCGAGCGCGTCGCCGACGTGCGCCGCCTACCCGCACCGCCTCGCTGAGCCGGCGCTAGAGGGTCGCGCGCACGGCGCGGAGTCGCGCGAGGGTCGAGTCGCGGCCGAGCAACTCCATCGACTCGAAGAGCGGCGGGCTTACGCGGCGGCCCGACACGGCCACGCGCAGGGGCCCGAACGCGAGGCGCGGCTTGAGGCCGAGCCCGTCGACGAGGGCAGCACGCAGGGCCTCCTCGATCGCCGCCGTCGTGAAGTCGTCGAGCGACTCGAGTGCGGCGACCCCGGCGTCGAGCACGGCGCCCGCGTCGTCCTTGAGGCTCGCGGCGGCATCCGCCTCGATCTCGAGGTCGTCGTCGGCCGTGAACAAGAACGCCACCATGCCCGGCACCTCACCCAACAGGCCCACCCGCTCCTGCACGAGCGGCGCGGCCGCCTCGAGCAGCGCGCGTTCTGCCGGGCGCGGGGACTCGTGGAAGAGACCCGCCTCAGCGCAGTACGGGATGCTGCGCTCGACGAAATCGTCGAGGCTGAGCATCCGTATATGGTCACCGTTGAGGGATTCCGCCTTGGCGAGATCGAAGCGCGCCGGGTTGGGGTTCACATCGGCGACGTCGAAGGCGGCGACCATCTCGTCGATCGTGAAGACGTCGCGGTCGTGGGTGAGCGACCAGCCGAGCAGCGACAGGTAGTTGAGCAGACCCTCGCGAATAAAGCCGCGCTCGCGGTGGTGGAAGAGGTTCGAGGCCGGGTCGCGCTTGGAGAGCTTCTTGTTGCCCTCCCCCATCACGTAGGGCAGGTGCCCGAACTGCGGGATCGCCGACGCCACACCGATGTCGATGAGCGCGTGGTAGAGCGCGATCTGGCGTGGCGTCGACGACAGCAGGTCCTCCCCGCGCAGCACGTGCGTGATGCCCATAAGCGCGTCGTCGACCGGGTTCACGAACGTGTAGAGCGGGGCCCCGCTGGGTCGCACCACGACGAAGTCGGTGAAGCTGCCGGCGGGGAAGGTGATCTCGCCGCGCACGAGATCGGTGAAGCTCAGCTCGGTGTCGGGCACGCGGAGGCGCAGAGCGGGCTGGCGACCCTCGGCGCGATAGGCGGCGCGCTGCTCGTCGGTGAGGTCGCGCTCCGAGTTGTCGTAGCCCATCTTGGGGTCGCGACCGGCGGCGATGTTGCGCGCCTCGATTTCCTCGCCCGTGAGGTAGCTCTCGTACAAGTGTCCGGAGGCCGTGAGCTGCTCGATGATGGCGCGGTAGATGCTCGAGCGCTCCGATTGGCGGTAGGGAGCGTGCGGTCCGCCCGTCTCGACTCCTTCGTCCCAGTCGATGCCGAGCCAGCGCAGGGCGTCGAGCAGCTGGTGGTAGCTCTCTTCACTGTCGCGCGCCGCATCGGTGTCTTCGATGCGGAACACCATGGTGCCGCCCGTGTGGCGCGCGTAGGCCCAGTTGAACAGGGCCGTGCGAATGAGCCCCACATGCGGGGTGCCGGTGGGCGAGGGGCAGAAGCGCACGCGGACGTCGGAGCCCGTGGCGGTGGAGAAGGCGGCTGCAGTCATCGCCGACGAGTCTACGGCGCGGGCGGAGCTGCCGAGGCGGGGGCGCTCGGCACCTCGGCCGCTGGTGGAGTGCGCGGCGACAGCCACAACGCCGCCACCACCACACCGACCAGCACCATCGTCACGAACGAGAGCCCGGAGTATCCGAGGCCGGCCAGCACCGGCCCGGCGAGCGCACCCCCGATCGCGCCGCTGCCGCTCATGAGCAGGTCACTACGGCCCTGCACGATGGTGCGTCGAGCGGGCGTCGCCGATTCAGTGAGCAGTGCGGAGCCCGCGACCGTGCTCGCGCTCCACCCGAGCCCCAAGAAGATGAGCCCGGCGACCACCCAGCCCTCGCTCTCCGCGCCGAAGCCGGTCATGACCAGGCTGGCCAGCAGCATCCCCTGACCGAGCAGAATCGTGGGGCGGCGACCCAGGCGGTCGGAGAGGATGCCGAAGACGGGCGACAGCGCGTACATGCCCGCGATGTGCAGGCTGATGGTGAACCCGACAATGACGAGGCTCGCGCCATGATCGGCAAGGTGTACCGGGGTCATCGCCATGACGGCAACCATCGTGGCGTGGCTGAGCGCGATGGAGAGCAAGGCCAGACGGATGCCGGCCCGATCGTCCACAGGCGCCGCTACCGCCGGGGCGGTCACACCCGAGCGAGCTGACTCCGCCGCAGCGGTGCGCTCCTGCTCCTCCTGCCACGCTGCCGCGACGCGGAGCGGGTCGGGGCGGAGCCCGATCAGGTAGAGGCTGGCGGCGAGGCACTGTGCGAGCACGGTGAAGAGGAAGGGGCCGCTCAGCTCGGGCAGCCCGAGCAGAGCGCCGAGGCTCTCGCCGGGGCCGATGAGGTTCGGGCCGCTGACGGCGCCGACCGTGGTCGCCCAGACGACGAGGGATAGGTCGCGCCCACGAGTGGCCGGTGCGGCCAGATCAGCGGCAGCGAACCGCGACTGCAGGTTGACGGCCGTGCCCGTGCCGATGAGAAGGATGCCCACGAGGAGGAGGGGAAAGCTCTGCACCCCCGCCGCGACCATCGCGAGCACGGCGCCGAGGGCGGCGGCAACGGCCCCGGTCGCGAGAGCCGGTGCACGCCCGGCCCGCCGAGCCAAGCGTGCGAGCGGTACCGCAGCGAGCGCCGCACCCAGTGTCGCCATGGTCGCGGCCATGCCGCTGAAGGCCGGGGAGCCCGAGACCTCGGAGGCGAGGATCGCGCCGATGGACAGCGTTGAGCCCATGCCGAGACCCGCGAGCACCTGGCCGACCATGAGCACCCCGCGGGTGCGACGCTGCAGTGCAGCGACGACCTCAGCGGTCAGCGGCACGGTGGCGGTCACGCTGGGTCGAGCCGATCGTCGCGATTCTTGGCCGGGTTGCTCAGCACCCCGAGGCCCTCGATGTGGATCTCGACGGTCTGGCCGTCGACGAACCCGCCGAGCCCGTTGGGTGTACCGGTCATGATGATGTCGCCGGGCAGGAGGGTCCACGCATCCGTCACGAAAGCGATGATGTCGGGAATCGAGTGGATGAAGTCGTTGGTGTTGCCCTTGCGCCGCAGCTCGCCGTCGACGAAGGTCTCAATCTCGAGGTTGGTCGGGTCGATGTCGGTGTCAATGTACGGGCCGATGGGGGCGAAGGTGTCGTAGCCTTTCGCGCGCGCCCACTGGCCGTCGGCGAACATGACGTCGCGGGCGGAGACATCGTTGCCGATCGTGTAGCCGAAGACGACGTCCTTCCAGTCGTCACGCTGGACGCGCTTGGCGATCGCGCCGATGACGATGACGAGCTCACCCTCGTGGGTGATGCGGCCCTCGACGGGCGGCAGGATGATCGGGTCGCCCGGGCCGATGACCGCCGTATTGGGCTTCATGAAGATGAGGGGCGTCTCGGCGACGTCGTGCCCCATCTCGGCGGCGTGCGCCGCGTAGTTCATGCCCACGCAGACGACCTTGGATCGCGGAATCACCGGCGCGAGAATGCGGGCCTCGGCAAGCGGCACGCGCTCCCCCGTCGTCTCGAAACCGTGGAACATGGGGTCACCGACCAGAACCACCAGGGTGTCGTCGTCGACGATGCCGAACTGGGGGTCTTCTCCGGTACTGAAACGCGCGATCTTCACCGGGTCAGCCTACTGCGCGCGCGATGACCGCTCGATGCGAACGCATCCGAATTTCGGATGCTCGGCTCAGGCGTTCTGCTTCTTCAGACGCGACGCGGCACGAGCGCGCAGGGTCTGGTCGAGCTCGACCTTGCGGATGCGCACCTTCTCGGGCGTGACCTCGACGCACTCGTCCTCACGCGCGAACTCGAGGCATTCCTCGAGCGTCAGCTGGCGGGGAGGGGTGAGTCGCTCGAGCTCTTCGGCAGTGGAGGAGCGGATGTTGTTGAGCTTCTTCTCTTTGGTGATGTTGACGTCCATGTCGTCGGCGCGCGAGTTCTCGCCCACGACCATGCCCTCGTAGACCTCCTCCGTCGGGTTGACGAAGAACGACATGCGCTCTTGCAGCGTCATCATCGCGTTGCTGGTCACGACACCCGAGCGGTCGGCGACGATGGAGCCGTTGTTGCGCGACACAATGGAACCCGCCCAGGGCTCGTAGCCGTGGAAAATGGCGTTCGCAATGCCGGTACCGCGGGTCGTGGTGAGGAACTCGGTGCGGAAGCCGATGAGGCCGCGGCTGGGAACGAGGAATTCCATGCGCACCCATCCGGTGCCGTGGTTCGTCATGCCCTCCATGCGCCCCCGACGCGAGGCGAGCAGCTGCGTGATGGCGCCGAGGTACTCCTCCGGCGCATCGATGGTGAGCTGCTCGAACGGCTCGTGCATCTTGCCGTCGATCGTCTTCGTGACGACCTGAGGCTTGCCGACGGTGAGTTCGAAACCCTCGCGGCGCATGTTCTCGACGAGGATCGCAAGCGCGAGCTCACCCCGACCCTGCACCTCCCAGGCATCCGGACGACCGATGTCGACCACGCGGATGGACACGTTGCCGATGAGCTCCCGGTCCAGGCGATCCTTGACCATGCGTGCCGTGAGCTTGTGACCCTTGACCTTGCCCACCAACGGCGACGTGTTAGTACCGATCGTCATCGAGATGGCAGGGTCGTCGACCGTGATGGCCGGCAGCGGCCGAATGTCGTCGGGGTCCGCGATCGTCTCGCCGATCGTAATCTCGTCCATGCCCGCCACAGCGACGATGTCGCCCGCGTAACCGGACTCGGCGGGGTAGCGCTCGAGCGCCCGCGTCTTGAGCAGCTCGGTGATACGCACCGTCGTGTGCGAGCCGTCGTGGCGCACCCAGGCGACCATCTGGCCCTTCTTGAGAGTGCCGTTGAAGATGCGCAGCAGGGCGATGCGGCCGAGGAACGGGCTCGCGTCCAGGTTGGTCACGTGCGCCTGCAACGGGTGCTCGTCGTCGTAGCTCGGCGCCGGAACGTGCTGCAGGATCGCCTCGAACAGGGGCTCGAGGTCGTCATTGTCGGGCAGCGCACCGTCAGCCGGGCGGGTGCGGCTCGCCGCGCCCTCGCGCCCAGAGGCGTAGATGACGGGCAGATCGAGGATCGCGTCGACATCGAGGTCGGGCACCTCGTCTTGCAGGTCACTGGCAAGACCGAGGAGGAGATCGTGCGTCTCCTCCTCGACAGCCTCGATGCGGGCATCCGGCCGGTCGGTCTTGTTGATGAGCAGGATCACGGGCAGCTTCGCGGCGAGCGCCTTGCGCAGCACGAAGCGGGTCTGCGGCAGGGGGCCCTCACTCGCATCGACGAGCAGTACGACCCCGTCGACCATGCTCAAGCCGCGCTCGACCTCGCCGCCGAAGTCGGCGTGGCCGGGAGTGTCGATCACGTTGATCGTGATCTCTTGCCCACCGGCGTGCTTGCCCTTATAGGTCACCGCCGTGTTCTTGGCGAGGATCGTGATGCCCTTCTCGCGCTCGAGATCGTTCGAATCCATCGCGCGATCCTCGAGGTGGGCATGGGCGGCGAAGGAGTCAGTCTGGCGCAGCATGGCGTCAACGAGAGTGGTCTTGCCGTGGTCGACGTGGGCGACGATCGCCACGTTGCGCAAGTCGGTGCGGGTGGCGAGTGCCATGGTGAATCAGTCCTTGGTTGCTGCGCGCTGCTCTCGACGCTCCCGCTGCGCCACCGGATCGGGCAGGGGAACAGCGGCGATGAGGCGCTGAGTGTAGGGGTCCTGGGGATTGCGCAGAATCTGATCGCGCGAACCCTGCTCCACCAGTCTACCGCGATGCATGACCGCGATCCGGTGCGCGAGGATATCGACGACCGCGAGGTCGTGGCTGATGAACAGGCAGGCGAACTGGAGTCGCTGCTGGAGCTCCTGCAGGAGGTCGAGGAAGCGGGCCTGCACCGAGACGTCGAGCGCGCTCGTCGGCTCGTCGGCGATGAGCAGGTCGGGCGTGAGGGCGAGGGCTCGGGCGATCCCGACGCGCTGACGCTGACCGCCACTGAGCTCGTGCGGGTAGCGATTGCGGTAGCTGCGCGGCAGTTCGACAGAGTCGAGCAGGTCTTCGACCCGCGCGTTGAGGTCGTCGCCCTTTGCTTCGCCGGCGAGGAACAGCGGCTCGCCGATGCTCTCGCCGATCGGCATGCGCGGGTTCAGGCTCGAACCGGGGTCTTGGAAGACGATGCCCGCCTTGCGACGCAGAGGCCGCAGCGCACGCGCGTTGGCGGTGGAGATGTCGAGACCCGCTGAGATCAGACGCCCCTGCTTGATGGGCAGCAGGCCCACCGCGGCACGCCCCAGGGTGGTCTTGCCCGAACCCGACTCACCGACGAGCCCGACGATCTCACCCGGATACACCTCGAGGGTGATGTCGTCGGCGGCGAGGAACGCCGGGACGCGGCCCCGCTTCGGGTACTCGATCGAGACATCCTGGAACGACAGAGCCGGCTCCTGGGTGCGCCGCTCGGTCGCGGCGGAGCCCTCCTCGCTCAGATCGACGCCGAGGTGCGGCACCGAGGCCAGCAAGGACTGCGTGTACGGGTGCTGGGGCTTCTGGAAGATGTCGAGCGTCGTGCCCTGCTCGACTGCCTCGCCGTCCTTCATGACCATGATCGAGTCGGCGAGGTCGGCGACGACGCCCATGTCGTGGGTGATGAGCACTATCGCCGAGTCGAGTCGCGTGCGCAGACTGCGGAGCAGCTCGAGGATTTCGGCCTGAACGGTCACGTCGAGAGCCGTCGTCGGCTCATCAGCGACGAGCAGCACAGGGTCGCACGATATCGCCTGCGCGATCATGGCCCGCTGCCGCTGACCGCCCGAGAGCTGGTGGGGGTACTTGTGGAAGGTGGTGGCGGGGTCGGGCATATCGACCTTCTCGAGAAGCTCGATCGCGCGGGCCTTGGCCTCATCCGGCTTCAGATCGAAGTGGGTGCGCAGCGTTTCCACGATCTGGAAACCCACCGTGTAGACGGGGTTCAGAGCGGTCATCGGCTCCTGGAAGATCACGGCGATCTGATTGCCGCGCACCCTGCGCAGCTCGTTGCCACTCAGGTCGCCGATCTCGCGACCCAGGAGCTGGATGGAGCCCGAGATGCGCGCCGTGGGAGGCAGCAGGCCCATCAGCGCCATCGAGCTGGAGCTTTTGCCGGAGCCGGACTCCCCGACGATCGCCATCACCTCACCGCGACGCACCCGATAGCTCAGGCCCACCGCCGCGGGGTAGTACTCGCCGTCCACCCAAAAGTCGACACCGAGGTCGGCGACCTCGAGAACGGTCTCGGCGGCGGGGGAAGTGGGGGTCACGGGTGGTCCTTCCGCTCTGCAGTGATGAGCGAGTCTGAGAAGCTGGGCGCATGCGCTTCCAGCCAGCGAGCTTCCGGCCGGCCTTCGGCCGAGTACTGACGATCCTCATCGTCGCGATCGCCGCGGCGAGCCTGGCCGGCTTCGTCGTGGTCGGTGACCTCGAGGGTCTGCTGCGCTACGGCGCGTGGTTCGCGGTGCTCGCGGTGCTCGCGGTCGTGCTGTTCTGGCTGCCCCGCATCGACGTGCTCGAGCACGGCGTGGTGGTACGGAATCCGCTCAGCACCTGGCACGTTCCGTGGCCTGCCATCCAGATCGTCGACACGAAGTACGCGCTGACCATCACGACGCCCCTGAAGCGCATCGAGGCATGGGCGGCGCCCGCCTCGGGGCGATTCACCGTGTTCCGACTGGGCCCGGACGACACACGTGTGAGCGAGTCGGCGCGGGTGGCCGGGTCGATACGCCCCGGCGACACGCTGTCGAGCGAGAGCGGTGCGGCCGCGAACCACATCCGCCGGCACTGGGAGCTGCTGCGTGACGATGGCCTGCTCGACGGCGCACTCGAGCCGGGCTCGCTGCGGCGCACGTGGCACATCGCAACGATCGCGGTGCTCACCTCTCTCAGCGCGCTCGGCCTTCTCGGCGTCATGCTGTAGGCGCATCCTCGTCAGCATCTACGAGCCCCCCTTCGGCCCCGCGCCCGGAGGCCGGTCGGAGTCATCGGGAGCATCGGCGTAGAAGCCGCGCCCGGCTCCGCCGACCGCGGCGCCACCGGCCTGCATACCCGCACCGCGAGAGGACACGATGGTCGCCGCACGGTTGAGGCTCTCGGCGCGCATCTTGGCGAGCTTGCGCGCGCCCGGCAGTCGCTTCTGCCGCGGGTCGAACGCGTCGCGCAGCCCATCGCCGATGAAGTTGATGCAGAGGGCGATCGCGATGATGAACAGACCAGGCCACCAGAACAGCCACGGCCGCGTGGCGAACGCCGACTGGTTCTCGCTGATGATGCGACCCAACGACGTGTCGGGCGGCTGCACGCCGTAGCCGAGGAAGCTCAGGCCGGTCTCCAGGAGGATCGCGGCGGCCATGAGCAGTGTCGTGTTGACGATGATGACGCCGATGGCGTTGGGCAGGATGTGCTTGAAGATGATGCGCCGGTCGCTCGCCCCCGCGACGCGCGCTGCGTCGACGAACTCTCGCTCGCGCAGGCTGAGAACTTCGGCTCTCACGAGACGCGCCAGGCCTGTCCAGGTGAAAAGGCCGATGATGATAGCGAGCACGAAGGCGCCGAGACGGCCGAAGGCGAGACCGAGCACCGCGCCGATGACGATGAGCGGGATCGTAATGACGATGTCGGTGAAGCGCATGAGGATGGAGTCGACCCAGCCGCGGTAGTACCCGGCGACGGCGCCGATAACCGTGCCGATCGCGGTCGCGATGAGCCCGACCACGAACATGATGACGATCGACTGCTGCGTGCCGCGCATGACGACCGCGAAGATGTCGCGCCCGATCTCATCTTGCCCGAAGGGATGATCGCCGAAGCGGATGCCGTCACCGCCGAGGAACTCAGGAATGAGGCTCAGAGTCGGTCGACCGCCGTTCTGAGGTGTCGGGATCGACGTCCACGACCACTGCCACCAGCCGACGGTCTTCACCGTGAGGTCGAAGACCGCGAAGTCGAATCCGACCGCGCTGAAGGCAAGCACGATAATGACGGTGAGGACAACCATCGAGATGACGGCTCCCTTGTGCCGCAAGAACCGGCGGCGGACGATCTGGCTCTGGCTGAGACCCTCGACCTCTTTGAGCTCGATCGAGTTCTCGGCATCGGTGACGCCGACGGTGGCGTCACCCGGGGTGGGGTTCACTGGTGAGGTCATTTAGGACACCCGGATTCGCGGATCGAGAGCGGCGTAGACGAGGTCGGCGATCAGGTTGAACAGAATGGCGAGCCCGCCGACGACGACGAAGAAGGCCATGACGGGGTTCGGGTCCACCTGGTTGAGACCGTTGATGAAGAGCTGACCCATGCCCGTCCAGCCGAACACGGTCTCGGTGATGACCGCACCACCCACGATGCCCCCGACGTCGAAGGCGACGATGGTGGCGATCGGGATGAGCGCGTTGCGGAAAGCGTGGCGCACGACCACGGTGCGCTCGTTGAGGCCCTTCGCCCGCGCCGTCCGGATGTAGTCCTGGTTCATCACCTCGAGCAGGCTCGAACGTGAGTACCGGGTGTAGGTGGCGAACGATATGAGGATGAGGGCGATCGTCGGCAACAGGAGGTGCGTATAGATGTCAACACCCTCCACCCACAGCGACCCCTCCAGACCCGGCGTCGAGGACCCGATCGTGGCAATCGGGCGCCCCCGGATGCGACCGGAGGCCGCGTAGTCGTCCCACACCATCATGAAGCGGTCGAGCAGAATCGCCAGGGCCGTGATCACACCGGTGAAGGCGGTGATGCGCATGACGGGCCCACGATCGAAGCCGCCCATGAGGCGACCGACGAGCATGCTCACACCCACGGTGGCGAGGCCGAGCAGGACGAGCATCCACCACTCGGTAATGAAGAACGAGAAATAGAACTGGAACGGGAAGTACACCGCCAGGCCGAGACCCGCCGTCACGAGTGCGGCGCGCAGGGCACGGCGGTTCTGGATTCCCGTGATGAGCACGGTGAAACCGACCGCCGCTCCGATAGCGATGATCGCCACGCCGATGATGGTGAGGCCGGGCACGGTGAACCAGTCGACCAGATTCATGATCACGAGCATCGAGACGGTCGCGCCGACCGCGATCATGAACGTCGTGATCTTGCGTTTCAGGTGCCCCGGAATGATGGAGGCCCACAGCAGACCGGAGGCCAGGGCGAGCAGGGCAATGAGCCAGGTCGGCAACTGCGGGTCGCGCTGTAGAAAGTCGTTGAAGCCGATGGCGATGTACTGCTTGAGCAGCACTGCGACCCAGAAGATCGGCAGCGAGAAGAAGAGGAAGGAGATGAAGGTGACCGTGTAGTCGTAGCCGCTGTACTGGCGCAGAGCGGTCGTGATGCCGACGATGAGACCGAGCACGATGGCGACGAAGGTCGCAATGGTCACGAGCTGCAGGGTCGATCCGATGGCCTGCTCGAGCATGGCATTCACGTCGCGCCCTTGCACGCTGATGCCGAAGTCGAGGCGCAGAACGCCGAAGAGCCAGATGAAGTAGCGCAGCGGAGGCGCGACGTCGAGATTGAGGAGGCGCGTGCGCGACTCGATGAGCTGCTCTTTGTTCGGAGCGTTGCTCGTGCGGAGGTCTTCGAGAGGGTCGCCGGAGAAGGCGACCAGGTTGTACATGAGGAACGTCGCTGCGAGCAGGACGAAGACGGAGGCGATGAGTCGCCTGACGACGAACGTGGCCATCGTGAATGGCGCCCTTCTGTGAACGGGGGAGCTTCTCAGCGCCAGACGCTGGGGCCGCGTGCGCGACCCCAGCGCCTGACTGCTGAGTTGGACTGACGCGAGTCAGTCGGTAGGGGTGCTACCGACTAGTTGTTCTCGGTCGGCTCCCAGTCCCAGACGTTCCAGAAGATCGTCGGCGACAGCGGGCCCGGGTTGATGTTCGTCACGCGGTCAGAGAACGCGGTGACGGCCGGGAACTGGAAGATGGTGACTCCGTAGAAGTCGTCCATCAGCAGCTTGTCGATCTCGATCTGGATCTCGATCTGACGCTCGGCGTCGATAGTCACGTCGAGCTCGTCCAGCAGCGTGTCAACCTGAGGGTTGTTGTAGTAGTTCAGGTTGTTGATGCCGTCGGAGCGGAAGGTCGGCGAACTGTTGGTCACACCGAGGCTCGTCGACTGCCACCCGAAGAAGGTTGCGTCGTACGCACCGGGGGTGCCGAGCAGGCCACCCCACTCGGGGCTGCCGCAGTCTTCAATCACGAAGCCGGCCTGCGTGGCCGACTCCTGGATCAGCGCGAACTCGTTCACGCGACGCGGGTTGTTCGACGCGTACAGGATGCAGACGGCCGGGTCGGTGACGCCAGCCTCAGCGATGAGCGCCTGCGCGCCCTCGATGTCGACCTCACCGAAGTTCTCCTGCATGCCGTTGTTCGCCTCGGTCTCCTCGTATCCGGGAGCGCCCTGGAGGAACAGCTGCGAGTTGCGCACCGTGGCCTCGGGGTTCAGCGGAACGATGAGCGTGTCGACGATCTGCTGACGCGGGATGGTCTTGAGGAAGGCCTCACGCAGGAGCGGGTCGTCGAAGGTGCCGTTCTTGGAGTTGTCGAACATGAGGTCGACGTGCTCGTAGACGCCCTCTTCGCCACCGAGAACCGTGACGCTGTCGAGAGCGTTGAGCGCTTCGGCGACATCGGACGTGGCCTGCGGGCTGATGATGTCGACCTCGCCGTTGGCGAGAGCCTGCACCGCCGCAAGCGGGTCATCGATGAAGCGAACAGTGATCTCTTCCACGGCGGGCAGGTTGTCGCCGCGGTAGTTCTCGTTCGCCTGAACGGTGATGAACTGGTCGGCGACGAAGTCCGTGATCGTGTACGGGCCGCTGCCAACGACGAGGTCGGTGTCTTCGGGCATCTCGGAGAAGTTGAAGCCGGAGTTCCAGAAGCTCGAGATCGCTGCGAGCGCCTCGGTATCCTCGTTCACGACGGCGTCGATGAGCGCCTGCTTGGCCTCGGCCGGGTCCTCGATGCCGAGGGCCTTCTCGGCGACGATGTGCGCCGGCAGGCCCACGCCGAAGACGAGCTCCCAGTCGACGAAGAACTCGTCGTAGGTGAGGGTCAGCGTCTTGCCGTCGAACTCGGGGAAGGCGGTCAGGTCGAGGCCCGTGCCGAGCGAGCCATCGAAGTACACGATGTCGGTCGGGTAGTCGTCGGTGAACTCGCCCGTGTCGGGGTCGGTGAACTCGCCCGGATCGAAGTCGGGGGTGTTCAGGCGACCCGTGTTGGCGACCCATGCCAGAAGCATGTCGGCGGCGTCGACGGCGACACCGTCAGACCACTGGGTGTCGTCGGCGATCGTGTACTCGACCGTCAGCGGGTCTTCCGACACGACCTCGTAGCTGCCGAACGACTCGTCACGAACGAGCGCGGGCTCGTTGTTGTAGTAGTTGAAGCCCGAGTTGGTCATGTAGATGATGTTGGCGTTCGCCGTGGCGTTGCCGAACGAAGTGTCGTCGTTGTACGAGTAGAACGCCTGGTTCCACGCGACCGTGATCGAACTTCCCTCGACGATCTCGGACTGCGGCGCTGCGCAAGCCGAGAGTACGAGAGCGCTCGCCGCGACCGTGGCCACTGAGGCCCCGATTTTGCTGATTCGCAATTTTCCTCCTGTGCAAGATGGATACGTGCGGCATCGACTTGCGGTCGAGTGCGCACGCGTATTGGATCTGACCCTAGGGAGGCGGAGTCACCGTCGCCAAACTGGCACGGCATTCGTTACACACCAGTAACGATATGCGCGGAAAATCGCCGCGGGCATGGTTTTCATGCGCGAAAGTGCCGCGCTACGCACGCATGCTGCGTCTGGTGGCGCACCCTTGATGTTTTTGGCAGTACACACGAGAAGAACCGTCGCGAGACGAGGAGAGGCCCTGGTGGATTGCACCAAAGAACAGACGAATATGTGCACCCCGATTTGGGGGAAGTCCACAAGGTGCGCGTTCGCGCACGCCGGTGGTCGGGCAGCAAGCCTCCGTCACCTCACCGTGCTCGCATGACCGATCAGCCCCGCCAAGTGGACCCCGACATCGCTCCTCTGACGCGAGCTCGCATGCGCATCGAGATACTTCTCGTGCTCGGGCTCTCCCTCGGCGCGAGCGCCGTGTACTCGGTCGTCGCCATCACCAACCGGCTCACCCGCGACGTGCCGCTCTCGCAGCAGACCGCCACGATCAACACGTCTCGCGACGACCGCGAGATCTTCGACCTCGTGTACCAGCTACTCAGCATCGCGTTCGGGCTCGTGCCCGTTGCCCTCGTGGTGTGGCTGCTGTGGAGCGCGGCACGGCCCCACCTGCATCGCCTCGGCCTCGACGCCTCGCGGCCGTGGCGCGACCTCCGCGACGGGCTCGGGCTCGCGCTCCTCAACGGCGTGCCCGGACTCGGTCTCTACCTGCTCGGGCGCGGCCTCGGGCTCACCGTGACCGTCGTACCGACCGCACTCGACGAGTACTGGTGGACGGTGCCCGTGCTGCTGCTCGCCGCCCTCCGTGCCGGACTCGTGGAAGAGGTCATCGCCGTGGGCTACCTGTTCGCGCGCCTGCGCGACCTGCGCTGGAGCCCGTGGGCGATCATCCTCACGAGCGCGCTGCTGCGCGGCACCTACCACTTGTACCAGGGCTTCGGCGCGTTCATCGGCAACGTGGCCATGGGCATCCTCTTCGGATGGTTGTACACGCGCACCGGCCGCGTGGCACCCCTCATCGTCGCCCACACCGCGATCGATGCGGCGGTCTTCGTCGGCTACCCGGCAACCGCGGCGGCCTTCCCCGACCTCTTCGGCATCCCGGCGTAGCGAGAGGCGTCGCCGCTACTGGGCAAATGCAGCGATCGGCGGGCAGGCACAGACCAGGTTGCGGTCGCCGTAGGCTTGGTCGACCCGGCGCACGGGCGGCCAATACTTGTCGGCGCGCGTCGCCCCGAACCCGCCGTCGACGGTGGAGCCGGCGAGCGTCGCCGGGTAGGCCGCAAGCTCGCGCGAGTACGGGCGCTGCCACTCCCCCACGATGACACTCTCGGCCGTATGCGGTGCATTCACGAGCGGGTTGTCGTCGGCGGGCCACTCCCCCGCCGCGACGGCGTCGGCCTCGTGGCGAATCGCGATCATGGCCTGGATGAACCGCTCGAGCTCGGCGAGATCCTCACTCTCGGTCGGCTCGACCATGAGCGTGCCCGCGACGGGGAACGACATGGTCGGCGCGTGGAATCCGTAGTCGATGAGCCGCTTGGCGACATCATCGTTGGAGACCCCGGTCGCCTCCTTGAGCGGCCGCAGGTCGAGGATGCACTCGTGCGCGACGAGACCGTTCTCGCCCGCGTACAGCACGGGGTAGTGCTCGCGCAGTCGCAGGGCGATGTAGTTGGCGGCGAGCACGGCCGTCGCGGTGGCCTCCGTGAGGCCCTCGGCGCCCATGAGGCGGGCGTAGGCCCACGAGATGGGCAGGATGCTCGCGCTGCCGTAGGGGGCGGCCGAGACGGGCGCCCCTCGGTGCTCGACGACGCCGACCGACCCCTGCACGTGGTCGAAGGGCGGGTGCTGGTGCATCTGGGCGAGCGGATGCCCGGGCAGGAATTCGGCGAGGTGAGCCTTGGCCGCGACCGGTCCGACACCGGGCCCTCCCCCGCCGTGCGGGATGCAGAACGTCTTATGCAGGTTCAGGTGGCTGACGTCGCCACCGATGTCGCCGTAGCGGGCGTAACCGAGGAGCGCGTTGAGGTTGGCGCCGTCGATGTAGACCTGACCGCCAGCCTCATGCACGGCCGCCGTCACGTCTTTGACGTCGTGCTCGTAGACCCCGTGGGTGGAGGGGTAGGTGATCATGAGGGCGGCCAGGTTGTCGCCGTGCTCGGCGATCTTGGCGCGCAGATCGGCCAGGTCGACATCGCCGGTCTCGGTCGTGGCGATGACGACGACGCGCATCCCGGCGAGCACGGCGCTCGCCGCATTGGTGCCGTGCGCGCTCGAAGGGATCAGGCACACCGTGCGCTGCTCGTCGCCGCGGGAGCGGTGGTAGCCGCGAATCGCGAGAAGCCCCGCGAGCTCGCCCTGGCTGCCCGCGTTGGGCTGCAGGGAGACGGCGTCGTAGCCCGTGAGCTCGGCGAGCCAGGTCTCGAGCATGCCGATCATGACGAGCGAGCCCTGCACATCCTCGAGCGGAGCAAAGGGGTGCAGGCCGTTGAACTCGGGCCAGCTCACCGCCGCCATCTCGGTCGCCGCATTGAGCTTCATGGTGCACGAGCCGAGCGGAATCATGCCGCGGTCGAGCGCGTAGTCCCGGTCGGCGAGGCGCTTGAGGTAGCGCATCATCGCGGTCTCGCTGCGGTGCGCGTGGAAGACCGGGTGCGTCATGAAGTCGGATGCCCGGCGCATCTCTTCGGGAATGCAGCCGGATCCGACCTCGAACCATCCGTGGGACCCGTGCTCGCTCGAACCGAACGCGCTGAGGAGGTCGTGGAGGTGGGCCACGGTGGTCGTCTCGTCGACGGAGATGCGGAGCGCGTCGTCGCCCTCCTGCCACACCAGCAGGTCGCGGTCTCGGGCGGCGGACGCCAACGAGGCCGCCCGGCCCGGAACGCGCACGGAGAGGGTGTCGAAGTAGTCGTCGTTCTCGAGCTCAAGGCCCGCCTCGCGAAGCATATCGCCGAGAAGCAAGGCCTTCTGCGCGACGCGCTCCGCGATCCGGCGTAGCCCATCGGGCCCGTGATAGACGCCGTACATCGAGGCCATGACGGCGAGCAGAACCTGCGCGGTGCAAATGTTCGAGGTCGCCTTGTCGCGACGGATGTGCTGCTCTCGCGTCTGCAGGGTGAGACGGTAGGCCGAGCGACCATCCGCATCCTTCGACACACCGACGAGGCGCCCGGGCAGCTGACGTTCGAGACCCTCGCGCACGGCGAGGTAGCCCGCGTGCGGCCCTCCGAATCCCATGGGGATTCCGAAGCGCTGCGTCGTGCCGACCGCGACGTCGGCCCCGAGCTCACCGGGAGGGGTCAGCAGGGTGAGGGCGAGCAGATCGGCCGCGACCACCGCGAGCCCGCCCTGCTCTTTCACCCGGGCGATGATCGCTGAGGGGTCCCAGACGCGACCGGATGCGGCCGGGTACTGCACGAAGACCCCGAACGACTCGGGCAGGTCGGCGGGGTCGGTCTCCGCGAGGGGCAGGTAGGCCAGGTCGAGCCCGAGGGCTTCCGCGCGCCCGTCGAGCACGGCGCGCGTCTGGGCGAAGAGGTCGCTGTCGACGAGGAAGAGGTTCGAGGTGCTCTTCGATGCCCGGCGGGCCAGCAGCATGCCCTCGACGACGGCCGTGGCCTCGTCGAGCATCGAGGCGTTGGCCGTGTGCAGCCCGGTGAGGTCGGCGACCATCGTCTGGAAGTTCAGCAGCGCCTCGAGGCGCCCCTGCGAGATCTCCGGCTGGTACGGCGTGTAGGCGGTGTACCAGCTCGGGTTCTCGAAGACATTGCGCTGAATGACGGCGGGCGTGAACGTGCCGTAGTAGCCCTGCCCGATGAGCGAGCGGCGCACAGTGTTGTGGTCAGCGATGGCGCGCAGCTCGGCGAGCGCCTCGGCCTCTGACGCCGGCTCGGGCAGCGTGCGCAGCGGGCTCGACTGGCGGATCGCGGCGGGCACGGCCGCATCCATCATCGATGCGAGATCGGGGTAGCCGAGCGCGTCGAGCATGAGCTGGCGGGCGTCGGTGTCGAGACCGATGTGACGGTCGGCGAAGGCGTGGCTCACGAGTGTCGAGGCTCCCTGGGGTCGAGTGCGAAAGGGGCTGGTGCGGTGCGCCGGTCAGGCGCTGATGAGGGCGCGGTAGTCGTCGGCGGTCATCAGCGTCGGCGGCTCGCTCACGCGAAGCTTGACGAGCCAGCCGTCGCCGTAGGGGTCGGCGTTGATGGTCTCGGGCGCGTCGACCACACCCTGATTGGCCTCGACGACCTCGCCATCGAGCGGCGCGTACAGCTCACCGACCGACTTGGTCGACTCGACCTCGCCGACGATGGCGCCCGAGGTCAGCGCGGAGCCGACGTCGGGCAGCTCGACGTAGACGACGTCGCCCAGTGCGTCGGCGGCGTACTGCGTGATGCCGACGGTCGCGATGTCGCCCTCGAGGCGCACCCACTCGTGCTCAGCGGTGTACTGCAGGTCGTCGGGAACGCTCATGGCTCACGCCTCTTTTCGGTAGAAGGGAAGGGCAACGACGGTCGCGGGCACCCGGGTGCCGCGCACGTCGACGTCGAGCACGGTGCCCGCCGTCTGGTGATCGGGGTGCACGAAGGCCATGGCGATCGGGTACCCGAGCGTGGGCGAGAGTGCGCCGCTCGTGATGACGCCTACCTCGATCTCGCCCGCGAACACTGAGTAGTCGGCGCGCGGGGCCCGACGGCCCTCGGTGCGCAGGCCGACGAGCACGTGCGCGTCGGCGGCGGGGCCGGCCTCAACGGCCGACTTGCCGACGAAGCGCGGCTTGGTCGTCGCGACGACACGGCCGAGGCCCGCCTGCACGGGCAGGATGTCGCGGCTCAACTCGTGACCATAGAGCGGCATTCCGGCCTCGAGCCGCAGGGTGTCACGGGCTGCGAGCCCGCAGGGCACCAGCTCGCGCGGCTGGCCGGCCGCGAGGATCGCGCGCCACAGCGAGGGGGCGTCGGCGTTATCGACGTACAGCTCAAAGCCGTCTTCGCCCGTGTAGCCCGTGCGGGCCACGAACACGGCACCCTCGGCCCACGCCATGCCCATCGCGGCGTAGTAGCCGAGCGAGTCGAGGGTGCGGCCGAGAGAGAGATCGTCGCGGGTCTGCAACCCCTCGGTTGTCTCGAGAATCGCGCGGGCGTGGGGGCCCTGCACGGCGATGAGCGCCGTGTGCTCGGTGAGGTCGACGAGCTGCACGTCGAATCCAGCCTGTCGGTCGGCGAGCGCCTCGACCACCGCGGCGCGATTGCCCGCGTTGGCGACGACGAGGTACTCGGCCTCGCCCGAGGCGTAAACGATGAGGTCGTCAATGATGCCCCCCTCAGCATCGAGCAGCAGCGAGTACTTCGCCTTCAGGAGCGGCAGTGCGGAGACCCGACCGGCGAGCGCGTAGTCGAGGAAGGCCCCGGCGTCGGCACCACTCACCGCGATCTCGGCCATGTGCGACAGATCGAAGAGACCGGCTGCCGACCGCACGGCGGCATGCTCGGCGAGGTCGCTGCTGTAGCGCAGAGGCATCTGCCAGCCGGCGAAAGCGGTGAACGAGGCACCGAGCGCCTCATGCTCCGCGAGCAGCGGTGAAGACTGCAGCGGTGCGAGTGAACCGGAATCTGACACGGAGTTCTCCTGACGCGGGTGGTCGGTGGAACTCCCCCTCTGTCATGGTGCCTGAGAGTTTCGCGCCGCCGATCGAGGTCGGGTGACGCTTTCACCGTGGGCGAGGGCGAACGGCTGTCGTCGCGTCCCTACTTTTCAGAGTGGCCTGATCGAGCGGTACAGATGACCTGAGAGATTGGCGGGGAGGCTTGCTCCTTCGGTGCACGAGTGGCGAAGGTGCGCCCCGTGCTCTCCCGCCCGACGTGGCGGCCGAGTGTGAAGTTGTGACCTCAGACTACAACTCTCGCGTGTCGAACAGATGACGAAACGCACGCCCGGAGGCCGCTCGGTGGAGCGGCGCCCGGGCGTGCGTCGGGCGGGCTGTCGATCAGGCCCTAGATCAGACCCTTGTCTTCGAGCCAGTCGCGTGCGGCGACCGCGGCCTGAGCATTCTCGTCGCCCTCGACCCGATCGCGCAGGGCGATCAAGTCTTCAGTCGTGAGCGCCGCAGAGATTTCGTTGAGAACGGCAGCGAGCTCATCGCTGAAGATGCTCGAGTTGAGCAGCGGCACGACATTCTGCGCGGCGATGAGGTTCAGCGGGTCTTCGAGCACCACGAGATCTTCCGTGGCGATCGCGGGAGACGTGGTGTAGATGTCGGCCACCTGCACCGCGCCATCCACGAGAGCGCGAACCGTGTCAGGGCCACCGAAGTCTTCAATCGGCACGAACTCCACGTCGGTGACGCCGTACAGCGAGGCCAGGCCCGGGACGCCATAGGGCAGTTCGCCGAACTGCGGGTTAGCGCCCAGCGCGAACGGCTCCAGCGCAGCAAGGTCACCGATCTCGACGAGTCCGAACTCGTCCGCTGTCGCGCGCGTCACAACGTAGGCGTCTTTGTCCTGGGCAGGGGACGACTCGAGCACCTGGAAGCCCTCAGGCACGATGTCGGCGAGCGCAGCGTCGACCTCCTCGGTCGACCGCGCCTCATTCTCGGTGTCGTAGAAGAAGAGCAGGTTGCCGTTGTACTCGGGCATCAGGTCGACGGAACCGTCCTCCAGTGCGGGGATAGTGGCCTGGCGGGGGCCGAGGTTGAGGGCAGTCTCGACCTCGAATCCTGCTTCCTCCAAAGCGATCGCGTACATTTCGGCCAGGATCTCGCTCTCCGGGAAGGCGAACGACCCCACGATGATCGTCTCACCGGCCCCTCCGCCCTCGGCCGGCTCAGCCGGTGCGGTCGGGTCCTCCGCCGCGCACCCTGCCAGAGCGAAGAGTGCTCCGACCGCGACCGCACTGACGGCGAATCGAGCCTTTTTGTGTGCTGTGAACATGCGTTATTTCCCTTCGTCGGCAGAGGTTTCTGCCACCGCGCGTTGTCCGTCTGACGACACGCGGGAGTCGGAGGTGGCGCCACGAGTGGCACCAGGGCGGGCAGGTGAAGCACGAAGGCCCCTGGGCTGAACAAGGCGCTGGAGAAGGGCGAGCACGGCGTCGACGACGAGGGCCAATGCTGTGACCAGGAGGGCGCCGCCAAGGATGCGATCGTTGTCGTTGAACCCGATGCCGCTCGAGATGATGCGGCCCAGGCCGCCGAGGCCGATATAGGAGGCGATCACGGCCGTGGCGATGACCTGCAGCACCGAGGCGCGGATACCGCCGATGATGAGGGGCAGAGCGAGAGGAATCTCCACCTTGAGCAGAATCTGCAGCTCGCTCATGCCGCTCGCGCGCGCCGCATCCACGGTGACCGGATCGACCGCCTCGACCCCCGCGTACGCGCCCGCGAGCGTCGACGGGATCGCGAGAACCGTGAGTGCCGCGAACGCGGCGACGAAACCGGTCACCGTGAACGACAGGAAGTAGCCAAAGAACACCGACAGCGCCATGAGCAGGCCGAGGGTCGGCATGGCACGCGCACCGCCGGTGAAGGCGATGACGAACTGGCGACCACGACCCGTGTGCCCGATGTAGAAGCCCAGAGGCAGTGCGATAACGGCAGAGATCGCGACGCAGATCACGGTGTAGGCGAAGTGCTCGACAAGGCGATCGCTGATGGGAAGCGGACTCTGGGATCCGGGCACGTAGTTGGCGGGATCGACCAACCATGCCAGTGCGCTCAGGAAGAAGTCCACTACGACCCCACCTTCATGCGGACGGCGTTCAGGGCCGGACTGGGCGTGCGAGCACGGCTGGTCTTGTGCCAGGGCATGAGAATGCGTCCCACCATCACGAGGATGAGGTCAAAGAGCAGCGCGATGAGGATGCTCGCGACGATCCCCACGAGGATCTGCTCGAGGTTGTCGCGCTGGCGTCCGTTGAGGAAGAGGTACCCCAGGTTGCGGGAACCAATGATGGCGCCCACCGAGACGAGTGCGATTGTGCTCACCGAGACGACCCGCAGGCCCGCCAGCAGAACAGGGCCCGCGAGGGGCAGCTCGACCGTCCAGAACCGAGACCACGCCGAGTAGCCCATCGCCGTCGCCGCCTGACGGGTGGGCTCATCCACCGACGACAAAGCGTCAGCAGCGGAGCGCACCATCACGGCAACCCCGTAGATCGTCAGGGCCACGAGAACGTTGATCTCGCTGAGCACGCGGGTACCGAGGATGTAGGGCAGGATGACGAAGAGTGGAAGCGACGGGATCGTGTACAGCAGGCTGCTGGCCGAAATCGTGATCGCCCGGAGGTTGCGATTGCGATTCGCCACCCACCCGAGCGGCACCGCAATGAGGAAGGACACCACGATCGGCACCACACTCAGCCTGATGTGACTGAGCGTGAGTTCAACAACGAGGTCGAGGTTGTCGAGAGTCCAGGTCACGACGGGCTCGACCCGCCGTCGGCTGGTGCCTGCGCTAGGACGCCGGTTGGCCTGCCCTCGCCATCGACCACGAGGGTGACATCACCATCACCCTGCCGATGCTGCAGGTGCAGTTGACGCTTGCCCGCGTCGGCACCGATGAACGATGCGACGAAGTCGTCGGCCGGGTTGGCGAGAATCTGCCCGGGAGTCCCGACCTGCGCCACCACGCCACCCTGTTTCAGGATCACCACCTGATCGGCCAGCATGAACGCCTCGTCAATATCGTGGGTGACGAAGACCACGGTCTTGCCAAGCTCACGCTGAAGCCGGTTGAGCTCCTGCTGCAGCTCGGCCCTGACGATCGGATCGACGGCGCCGAAAGGCTCATCCATCAGCAGGATGTTCGGGTCGCTGGCGAGGGCACGGGCGACCCCAACGCGCTGCTGTTGACCGCCGGAGAGCTGGCTCGGGTATCGATGCGCGAGCGAGTCGTCGAGCCCCACTGTTCCCAGTAGCTCACGCGCGGCCGCCCGCGCGGCCACCTTCGGCACGCCATTCAGTCGAGGTACGGTCGCGATGTTGTCGATCACGGTGCGGTGCGGCAGCAGCCCGGCTGCTTGCAGGACGTAGCCGATGCGCCGACGCAGTCTGACGGGATTCACAGCGGCGATATCGTCACCGTCGATCACGATGCGACCCTGCGTAGGGTCGACCATGCGATTGATCATGCGCAGTAGCGTCGTCTTGCCGGAACCCGACGAACCCACGAAAACGGTGGTCTGGTGCGAGGGCAGAGTCAGCGAAAATTGGTCGACGGCACGAGTGCCGTCGTCGAAGATCTTCGACACGTCGTGAAATTCGATCATGGCTCTCGGCCTGTCTCTCAGTGGGCACGGTACCCGCGAGGGTTCCAGCCAAACATGACTCCGCGTCGGACGCCTGAGAAAGTCCGGCGTGCAGTTCCACCTGTGACCAGATCGTTGCGCGCGAGAGCGCGTGTGGCCGCCGACTCCGCACGTCGGTTCAGGCGCGGTCGACCTGAGCTGCTCACCCCTCGTCGTCGTCCTGGCGGAAGTACCTCACGGCCTGCCAGATCAGCACGATGACCGTGGTGAGCGCCATGAGAGCGAAGACGGGGCCGGCCCAGGCAGCCGTGGCCGCATCCGTGGGGATGGGGAAGGCGATCGGCGGGAGCATGGCGTCAGACTACGGCGCGCGCTACTCGCTCGAGTTCTGACGAAAGTCGTCAGGGCTGGGGAAGTCATCGTCGTCGAAGCGCAGCGTGAGCATCTCCGCCGCACCCTCGGTCGCCTCGATGACCCCCTCCAGCAGAGACCTGAGGGAGTCCGAGCGCAGGAGCGTCATCTGGTCGAGGGGGCCGAGCGGCGCGATGCCGGCGAGCTGCCACGCGGCTGCCACCGGGTCGTCGTCCAGCACGATGTCCGCGGGCCACTGCTGCTCGACAAACTCGCTCGCCTGCGAGATCGTCCGACGCACGAGCTGCTCGGCACGGTCACGCAGCGGCTGCAACTCGTCGTGCCACTCGAGGTCGGGCAACGGGCGCACCTCTGCCTGCGGATGCGGATCATCGTCGAGCCACTCGACGATCTCGATGCGCCGTGAGCCCTGCGCCACGAGACCGATAAAGCCCTCGGAGGCCTCGACCTGCGTGATCGTCGCGACGGTGCCGACGGGAAACCGTTGCTCGCCACCTCCCACCTCTGAGCCGCGCTCGATGAGCACGACGCCGAACTCGGCCGGATCATCCCCCAGCACCTTCGAGAGCATGACGATGTACCGCTCTTCGAAGATGCGCAGCGCCGTCGGCATGGACGGGAACAGCACCGACCCGAGGGGGAACATCGGCAGGACTGTCATGGACACCAGACTGGCACCCGATCCTGCGGATTCCCAGGCAGGTCATACCCCCTGGGGTATAGTGCAGGTATGTCCACCGACACGCCCGAGCGCAGCATCCGCCCCGTCATCGGGGAGTGGGTCAGTGGAATCGACGTTCCCGTCGTCAACGAGCGTGCCGTGCGTGCCTCGGCCGGCATCCTCTTCTTGGCCGGCTTCAGCGCCTGGTTGTACAGCGTGATCACCGGCGACCTGCGCCCCATGCAAGCCTTCGGCATCGTCTTCGCCGTCGAGATGTACGTGCGCCTCTTCCTCGGCACCCGTTTCACGCCGACCCTCGTCCTCGGCACCCTGATCACCCGCCCGCAACGCCCCGAGTGGGTGGAGGCTCGGTCGAAGAAGTTCGCCTGGGGCCTGGGCTTCGGCATGGCCCTCGCCGGATGCTTCGCGCTGGGCTGGCTCGGCCTGCCCGCGATCATCGCCCAGACCGTCTGCGGCATCTGCCTGGCACTGCTCTACTCGGAGGCCGCCTTCGGCTACTGCCTGGGCTGCGAGCTCTCGCGGCGGTTCAGTCGCACCAAGCCGACCCTGTGCGCCGGCGACACCTGCAGCTACGTGCCGCCGAAACGCGGCGAACACCACCACGTCTGAACGAAAGAAGACCACCTTGAAGACACCCGCACCCTGGGGCATCGCCATCCTGACCGCAGTCTCCTCACCGGCTGGCCGCTGGGCACGCATCATCGGCGGACCCGCCATCGTCGCGGGGAGCATCGCGGCCGGTGGGGCGGCACTCGCACTCATCCCGGTCGGCGTGCTCATGCTCATCACGGGCATTGCCAACGTCTGCCCCGCTGGGCTCTTTCTCGGCCGCCCCGTGAAGGGCGATGAGCTCATCCTCTCCTTCGCTCGCGTCGACGCCGTGTCACGGCCGCAGTAGGGCCTGCGCAGACGAGCGCCGGGACCTTCGGTCCTGACCGATCGGTCGGGAGCCGGTTAGCCTGGTGCCGCGCAGAGCCGCGCGCCATTCGCGATCAAGGAGCATCATGCAGATCAGTGACAAGGTCTTCGCCGTCACCGGCGGCGGCAACGGAATCGGGCGCGAAGTCGCCCTGGGCCTCGTGGCACAGGGCGCGCGAGTCGCCGCCCTCGACCTGAGCGACGAGGGGCTGGCCGAGACCGTGCGTCTCGCTGGCGATCACGCCGACCGTATCTCGACCCACGTCATCAACATCACTGATCGAGCAGCGGTCGAGAAGCTGCCCGCGGCGATCATCACAGAACACGGGCAGGTCGACGGTCTGCTCAACATCGCGGGCATCATTCAGAAGTTCGTGCCCGTCATGCAGCTCGACTGGGATCAGATCGAGCGCGTCATCGACGTCAACCTGTACGGCACCCTCAACACCATCAAGGCTTTTCTGCCGGAACTCGTGAAGCGCCCGGAAGCCGCTCTGGTGAACGTCTCGAGCATGGGCGCGTACGCCCCCGTGCCCGGCCAGTCGGTGTACGGCGCCACGAAGGCCGCAGTAGCCCAGTTGAGCCGCGCGCTGCACTCCGAGCTGATGGAGACCGGCGTTCAGGTGACCGGCGTCTTCCCGGGAGCGATCGGCACCAACATCACGGTCAACTCGGGGCTCATGACTGCCGAGGAGGCCACCGAACGAGCTGCGGCCGCGGGCGAGAAGCAGCGCAAGACCACCGCTCCTGCCGAGGCCGGCAAACAGATCATCGAGGCCATCGAGAAGGGTCGCTACGAGATCTTCATCGGCGGTGACGCCCGCATCATGTCGCGACTGTCGCGCCTCAACCCGAAGAACGCGGCTGGTCTCATCTACAAGCAGATGAAGGATCTGCTCTCGACCATGAACTAGGGAACTCTCGAGCAGTGCGCCTTAGCCGCCGCCCGGCAGGCTCGTGAGCCAGGTGTGCAGGATTCGTTCGAGGTCGCGTTGATCTGTCGCGGTCAGTGCCGCGAGAAGGCGCCTTTCGTTCTCGAGGTGCGCCTCGATCGCCTGGTCGACAAGGCGTCGCCCCTCGGGCGTTAAGCCGACGAGGCGCGCGCGGCCATCGTGCGGGTCGCGATCGCGGCGCACGAGACCGGCGATTTCCAATCGGTCGACCCGCTTGGTGAGCGCGCCGGCGGTCACCATGGTGCTCTGCGCGAACTCTCCCGGGCTGCGCTCGCCGTCGCCCCCCGCGCGGCGAAGCGTGGCCAAGACGTCGAACTCACCCGCTGTCAGGCCGTAGGTGCGGAACACCCTATCGAGTTCGCCGTCGATCGCCGTCGCGAGTCGTGTCAAGCGTCCGAACACTCTCTGGGGGGACGGATCGAGATCGGGCCTGACCTGGCGCCACTCTTCCTGGATGCGCGCTACCCGGTCTCGGCGTGGTGGGAAGGTCTCGTCACGGTCATCTGTCGCCATCGGGGGATAATGGTGTCTCGGGAAGACTCTTGCTTTCCATGGAAAACACATGGAGATGGCTTGCGATCGCGATGATCGCCCCGCTCACGATGCTGCTGCTCGCCTGGCCCCTCGCCGCCGAGCGTCCGGCCCTGCTCTCTATGGGGGGCGCGATCCTCGGATTCGCCGGAGTCGTTCTGCTTGTCACCGGGGCGGCGGGCCCCATCAACCCCTGGGGCGTCGTCGTCTCCCTGAGCGCGATGGTCATGTCGTCAGTGGGGTTCGTGCTGGCCCGTCGCTGGCGCGACGACACGCCAGTTCTGGCCGTGACGGCCTGGCAGCTCACGGCCGGCGGTGCCGCGCTGGTCGTCGTCGCCGGTCTTGTCGAAGGCCCGCCGCCCTCACTCGACGCGGGGGGCATCGCCGGCGCCGCGTACGTGTCGCTCGTCGCGACCGCGCTCGCCTTCGTCACGTGGTTCGCCGCTCTGAAGCACCTACCCGCAGGCGCCGTCGGCCTGGTCGGCCTGCTGAATCCCGTGGCGGGGGCTCTTCTGGGTGCCCTCGTGGTGGGCGAGACCGTCTCGCCCGTACAAGCGATCGGGATGGCGGTCATTCTCGCGGGCGTTTCGCTGGGCCTCGCGCCAGGCGTCGACCCCGGTACAGGCCGACCTCGTAGGCCGTGACGACGGCGAGCGTCAGGGCCAGCAACGGCAGCACGAACCACAGCATGACGTCGGTGAAGCCCTCGAGCGCATCATGCTCAGTCGCGGCGAGCACGAGGTACGCCGTATACGTGACGTAGAGAGCGACGAAGAGCGCGCCTTCCCAGCGTGCGATCACGAAACCGGTGAAGGCGATCGGCAGCAGGGCAATCGCCGTGGCGAGCATGAGAGGCAGGTCGAGGGCGATCGCGGCAGCCGGCACCGGGATGCCCTCGCCGAAGATGATCGCCGGTACCCCGAGAACGACGCCGATGTTGAAGATGTTGCTGCCGACGATGTTGCCGACCGCCATATCGCGCTCACCGCGGCGCACGGCGATGATCGAGGTCGCGAGCTCGGGCAGCGAGGTGCCGATCGCCACGACGGTGAGACCAACAATGAGGCTGCTGACGCCGAGACTGACGGCGATACTCACGGCTCCGTCGACCAGCAGCTGTGCTCCCAGCACGAGTAGCCCAATACCGCCGAGCACGAGCACGATGGCGAGCCAGAGCGGCACCGGCTTACCGTCGGCGACGCTGTCGGCCTCGGGTGACGGCGACTCGGAGGCGGGGACGGTGGCCTGCACCCGAATCTCACGGCGACTGATCACGATGCTGAGCACGACATGCACGATGAGACCGGCCAGCAACAGAATGCCGTCGACAAGGTCGATGCGCCCGTCGAGACTCACGACCAACAGCAGCGCCGACAGGCCGACCATGACAGGAATGTCAAAACGCACGAGCTGCTGCTTGATGATGAGGGGCAGCACGAGCGCGGAGAGACCGAGGATCAGCAAGATGTTGATGATGTTGCTGCCGATGACGTTGCCGACCGCGAGGCCCGGCTCGCCCTCGATCACGGCGCCGACGGTAACCGCCAGCTCGGGGGCGGAGGTCGCCGCCGAGACGACGACGAGCCCCACCACGAGCGGCGAAATGCCGACACGGGTGGCGATAGTCGACGCTCCACGGACGAGTAGTTCGCCACCCACAACGAGCAGCACGAGTCCGCCGATGATGAGGGCGAGGTCGATGATCAGCATCGATTCAGCCTAGATGTCGCCGGCGACCTGACCCACTGCGCGTCGGCTCACGTGCTGCGCGGGGCCGCTGCTCGTGTCGTGGCACGCGCGACGAACATGGCAATCACGAGGCCGAGCACGATCAGCGTGTTGACCCCCAGCTCGAGGAGCCCTCGCTCGAACGCCTGCTGAGGCTTGTCGGGCTCGAGAGTCAGCGACGCCCCCACCGTGAGAATGTGCCGCACGGCAGCGATCACCCCGATCACGAGAAAGTTCTGCAGTTGGAAGACGCCGTCCGTGAACCTCGCGATGATCGTGCGAACGATCTCGAGAATGATGACGATGAACAGGATGTCGTTGATCGCCTGAATCATGCCGGTGGGAAAGAAGGGCTCGGTGGTCAGCACTCGAACCGTCGTGAAGACCAGGGCTCCCATCGCAATGACGATGAGCATTGCGGCAAGAATGATGTGGAACGCATCCTCGACGTAGTTCGCGATACGGCCCGGAATCACCGAATGCTCGCGCGCGTCAGGGTCGGCGGCAAGTGGTGGAGCGCTTGGCGGCACGGGCGTTGAGGGTGCGGATGAGGAAGAAGTCATGGGGTGAAACTACGGCCCAATCTCGCGGCACACGTCGCTACTCAGTCGTCCGTCAGCCCGCGACCAGCACCTGATCAGCATGTGGCCGCGGCGTCACCGACGCGTGCTCGACCCGGGCCGGCAGGTTCTCGGCGATCGAGGAATTCCAGGTTCCCACGGTGCGCCAGGCCTCAGTCGCTGATCGGCGCCGAACCGCACGTCGTTGTCGGGCCGGAAGACTCTCAGCGGCCCGAACTCGCCACCGAGGGCCTCAATGAGCCGCTCGAGCGGGCCGCGCACGCGCTGCGTGTAGCGCCGCGTGGTCGCCAGCCACCACTCCTTGGTCTAGTTCTGCTCGAGCTCGGCGTAGAACGCGAACACACCGGGGTGCAGGTGAGCTTCCACCCCCCTCATTGCGCGCGATCGGGCTCACTGATGGGGCACGGTGGGCAGCGGTCGCAACGGCAGGACCATGACGAAGCTGTCGTAGGACTTGCCGGGCCACTGAATCACCTCGCGCTGCTCGAACCCCCAGTGCAGGTAGAGCTCAAGGAGTTCCTCCGCCTGCCGCGCCGTGTCGATACCGAGGAAGACGGCGCGACGACGGGTCGCCTCAGCCCGCACGGTCTCGAACAGCCGGCGAGCGTGGCCGCCACCGCGATGGTCGGGATGCACAGCCAGTTGGTTGAGCCACGCCGCGCGCCGTACGTTGGCGATCTCGCTGAGATTGCGCAAAACGCTGCTCGGCGGCATGCTGAGCGTCGCCATGCCGATGAGCTCGCCGTGCAGGTCGAGCACCCAGGTCGTGCCCTGGAATGAACGACGGCGCGTCGTCGCCACCGTCTGGTCGACGCCGGCAAAGTCGAGGCCTTGGTCGGCGAGCTCGGCGTACGACAGGTGGAGGAGAGTCGTCATGTCGACGACTTCATCCCGGTCGGCCTTGCGAAGAATCGGGGTCGTCACGCGACCTCCGTGCTGAACATTCGCCCTATTCTACTGACGTTGCTCCAGCGGCCAGATCGAGACGCTCGCGGAGGTAGCTTGCGAGCGGCCTCAGCGCACTCTCTGGTGCTGTGGGCATCCACTTCACGAGCAGACGGTCGCCTCGGAGGACGAGCGGAAAGGTCTCTTGCCGCATGGAGCTCTCGTCGTCGAGGGGAAGTGGCCGCGCGTCGAGCATGATCGTGGCGCCCTCGCGAAACCCCGCATCGAGCGCTGTCTGGCGAAGGGCGCGACGCTGCTGCGCCGATTCGGCCTGATGACCGGGGAGCACCTGCCGTGTCGCCCTCACGATCTGGCCGGGCGCGTAGGCGTCGCCCGCGCGCGTGATGAACAACACGCCCAGCAAGAACCCCTCGCCGATCCGCCGCATCGATGCCGGCCGGGGGATGAAACCCAGGGCGCGGCGCGGCGGCACGGTGACGGCCAACTGCACGGGGGCGGGGCCTGCGGCGAGCTCGGCGGCGGCCGCGGCGAGGGCGGCTCGGGCCTGGGTGAGCGCGTGCGGAGCATCCACGTGACTATCGTGCCCGATGCGACTGAGCGGCCGCACCGCGAGTGATCACGCCACGCCGAGGCGGGCTCGCCTTATTGTCCAACCTGACAACAGCGGGGTAGCGTGGAGAGCCGGGGCGCCGGGTGCAGCCGCACCACCCGAACACCGCAGCGGAGGGAACGCCATGGATCGGCTCGTGGATCGCTCGCTCAGTGCCACGCTCGTCACCCCAACGTCGCACGACGCGCTACCCGCCCGCGCCGGCACGGTCGTCATCGGCGGCGGCATCATCGGGGCGAGCATTGCCCACCACCTCGCCTCCGCAGGGGTCGACGATGTTCTGCTGCTCGAACGCGACGTGCTCACGAGCGGCACCTCGTGGCATGCGGCTGGCCTCGTTGCCGGAGGTCGCACCAGCACTGCGATGACGCAGCTCGCCTCCTACGGGCTCGGCATGTACGCCAACCTGGGAGAGCGCTCGGGTGTGGACGTCTCCTTCGCCCGTAGCGGGTCGCTCAGCATCGCGCGCACGCCCGGGCGCGTCGACGAACTGCAGTACGCCTGCGATGTGGCGCGGCAGAACGGTGTGGAGGCCCGACTCGTGGGCACATCGGAGATTGAGCGACTCTGGCCACTCTCCTCGATAACGGGGATGCTCTGCGGCCTGCATTTTCCCGATGACGGGCACGTCAACCCCGGCTATGCGGCGCTCGCCTTCGCGACGCTCGCGCACCGGTCGGGAGTGGCGATCCGCGAGGGCGTCACGGTGACCCGCATCCTGCATGAGCGAGGCCGCGTCACCGGAGTCGAGACGGAGAAGGGCACGGTGCACGCCGACACCGTCGTCATCGCTGGTGGGCTGTGGAGCCGAGACGTGGCCGCGACAGCCGGCGTGCACCTGCCGCTCTACGCGGCCGAGCACGTGCACGTCCGCTCCGGCGAGATCGCTGGCGCGGTTGCCGAGCTGCCGGTGCTGCGCGATCTCGACAACAGCTACTACATCCGCCACGAGGCGGGCCGGCTGCTCGTGGGGGCCTTCGAGCCAAACGGCCTCCCCCGCGCGGTCGACGACATCCCCTCCGGCGGGTTCGCGACCTTCCCCGAGGACTGGGAGCACATCGCCCCCGTGCGCGCGGCGGCGGAGAGCACCGTGCCTGCCCTGAGGGGGGCAGGATACGATCGCTTCCTCAACGCCCCCGAGAGCTTCACGCCCGACACATCGTTCCTGCTCGGCGAGACGGCAGAGGTCGAGCGACTCTATGTGGCCGCCGGCATGAACTCGCAGGGCATCATCTACGCCCCGGGCGTCGGGGCCGCCCTCGCCGACTGGATCATCGCCGGTGCTCCACAGTTCGACACCGCCTCGGTCGACGTGCAGCGCTTCTCACCGCACCAGAGCAACCGCCGCTACCTGCACGCGCGCACGACTGAGAGCCTCGGGCGCCTGTACGCCATGCATTGGCCGCACTTCCAATCCCAGACGGCGCGCGACGTGCGGCGCACCCCGCTACACGATCGGCTCGCCGGGCTCGGCGCGCGCTTCGGTGAACTCAACGGGGGCGAGCGGGCGAACTGGTACGGCGGCCCCCCGGCGGCCGAGGGCTACAGCTACGGGCGACCGGGCTGGTTCGACCAGGTCGCGACCGAGCATCGCGCCGCACGCGAGGGCGTCACCCTGTTCGACCTGAGCCCGTTCGCGAAGTTCGAGGTCAGCGGCCCGGATGCGCTGGCCGTGTGCCAGCGGGTCGCGACGAACGACGTCGACGTCGCAGTGGGCACCGCGGTGTACACGCTGTTCCTCAACCGCGGCGGAGGCATCGAACTCGACGGCACCATCACGCGGATCGAGGAAGACCGTTTTCTTGTCGTCACCCCCTCGGCGAGTCGACACAAGAGCCTCTGGCACCTGCGGCGCGCGGCGCGCGGTCGTGCAGCGGCCGTCACCGATGTGACCGCCGCCTTCGCCACCATCGGCGTCATGGGGCCCCGCAGCCGCGAGCTGATGGCGCGCGTGTCGCCCGAGGACTGGTCGGATGCCGCCCAGCCCTACACGACCGGCCGCGAGGTCGAGGTGGCCGACGGCTTCGCCTACAGCCTGCGCATCAGCTTCGTCGGCGAGCTCGGCTACGAGCTGTACCCCTCGGCCGACCTCGCGCTCAATGTCTTCGACGCGCTGTGGGAGGCGGGGCAGGATCTCGGCGTGCGCCTCGCGGGCTATGACGCGCTCGACTCGCTGCGCAGCGAGAAGGGCTATCGGCACCTCGGTCACGACATCGGCGCCGCGGACGACCCCTACTCGGCCGGGCTCGGATTCACCGTCGCCCTCGACAAGCCGGGTGGCTTCACCGGGCGCGAAGCGCTGATCGCGCTCGACCCCACGTCGCCACGGCATCGCACGGTCTACATCACGCTCGACGACCCCGAGCCGGTGTTCGTGCACGACGAGACGGTCTTCGCCGACGGCGTCGCGGTCGGGCGGATGACGAGCGGTGCGTACGGCCACACTCTCGGCCGCGCCGTGGGCATCGCCGCCCTCGACCCGTCGGTCGCGCTCGACGCGACGTTCACGGTGGAGTGCAAGGGCCAGCTCTACCCCGCGACGGTGTCGCGACGCCCGTTCTACGATCCGCGCGGCGAGCGGCTGCGCGGATGACCGACCGTCCAAGGAGGAACCCATGAGCAGAGCTGACGTCATCGTCGTCGGGGCGGGTCTCGCCGGCCTGAGCGCCGCGCGCGACCTCGCCGCAAGCGGTACCGATGTGGTCGTGCTCGAGGCCCGTGGCCGTGCGGGCGGCCGCATCGAGCAGGCGCTCATGCCCGACGGCCGGCCGATCCAGCTCGGCGGCGAGGTCATCGGAGACTCCCACACCAGCTACCGGCAGTTGGTCGCCGAGCTCGGGCTGACGATCGTGCCGAGCTTCACGGGCATCCCCGGCGAGTCGACCTGGTTGGTGAGCGAGGGTCGGGTGCTGGGAGACGAGATGCCCTGGATGCCCGCCGCCGACCGCGCGATCTACGACACTCTCGAGCAGCGGTTCGCGAGCCTCGCCGCCACCGTCGACCCCGAAGACCCGTGGGCGCATCCGGATGCCGTCGCGCTCGACAGCCTCTCTGTCGGCGCGTGGCTGCGGTCGGAGGGCGCCACCCCCGCCGTGTTGCGCGCGATGGAACTGCGCACGCTCGCCCTCGCCGACTCGTCGATCGAGCGCCGATCGCTACTGGCCGACCTGCGCAAGGAGGCCACCGCGGGTGCGACGGGGTTCTACGACTACGACGCGTGGGAGAGCTCGAAGGTTCTGGAAGGTTCGGCCACGGTCGCCTTGCGGATGGCGGAGGAGCTGGGGCACCGCATCCGATATGGAAGCGCGGTGCGCGCGATCGACGTGACCGGCAGCGGTGTCGTCGTGACGCTCGTTACCGGTGAGCGGCTCGAGGCCGACGACGTCGTGTGCGCGCTGCCAGCCGGCCCGCTACGCGACCTGCGCATCACCGGCGTGAGCGAGGCGTACCTCCAGGCGGCGACGCGGCGGCAGCACGCTGCGGCGGCGAAGCTCGTCACCGTGCACGAGACGTCGTTCTGGGAGGGCAACGGGCAGAACGGCACCGGCTACTTCGAGCACACGTTGCTCGGCGGTACGTGGGTGCAGACCGACGGCGCGCTCTCAGCCCTCGTACCCGTCGACCGGCTCGGCCCCTACCTCGCCCTGCCCGCCTCGGATCGCGAAGACGCGCTGCTCGACGAGCTCGTCGCCGCGTACGGGCCGGAGGTGCGCGACACGCAGGCGGTGTTCGTTCGCGACTGGTTCGCCGACCCCCTCACGCAGGGCTACATCACCGCGTGGCGGCCGGGCGACCTGACCGCCGTCGGCCCGCTGCACGGCACGCACGAACCCCCGTTCTGGCTCGTCGGCTCCGACCAGTGGGTGTGCGGGTATATGGAGGGTGCGGTACGTACAGGTCGCGCGGCGGCACGACAACTGCTCAAGCGGTGACGGCTGGCGTGCCGTCGGATGCGCGCGCGGCCTGACGCAACCTACGCTGGAGCCATGATCTTTCGACGCCTGGTGGCCCGAACCTTCTGGACGTTCAGCCGGTGGCGTCTCGACTCTGCACCCGCACCTGATCGCCCCACCGTGCTCATCGGCGCTCCGCACACCTCGAACTGGGATTTCGTCTTCATGCTCGCGATCGCCTGGCGGCTCGACATGCACTTCCGCTGGCTGGGCAAGAAGAGCCTGTTCCGTGGCTGGAAGGGGCCGATCATGCGGCGCCTGGGCGGCATCCCCGTCGACAGGGATGCGCCCAGCGCTGTCGTCACTGAGGTTCTGGCGCGCATCCGGTCGGGTGACGTCTTCGGCCTCGTCGTCACGCCCGACGGCACGCGCTCGGGGCACTCCCACTGGAAGTCGGGCTTCTACCGGATCGCTCGCGAAGCTCAGTTGCCGGTGACGCTGGGATACGTCGACCGCGCCACCATGACGACGGGGCTCGGGCCGACGTTCGAGCTCACGGGCGACGTGTCGAGCGACATGGATCGCATCCGCGCCTTCTACGCCGACAAGGCGGGAGCGAAGCCCGAGCACCGTGTCGAGCCGCGGCTGCGAGAAGAGCTCGCTACCGACTAAGCCCGGTGTGCGCAGATCTCTGCGGGACTGCTAGCGGAGCCCTGCGATTCGCTCGAGCGCGGCCCGCATGATCACCTGGGCGGGGTGTGCGAGCACGTGATGGTTCAGGTAGACGCCCTCGAGCCACGACAAGACCTCGGTCGCGCTCAGTCCCACCGCGTCCCAGTCGACGCCCGGCTCGGCTACCGTGCGCGGCTGATCGGTTCGCGCATCCAACCAGGCCCGAGCGATGCGGATGCTCGGCTCACCACCGAGCGGATCCCACAGCAACTCGATGGGGTGGTCGTCGCCGTCGATGTGCTCATGGTCGACGGTGCCGCTTCCGAGCCACGGCAGCAGCATCAACTCGCCCTCCAGCTCGACGTCGATGATCTCGAGCGGCACCGGGCCGGTGTCGCGGGCATAGACGGTCAGCCCGGCGGCGTACCACTCGGCAGCATCCTCGGCGTCGGCGAGCAGATCCGGCATCACGGGAAGCGCCATAGACGCGAATCGCTGCGCCCAATCCAGAAGCGCTGCCGTGGGCTCACGCTTCCACGGGCTGCGGTCGATGTCGTTGCCCCGAGCGTCATGGAAGTGATGGTCGAACCGATCGTCGGTGACATCGGCATGAAGCTGCCCGGTGGCGAAATCGAGGTAGACCGTGAGGGTGTTCGACTCGTCGTCAAAGTCGGCGTCGAGTTCGGGGCGCCCCAGCGATCGAGGAAGGGGCGGAAGAGTCCCGACACCCTCGCCGAGATCGAGCACGGCTCGGAACCTCTGGCTTGGCAGCCTCAGGGTGGGGTCGGTCATGGAATCACCCTAGGGCTCGCCGCGTTGGCTACGATTCGCGCGCAGGGTCAGACGTTGAACCGGAACTCGACCACGTCTCCGTCTTGCATGACGTAGTCCTTTCCCTCGATGCGGGCCTTGCCCTTCGCGCGGGCTTCCGCGACCGAGCCGCACTCGACGAGGTCGTCGAAGCCGATGACCTCGGCCTTGATGAAGCCCTTCTCGAAGTCGGTGTGGATCACACCGGCAGCCTGGGGAGCCTTCCAGCCCTTGCCGATCGTCCAGGCGCGCGACTCCTTGGGGCCAGCCGTGAGGTAGGTCTGCAGGCCGAGGGTGTCGAAGCCGATGCGGGCGAGCTGGTTGAGCCCGCTCTCGGTCTGGCCGGTCGACTCCAACAGCTCTGCGGCGTCGTCGGCGTCCATGCCGATGAGCTCGCTCTCGATCTTCGCGTCGAGAAACACCGCGTTGGCGGGCGCGACGAGGGCAGCGAGCTCGTCCATGCGGGCGCGGTCGCCCAGCACGCCCTCATCGACGTTGAAAACGTAGATGAAGGGCTTCGCGCTGAGGAGGCCGAGCTCGCGGATCGGCGCGGCGTCAAAACCGGCGGCCGAGAGGGTGGTGCCGGCGGAGAGCAGCGCGTGAGCATCCTGAGCCGCCTGCAGCACCGAGGGGTCGAGTTTTTTGCCCTTGACCTCTTTCTCGTACCGCGGGATCGCCTTCTCGAGCGTCTGCAGGTCGGCGAGCATGAGCTCGGTGTTGATGGTCTCCATGTCGCTGGCCGGGTCGACGGCTCCCGCGACGTGCACCACATCAGAGTCGGTGAAGGCGCGCACGACCTGCGCGATCGCATCGGATTCGCGGATGTTCGCGAGGAACTGATTGCCGAGGCCCTCACCCTCGCTCGCGCCGCGCACGATGCCGGCGATGTCGACGAACGACACGGCGGCAGGCAGGATGCGCTCGCTGTGGAAGATCTCGGCGAGCACCGTCAGGCGCGGGTCGGGCAGCTCGACGACTCCAACGTTGGGCTCGATCGTGGCGAACGGGTAGTTCGCCGCGAGCACGTCGTTCTCGGTGAGCGCGTTGAAGAGGGTGGACTTGCCGACGTTGGGCAGGCCGACGATGCCGATAGTAAGAGCCACGACAGGTCAGCCTAATAGCGTGAGCGCATGCCTACCTTCACTCCCGCCTCCCCCGACCGCACCCGCCCCGAACTGCGCGGCACCTTCGGCATGGCGGCGAGCACGCACTGGCTCGCCACCGCGACCGCACAGTCGGTGCTGGAGCGGGGCGGCACCGCCGTCGACGCCGCCGTGGCGGCGGCCTTCGTGCTGCACGTCGTCGAGCCGCACCTCAACGGCCCGGGCGGTGACCTCACGGCGATCGTGGCGTCTGCGGGAGAGCATCCGTTCGTACTCGCCGGGCAGGGCGCCGCACCCGCCGCCGCGACGATGGAGCACTACCAATCCCTCGGGCTCGACGAGATTCCCGGGGCCGGCCCGCTCGCGGCCGCGGTGCCCGGCTCGGTCGTCGCCTGGCTGCACCTGCTCGCCACGCGCGGCACGTGGGAGGTGCGCGATGTGCTCTCCCCCGCCCTTGGGTACGCGCGCGACGGCCACCCGGTGCACGCGAACGTCGTGCGCACCATTCGGGCGGTCGCGCCGCTGTTCGAGGAGCACTGGCCGACCTCGGCGGCGCAGTGGATGCCCGAGGGCCGGCTACCCGAACCTGGCGACCTGATCACCAACGAGCCGTGGGCCGCCGTGCTCGCGCGTCTCATGGGGGCTGGTGAATCCGCCGGCAGTCGCGAGTCGCGCGTGCTCGCCGCGATCGCGTGGTGGAACCGCGAGGTCGGTGCCGCGGTCGAAGAGTTCGTGCGCACGCCGGTGCAGCACTCGCTGGGTGGCGCGCTGCCCGGTGTGATCACCGCAGCCGACGTCGCCGCCTACTTCCCCGCCGAGGAGTCACCGGTGTCGCTGACCTTCCGCGGCGTCGACGTCGTCAAGGCGGGGCCCTGGACGCAAGGGCCCGTGCTGCTGCAGACGCTCGCAATCCTCGAGGCGGCCGCCTCCGCCTCGCCGGAGGGCGACGCCGTGCTCGACCCGTCGACGGCGCTCGGCGTGCACACCATCGTGGAGGCGCTCAAGCTCGCCCTCGCCGACCGCGACGCCTGGTACGGCGACCCCGCCCAGACGGACGTGCCGCTCACTGAACTGCTGAGCGCCTCCTACGGCGCCGAGCGCGCTGCCCTGATCGGCGAGACGGCGTCACGCGAGGTGCGGCCCGGGCACCCCGGTGGTCGCGAGCCGTGGCTGCCGCCTCTGCGCTCGGCCGGCGACGCGGCTACCACTCCCCTGCCCGGCTCGGGCGAGCCGACCCTCGACCGCGCGGGCCGCCAGCGCGGCGACACGTGCCACCTCGATGTCGTCGACCGCTTCGGCACTTTTGTTTCGGCGACGCCGTCGGGCGGCTGGCTGCAGTCGTCGCCCACGATTCCCGCGCTCGGCTTCTGCCTGGGCACGCGCCTGCAGATGGCGTGGCTCGACGCGGATGCTCCGTCTCGGCTTGAGCCGGGCATCCGGCCGCGCAGCACGCTGTCGCCGACCATGCTCGTGCGCGACGGGCGCGTGATCGAAGCGCTCGGCACGCCGGGTGGAGACCAGCAGGACCAGTGGCAGCTGCTCTACCTGCTGCGCCGACTCGTGGGCGGCTACGAGCCGCAGCAGGCCATCGACGCGCCGATGTTCCACACGGATGCGATGGTCGCGTCGTTCGAGCCGCGCACCGTGCAGCCCGCGTCGCTCACGGTCGAGTCGCGGCTCGGGGATTCGGTGATCGCGGAACTGCGATCGCGCGGACACGAGGTGACGGTCATGGGGCCGTGGAGCCTGGGCCGCCTCAGCTGCGTCGGCGTCGACCCCGAACGCGGCTGGTACTACGCGGCCGCGAACTCGCGCGGTGCGCAGGGGTACGCGGTGGGCCGCTAAGCGCGTCGGCCCGACCGGGCCCGGTCCCCGGCGCCGGAGCGAAGGACCTGTTTCTGCAGTGTGCCTCTCGCGGCACATGCCTCGAGAGGCACACTGGCCGAACGCGGTACGTCGCGACCACACCAGACCCCTCGGTCGACTGGGATTCCCGACTCGCAACGCGCCCGTCGCCCGAGCCGCAGCGCGCGCCCGGGTCAGCGGGGGGTGGGCACGAGCGACACGTCGTGCAGGCGGCCGTCGGACACCGTCGCGGTCATGACCGTGCCGACGGGCTGACACCGGCGATCGGTCGGCGAGCCCGGGTTGAGCAGGCGCAGGCCGCCGGGGGTCGTCGAATCCCAAGGGATGTGCGAGTGGCCGAAGACGAGGACGTCGGCGGGGGCATCCGAATCAGGGCCGACGAGGGCATCGCAGCGACGCTCGCGTCCCGCGGCGGCCCCCGTTTCGTGGATGACGGCGATGCGCACCCCCTCGACCTCGAGGCGCGCGACCTCGCCCAGCCGCGCGTGCAGCTCGGGCCCGTCGTTGTTGCCGGCGACGCCCACGAGCCGCGCGGCCCGGGCTGCAAGCGCGTCGAGCGTCACAACATCGACCCAGTCGCCCGCGTGGATGACGAGGTCGGCCTCATCAACGAGGCGCCAGACTTGCGGCTGCAGCACCTTCGCCCGCACGGGCAAGTGCGTGTCGCTGATGAGCAACACCTTCATACGGGGCCGTCGCCCGCATCGCTCTCGTCATCGCGGATGAGGCGCTTGCCCAAGCTCACGACGTCATCGACGGCGAAGTCGAGGTGGCGGTAGAACTCGACCGCGGCCTCATTGTCTGCGCGCACCTGCACGTTCAGCTTCGGGCAGCCGAGTGCCCGAAGCTCGCGCTCGACATGGGTAACGAGTGCTCGACCGACCCCGCCCCCACGAGCTGAGCTGGCCACCGCTAGGTAGTTCATCCAGCCCCGGTGCCCGTCGAAACCGGCCATCACGGCGCCGATGATCTCTCCTGTGCGGTCAGCCGCGACAACGAAGAGCTCGGGTTGCACAGTGAGCTTGCGGGCGATGTCGGCACGGGGATCGTTCCACGGCCTGAGCAGACCCGCCTCCTCCCACAGCGTGACAACAGCGTCCTCATCAACCAGCTCAAACGGGCGGATTCACGCGTGGGCGCTGCCGCCCATGAGCGCCATGACCTCATCGGCCAACTCAGCGACCGGGCGCTGGCCATCGAGCTCATGGGTCGCACCCCGGCGCAACTGCGGCTCGACCTCCGCGGTGTACCGACGAATCTCGTCCTGCTGCTCACGGGAGCTGCCGTAAGCATTGTTCGTGCGGGTGCGCACCCGCTTGAGCAGAACCTCAAGCGGCGCGCTCAGCAGCACGACAGCGGCGAAGCGATCGTAGAAGTCGCCCTGGTTCTCGACCGTGCCCGAGACGACCAGGTCATCGTGGGAGCCGAGCAGAGCATCCATCGCGTCGACGTCCCAGAGCCGGTCATCGATCGTGTAGTCGCCGTAGTCGGTGTCGACCGTCGCGACGCCGCGACGCGCGAGTTCGGCGAGAAGAGTCGACGTGCCCGCACCGGACATGCCCGTCACGAGAATGCGCGCCATGCCCCCGAGCCTACGCGCGAGCGGCCAGAGCCGCCCTACGCGAGCGAGGGCGCGGTAGCTGCATCGACAACGGGCATGATGTCGCGCTTGATGGACTGCAGTAGGCGCGCGTTGAACTCCGGCCCGAGCTGGTTAGAGATCAATCTTCAATCCGTCGGATGACTTGTGTACGGGTTCACGACAGATAGCCGGTCGCCGGGTCTACGGCCGAGAGGAAGTCACGAATGGCCGCTTTGTGATGCTCGTTGCTGACCGGCGTCGACCGACCAGAAGTGCTGAATCCGTAGCCATCATTCGGTCCCGAGATCCAGTCATAGTGAAACGCACCGTCGGGTTCGCTCTTGCGCACTATGAACGTCTCGCCATCAACGGTCAGTTCGGCTAACTCCGTGAAAGCTCGAGTATCGGGAAGCGCAGATGTCGGCACGTAAGCCCAGTTGCGGTCAACTTTCATGCGCCTGACCCTACCGACGCCATCGAGTCATGCGAGTGACGGTGCTCTTTCCGCATCGACAACCGGCATCACGTCGCGCACAATCGACTCCAAAATCATTGAACAAAAAGCGACACCCAACTGGTTCGGCACGGTGACGAGCAGCGTGTCGGCTGCCTGCACGGCGGCATCCCGCGCGAGCTCGGCGGCGATGCGGTCGGGCTCGCCGATGTACGAGCGGCCGAAGCGCGACTGCGAGCCGTCGAGCATGCCGACCTGGTCGCTCTGGGCGCCCTGCGCCTGCATGCCGAAGTAGTACTGCGTCTCTTCGTCCATGATCGGCAGGATGCTCCGACTCACCGATACGCGCGGCGTTCGAGTGTGCCCCGCCGAGCCCCACGCCTCGCGGTACATCGCGATCTGCTCGGCCTGCAGCTCATCGAAAGGCACACCGGTGTCCTCCGTCAGCAGCGTCGAGCTCATGAGGTTCATACCCTGCTCGGCCGTCCACACGGCGGTCGCGCGCGTGCCGGCACCCCACCAGATGCGGTCGCTCAGCCCCGGCGCCTGCGGCTGGATCGGCTGCGGCGCCGTCGTGCCCGTCATGCGGGGATTGGCGGGCGCGAAGCCCTCCCCCGCGATGCCGCGACGAAAGACGTCGGTGTGGCGTCGGGCCATGTCGGCGTCGGTCTCACCCTCGGCGGGCTCGAAGCCGAACGCGCGCCAGCCGTCGATCACGGTCTCGGGTGACCCCCGGCTGATGCCGAGCTGCAGGCGCCCGCCCGCGATGAGGTCGGCCTGCGCGGCGAGTTCCGCCATCGCGAGGGGGTTCTCGTACCGCATGTCGATGACGCCGGTGCCGAGCTCGATGCGGCTCGTGCGCGCGCCCGCCGCGGCGAGCAGCGGCCACGGCGAGGCGTGCTGACGGGCGAAGTGGTGCACGCGGAAGTACGCGCCGTCGACGCCGACCTCCTCGGCGGCGACCGCGAGCTCGATGGCCTGCAGCAGCACCTCGGCGCCCGTGCGCGTGCGCGACCCGGGAACGTCGTGCCAATGGCCGAAGGAGAGAAAGCCGAGCTTCGTCATGCTCGAGTCAATGCGTTCGCATGCAGAACTATTCCCGGCGCGCGGGGTCGGAAGGGGCATCCTCATCAGGGGCGGAATCAGGGGCGATGTCAGGCGCCACGATGATCGACGGAGCGGTCGTCGCCCCCGGCCGCGTCGTCAGGTAGACGCCGGCGAGGACGATCGCTCCGCCGACGAGCTGGCCGATTGTGATGACGTCGCCGAAGAGTAGGGCGATCGCGGCCGTGAACACCGGCAGCAGGTTGAGGAAGACGCCCGTTTTCGAGGCGCCGAGGGTGCCGACCGCGATGTTCCAGAACAGGTAGGCGAGGGCGGAGGGGAAGACGATGATCCACGCGAGGCCCCACCACGCTTCGGCGCTCGCACCCTCGGTGAGGCCCGGGGCACCCACGACAAGCACGACAGGGGTGAGCACGACCGCGCTCATGACCGCCTGGATGGCTGTTGCTGTGATGGGCGGGGTGGTGAGGCGGCGGCTCGTGATGACGTAGGCCGTCCAGACGCTGATCGCGCCGATCATGAGCAGGTCGCCGGGCACGAAGCCGAGCCCGCCGTCGACGCCCTGGCCGGTGAGCACGACGACGAGCACGCCCGCGAACGACACCACGATGCCGATGACTCCCAGGCGGCGGATGCGCTCGTGCAGCACGATGACCGCCGCAATCGCAATGACCGCGGGGTTGAGCGCCGTGATGACGCTCGCCGTCACGGGCGAGGTCGTGTCGAGCGCCGAGTAGAGGAAGAGTGTGTAGCCGACCATGCCGAGCAGGGCCTGCAGGAGGTGCAGGGGCCACTCGCGCAGAGCATCCCGCCAGCGGGGCTTCTCGAGCCACCACGCGACGACCAGCAGAATCGGCACCGCACCCACCCAGCGCAACCAGGTCAGCTCGAGCGGCGTGAACTCGGCGATGACGCGGTCGGCAACCACGAAGTTGCTCGCCCAGAACAACTGGGCGAGCACGGGCGGGCTGAAGCGGCGAACGGCGTGCACCCTCTCAGGCTAGGGCCGTGCGGCGCGCCCGGAGCACACGGTCGGGGGCGCATGCGAGCATCGAGGCGTGCCCCTGAACTTCACCGCCATCGACTTCGAGACCGCCAACAACGCCGCGGCCTCCGCGTGCTCGGTGGGGCTCGTGAAGGTGCGCGAGGGTCGCGTGGTCGACAAGACCGGGTGGCTCATCCGCCCGCCGCTCGGCGTCGACCACATGCTCGAGTGGAACACGCGCATCCACGGCATCACCGCCGACGACATCGTCGATGCCCCGCTGTGGTGCGATCAAGTGGATGCCCTGCTCGACTTCGTCGACGGCGACGTGCTCACCGCCCACAACGCGGGGTTCGACATGAAGGTGCTGACCGCCTCGTGCGAGGCGAGCGCCCTCGCGACGCCGAGCCTGCGCTACCTGTGCAGCCTGCGGGTCGCCCGCAAGACCTATCACCTCGACTCCTACCGACTGCCCGTCGCTGCGATGGCGGCAGGCTTCGAGGACTTCGCCCACCACGATGCGCTCGCCGACGCCGAGGCATGCGCGGCGATCATCGTGCACGCCGCGAAGCGGCACGACGTGAGCACGATGGAGGATCTCGCGCGCATCACCGGCGGCGGGCTCGGGCTCATCGGCCCAGCGGCCGACGCTGCCGCGGCCGACCGTCGGCCCGCCGTGCTCGGCTGAGCCGAACGTCGGCAACGGTCGCCCGGGTCAACCGGCTCGGTTCAGTTCTGGGGGAACCCCAGGTTGATTCCGCCGTGGCTCGGGTCGAGCCAGCGCGAGGTGATGGCCTTCTCGCGCGTGAAGAACGGGATCGACTGTGTTCCGTAAGCCTTCGCGTCGCCGAAGAGCGAGTTCTTCCAGCCGCCGAACGAGTAGTAGCCGACGGGCACGGGAATCGGCACGTTGATGCCGACCATGCCGACCGTCACCTCGTTCTGGAAGCGCCGTGCGGCACCGCCGTCGTTCGTGAAGATCGCCGTGCCGTTGCCGTACTGCGAGCCGTTGATGAGGGCCAGACCCTCCTCGTAGGTCTTCACCCGCACGATCGACAGCACGGGGCCGAAGATCTCATCGGTGTAGACGCGCGAGGTGGTCGGCACCTTGTCGACGAGGGTGGGGCCGAGCCAGAAGCCGTCGGCCTCGCCGTCGACCTCGATGCCGCGACCGTCGACGACGATCTCGGCGCCGTCCTCGGCAGCAACGTCCAGGTAGGAAGCGACCTTGTCGCGGTGCTCCTTCGTGATGAGCGGCCCCATGTCGCAATTGCGGGTACCGTCGCCAACCGTGAGGCCGCCCATGCGCGAGCGGATCTTTTCGATGAGCTCATCGGCGACGGGCTCGACGGCGACGACAACCGAGATCGCCATGCAGCGTTCGCCCGCCGAGCCGAAGCCCGCATTGACGGCGGAGTCGGCGACGAGGTCGAGGTCGGCGTCGGGCAGCACGAGCATGTGGTTCTTCGCTCCGCCGAGAGCCTGCACGCGCTTGCCGTGCCGCGAGGCGGTCTCGTAGATGTACTGCGCGATCGGCGTCGAGCCGACGAACGAGATGCTCGCGATGTCGGGGTGCTCGAGCAGAGCATCCACACTTTCTTTATCGCCGTTGACGACGTTGAGCACGCCGTCGGGCAGACCGCACTCCTTCAGCAACTGCGCCATCCACAGAGATGCCGAGGGGTCTTTCTCCGAGGGCTTCAGAATCGCCGCGTTACCGGCCGCGATCGCGAGGGGGAAGAACCAGAGCGGCACCATGGCCGGAAAGTTGAAGGGGCTGATGATGCCCACGACGCCGATCGGCTGCTTGAGCGAGTAGACGTCGACACCCGTCGAGACGTTCTCGCTGAACTCGCCCTTGAGCAGCTGCGGAATCGAGCACGCGAGCTCGACGACCTCGAGGCCGCGCGCGATCTCGCCGGCCGCGTCGCTGAGCACCTTGCCGTGCTCCTCGGTGAGGATCGCCGCAAGTTCGTCCTTGCGGGCATTGAGCGCCTCGCGGAAGGCGAACATGACCTGCTGGCGCTTGGCGATCGACGTGGCGGCCCAGCCCTTCTGGGCCTCGACGGCCACCTGCACGGCGTGGTCGACGTCGGCGGTTGTCGCGAGGGTGACCTCGCGCGCAACGGCGCCCTTCGCGGGGTTGTAGACGGGCGCGGTGCGCGTGGAGGTGCCGGCGAACGAGGCGCCGCCGACCCAGTGGGTGAGAATGGTGGTCGAGGCGGTCATGGCGGTGCTCCTTCGCAAGCGGTGACGGGGTGTGCGCCCAGTCTGCGCGCTCACCACTCTGCGATCAAGCACCAAGAGCGCACAGGCCATCTGCGAATTCGCACACGCGCTATGCCCCGGGCAGCAGCTCTGCGCGCCGGGCCGACACCTCGTCGCGCAGCGCCTCACGCACGATCGCGACCGCGTCCACGGCCGGGCTATCGGGCCGCGTCGAGAGCGTGAACGGCAACCGGAAGTCGATCGCCCCGGCCAGTACCGGTACCAGCCCTGCGACGCCCTCGGCCATGAACGCGTGCAGCAGCCCGATGCCGGCCCCCGCGCGCGCCGCCTCGAGTTGCGCGAACACGCTCGTCGAGCCGAAGCCGAGCCGCATATCGCCGAGGACCGGCGCAAGGTCGAGTTCGTGCACGGTGAGCAGGGCATCCACGTAGAAGACCAGGTCATGACCAGCGAGATCGGCCACCTGCCCGATCGGTGGCCGGGCAGCCAGGTACGGGGGCGAGGCGTAGAGCCGCAGCGCATACTCGGTCAGTAGCTCCGACTGCACGCGCGACCCGGCGGTCGACCCAATCGAGACCACGAGGTCGAAGCCCGAGCCCCGCAGAGACAACGGCTTGGTCGACGTTACCAATTCGACCGCAATGCCTGGATGCTGGGCCCGCACCCGCGCGAGCGCCGGCGCTGCGAACACCGCGCCGAAGCCGTCGGGCGTCGCGACCCGCACGGTGCCGCGCACCGCATCACTGCCGGAGGCCGCGGCGACGACCTGCTCGACGAGCCCCTCGAGGCCCGAGGCGCGTTCCACGACGTCGCGCCCGATCGCCGTGAGCTGCCAGCCGTCGGCACCGCGGTCGAGAAGGCGCACGCCCAGTGCCGTCTCGAGGCGATCCAGCCGGCGCCGCACGGTCGTGTGGTCGACCCCGAGCAGCGTCGCCGCCGACACCATGCGCCCGACCCGCGCGACGGCGACGAGGTAGCGCAGGTCGTCGGTACTCACGTCAAGGGAGCGCGGCGCCTGGGTCATGGCCCCACGATACGACCCGGGTGGCGTCCCGCAGGTAGCACCGCTGTCGGATGCCCCTGCCAGACTTGCCCGCATGGACTTCCTGCTCCCGCTGCTACTTGGCCTCGTCGCCGGCACCGTGCTCGGCGTCGTCATCGGCCTCCTGCTCGCTCGGCGCGGTGGTGCGTCCACCGCCGAGCTCGCCGCCCTACGAGACCGAGCGACGGGGTCGGAGGTGCGTGTCGCTCAAGCCGAGGCTCGCGCGAGCGCTCTCGACGAGCAGCTGGCGCTCGCACGGCAGCGCGACCTCGAGCGAGAGGAGCGTGACAAGCAGGAGAGCCGAGTGCTGCAGGCGCTCGCGCCGGTGCAGGAGTCGCTGCGCACGATGCAGTCGAAGGTCACCGAGCTCGAAGCGCAACGCAGCCAGCAGCACGGCCAGCTCGCCCAGCAGCTGCGCGCGGCGACCGAGTCGGAGGAGCGACTGCGCAGCACTGCCGAATCTCTCGCCTCCGCCCTGCGGTCGAACAGCGTGCGCGGCGTCTGGGGCGAGACCCAGTTGCGCAACGTCGTCGAGGCGGCGGGGCTCATCGAGCGCGTCGACTTTGACGTGCAGTCGAGCATCACCTCCGATGCCGGCGCCGGTCGCCCCGACATGGTCATCCACCTCCCCGGGGGCAAGAACATCGCCGTCGATGCGAAGGTGCCCTTCGATGCCTACCTTCGCGCAAGTCAGATTCCCGTGACCGCGACGGGCGAGGAGGGCGCGCAGCGGGAGCAGCTCATGAAGCAACACGTGCGCGTCGTGCGGGGCCACATCGACACCCTCGCGAGCAAGGCGTACTGGGCGGGCTTGGAGGCCTCGCCCGAACTCGTGATCGCGTTCATCCCGAGCGAGTCGCTCGTCTCCTCCGCCATGGAGGCCGACCCGGGCATCATGGACTACGCCTTCAGCAAGCGCGTCGCCCTCGCCTCCCCCGTCACCCTGTGGTCGGTGCTCAAGACCGTCGCCTTCTCGTGGCAGCAAGACGTACTGACCGCCGACGCGAAGGTGCTCTTCGACCTCAGTCGTGAGCTGTACGGGAGACTGTCGACCATGGCGGGCCACGTCGAGAAGCTCGGCCGCTCGATCGAGAGCACGATCAAGAACTACAACGGCTTCGTCGGCTCGATGGAGCGCCAGGTGTTCCCGACCGCGCGCAAGCTGCAGCGCCTCGACGAGTCGACCGTGCTGGGCCCCCTCGACGCGATCGAGGAGGGACCGAGGGAGCTCACCGCGATGGAGCTCGTCGCCGAACTGGAGCAGAGCCCGGAAGCCGCGGAAGCGGGGGCTGACCGACCGACTGTCGAGAATGACTAAGGTGCGCTCACCTGCGACTCACTTCCCCTGCGGTTCCGCACACAGCGCCCAGAGCGGCGCCGCCCCTGGCTAGTATGAGCCCGTACACCATCGTCGGCGTATCGCCGCGGTGCCCCTTCGGCGAAAGATCAACGATGACCCAACGCCCCTGGCTCTCCCACTATGCCGACGATGTCGAGCCTGACCTGGCAGAGACCTCACTCACACACCTTCCCGCGATGATCAGGGCGGCCGCCTCGAGTTACGCCGACACGGTCGCCTTCACGCAGTGCATGGCGAACGGTATGAACGGCTCGCTGACGTACGCTCAGGTTGACGAGCTCTCAGACGACTTCGCCGCGTACTTGCGCGAGGTCGTCGGCCTGTCGCAGGGCGATCGCGTGGCCGTGCAGATGCCTAACAGCCTCAGCTACCCGGTCGTGGCCTTCGGCGTGATGAAGGCGGGCTGCGTGCTCGTCAACACCAACCCCCTCTACACGGCGACCGAGATGGTGCACCAGTTCAGCGACTCGGGTGCGACGGTGCTCGTCGTGAGCGACATGTTCGCTGACCGATTGGGCGACGTCGTACCGAAGACGAGCATCAGCACCGTCGTCACCGTGCGCATCGCCGAGTTCTTTCCGCCCGTCATTGCGGGTGTCATCCGCATGGTGCAGAAGTGGTGGAACCGTTCGCTCCCACCCATCACCGTCGATCACACGGCCTTCCCGAAGGCCCTCGCGGCGGGCCGCGAGAAGCGCGATGGTGCGGCGCTCGAGCGCTACCTCGACGGGGTGAGCAGCGACACGATCGCCGCGCTGCAGTACACCGGCGGCACCACGGGAGTCTCGAAGGGAGCCATGCTCACGCACGGCAACCTCGTGGCCAATACGCTGCAGATGATTCAGATGTGCGGCGCCTACATGCGACCCGGGGTCGAGGTGGTGCTGACCGCGCTGCCGCTCTACCACATCTTCGCTTTCACGGTGAATCTGCTGGCCTTCTACCACTTGGGTGCCCGCAACATTCTCGTACCGAGCCCGCGGCCGCCGAGCAACCTCAAGCGAGCGTTCGAGAACTACAAGATCACCTGGGTGACGGGCGTCAACACGCTCTTCAACGCGCTACTCAATGAGCGGTGGTTCCTCGACAGCCCGCCGAAGCACCTGCGAGCATCGGCCGCCGGAGGTATGGCCCTCTTCGAGGCCGTGGCCTCGCGCTGGAGCGAGGTCACCGGTACTCCGATCGTCGAGGGCTACGGCCTCACCGAGACCTCGCCGGTGCTGAGCTTCAACCCATTCGGTCCGACCGCGAAAGAGGGCACCATCGGCATTCCGGTGCCGTCGACCGAGTTGCGCTGCATCGACGACTCGGGCAAGGAGGTCGCCCCCGGCACACCGGGTGAGATCGCGGCGCGGGGGCCCCAGGTGATGCTCGGCTACTGGCAGCGGCCCGACGACACCGCGGCGTCGATCGTCGACGGCTTCTTCCGCACGGGCGACATCGCCGAGATGGACGCCGACGGCTTCTTCACGATCGTCGACCGCAAGAAAGACATGGTGCTCGTCAGCGGCTTCAACGTGTATCCCAACGAGGTCGAAGAGCGCATCGCCGAGCTACCCGGTGTGCTCGAGGTCGGTGTCGTCGGCATTCCCGACCACAAGACCGGTGAAGCCGTGCGCGCCTACATCGTGGGCACGCAGACGCCGCCGACCGAAGCCGAGGTGCTGGCGCACTGTCGTGAAGCGCTCGCCGCCTACAAGGTTCCGAAGTCGGTGCGGTTCGTCGACGAGCTGCCCAAGAGCCCGATCGGCAAGATCTTGCGGCGCGAGCTGCGTGCCGAAGCGGTCAACTCTGCTACCGCCAGTATCGAGACCCAGGGAAGGGAACTGTCATGATCGGCGCGCCTCTCATCCTGGTCACGCAGACCGTCGTCAACGAGCAGGATGTCGTCACGGAGTTCGAGCAGACCCTGCTCGTCGGTCTCGTCTTCGTCATCATGTTCGGGCTCGGCGCCGGCCTCACCCCGCGCGACTTCAAACTCGCGGTGCGGCGGCCCTACGGCCTCATCATCGGCTTCGTGACGCAGTTCGGCATCATGCCGCTGCTGGCCTACGTCCTCGTCGTGACGGTGCTCTTCCAGCTACCGCGTGAATACGCAGCGCCGGTTGCTCTCGGAGCTCTTCTCATGGGCTGCGTGCCCGCCGGCACGACGTCAAACATCTTCACGTACTTCTCGAAGGGCAACCTTGCGCTGAGTGTGATCATGACAACGAACTCCACGCTGTGGGCCATCCTGATGACACCGCTCGTGCTCGCGTTCTACGGCTCGCTGCTCTTCACCGAAAGCTCTGACCTGCAGATTCCGATCGTCAACATCGTCGTGACACTCGCGACGCTGCTCATTCCTGTTGTGGCCGGCATGATCCTGCGTCGCTACAGCGCGAACATCGGCGCCGTCATGGAGCTACTGGGGGGATTCTTCGGCCTGTTCTTCATCGTGTTCCTGATGGCGACCTGGGTGCCTCGCAACTGGGCACTGCTGACCTCAACGCCGTGGCAGACCTACACGGTCGCGATTGGCCTGGGGCTCTTCGGCATCGCGGTGGCCTACGCCATCGCCCGTGCCATTCGCCTGCACCCCATGAACGCGCGCACGATCGGTCTCGAGACGGGAATCCAGAACGGGCCGCTCGCGATCGCGATCGTGCTGTTGACCTTCAGCGGCAACCCCGACATCGGGTTGATCTTGATTGTGCCGGCGCTCTACTCGCTGTTCATCGTGATCGTGTCGACGTTCGTGACCTTCTGGTTCCGCCGCGCCAACGTGGCAGAAGAGCAGAAGATCCCCAACCTGCTGTAGCGCAGAGGCCGCGCCTCGTACCGAAAACGACGCCTCGCACGGTTCTTTCCGTGCGAGGCGTCGTTTTCTGTGCGACAGGTGGATGCTGGGCTCACGCGCGTCGGCGGCGCGACCTGGCCCGGCCACGCGGCTGCGCGGCGAAGCGGCTCGGGCCACGCCTCGCCTGAGGGTGAGGCACTGCGCCGATCCACGCGTCGCCCGAGGGCGAGGCACTGCGCCGAACTACGCCTCGCCCATGGGCGCGACGAACTGCGCCTCGTAGAGCCGCGCGTAGGCGCCGCCCGCGGCGATGAGCTCGTCGTGCGTGCCCTGCTCCACGATGCGGCCGGCCTCCATCACGAGGATGAGGTCAGCGTCACGGATCGTCGAGAGCCGATGGGCGATGACGAAGCTGGTGCGGTCGCGGCGCAGGGCAGCCATGGCGTGCTGCACGAGCACCTCGGTGCGGGTGTCGACAGCGCTCGTCGCCTCATCGAGAATGAGCACGCTCGGGCCCGCCAGGAACGCCCGCGCGATCGTCAGCAACTGCTTCTCGCCCGCGCTCACGTTCGAGCCGTCTTCGTCGAGCACCGTGTCGTAGCCCTCGGGCAGCGAGTGCACGAAGCGGTCGACGAAGGTCGCGCGCGCGGCATCGAGAATCTCCTCCTCGCTCGCCTCGGGTCGGCCATAGGCAATGTTGTCCCGAATCGTGCCGCCGAACAGCCAGGTGTCCTGCAGCACCATGCCCATGCGCGCCCGCAGCGTATCGCGCGCCATCCGCGCGATGTCGACACCGTCGAGCGTGATGCGCCCGCCGTCGAGCTCATAGAAGCGCATCATGAGATTGACGAGCGTGGTCTTGCCCGCGCCCGTCGGTCCGACGATCGCGACAGTCTGGCCGGGCTCGGCGACGAGCGAGAGCTCGTCGATGAGCGGTGTCTCGGGGTCGTAGCGAAACGAGACGCCCTCGAACACCATGCGCCCCGAGGTGGTAGGCGGAGTGAGCGCCGGATGCGCGTCTGGTGACTGCTCGTCGGCGTCGAGCAACTCGAAGACGCGCTCGGCGCTGGCGACGCCTGACTGCAGCAGGTTGGCCATGGAGCCGAGCTGGCTGAGCGGTTGCGTGAACTGCCTCGAGTACTGGATGAACGCCTGCACCCCGCCGATCGTCATCGTGCCGGTCGTGACGAGCACCGCGCCGACGACGGCGACCGCGACGTACGTGAGGTTTCCGACGAACATGATGGCGGGCATGATGATGCCGCTCACGAACTGAGCGCCGAAGCTCGCCTCGTAGAGCTGCTCGTTCTTGTGTCGAAAGCGCTCTTCGACGTCGCGCTGGCGGCCGAATACCTTGACGAGCGCGTGACCCGTGAACGTCTCTTCGATCTGCGCGTTGAGCTCGCCGGTGAAGGCCCACTGCGCCACGAACAGCTTCTGCGAGCGCTTCGCGATCACGGCCGTGATGATGAGCGTGAGCGGAATCATGGTGAGTGCCACGAGCGCCAGCAACGGCGAGATGACGATCATCATCGTCGCGACGCCGAGCACCGTGAGCACCGAGGTCAGCAACTGGCTGAGCGTCTGCTGGAACGTCTGCGAGATGTTGTCGATGTCGTTCGTCACGCGGCTGAGCACCTCGCCGCGCTGCACCTTGTCGAAGTAGGTCAGCGGCAGTCGGTCGAGCTTGGCCTGCACCTCGTCGCGCAGGCGGTAGACCGTGCGCTGCGTGACGCCGTTGAGCACGTAGGCCTGCGCCCAGGCGAGCACCGACGAGAACACGTAGACGAGCATGACGCCGCCGAGCAGCAGCTGCAGCGAGGCGACGTCGATGCCCGTGCCCTCGCCGACGAGCCCGCCGCTGCCCGTGGGCCCGAACACTCCGTCGACGATGATGTTCGTGGCGAGGCCGAGCAGCGCGGGGCCCGCCACGCTCAGCAGCACGCTCAGCACACCGAACACGACGACGATCACGACCATCGCCCGCTCGGGGTGCAGCCTGCCGACGAGCCGCTTCGCCGAAGGGCCGAACGTCATCGCCTTCTCGGCCGGGAAGCCCTGCATACCGCCCATCGGGCCACCCATGGGGCGACGCTGGCCGGGCGGCGGGCCGGCGGGCCGCTGGGGCGCGGCACTCACGACCCCACCTCCTGCCGCAGCTGGCTGTTCACGATCTCCAGATAGGTCGGGCAGTGCTCCAGCAGCTCGGCGTGCCTGCCCCGGCCGACGATGACCCCGTCGTCGAGTACAAGAATCTGGTCGGCGCTCTGCACCGTCGCGACTCGTTGGGCAACGACGACGAGGGTCGCGTCGCCGACCTCGCGTCGCAGGGCAGCCCTCAGGCGAGCATCGGTCGCGGTGTCGAGCGCCGAGAACGAGTCGTCGAACAGGTAGATGCCGGGTCGCTTGACGAGGGCCCGCGCGATCGAGAGGCGTTGGCGCTGGCCGCCGCTGACGGTCGTACCGCCTTGCGCGATCGGTGCATCCAGCCCGCCGGGCATGGCGCGCACGAAGTCGGCCGCTTGAGCGACCTCGAGCGCTGCCCACAGCTCGTCATCGGTCGCCTCGGGCTTGCCGAAGCGCAGGTTCGAGGCGACGGTGCCCGAGAACAAGAAGGCGCGCTGAGGCACGTAGCCGATGCGGCTCCACAGCAGGTCGGGGTCGAGGCGGCGCACGTCGACGCCGTCGATGAGCACCTCTCCCCCCGTCGCATCGATGAGCCGCGGCAGCAGCGTCACCAGGGTGGTCTTGCCCGAGCCGGTACTGCCGATGATGGCCGTGGTCGTTCCGGGCTCGGCGAGCAGGTCGATCGACGACAGCACCGGATGCTCCGCCCCCGGGTACGAGAACTCGACGCCGCGCAGCTCGACCCGGCCGCTCACGTCGAGCGTCGTCACGGGGTCGCTCGGCGGCACCACCGAGGAGGGCGTCGCGAGCACCTCGCCGATGCGGTCGGCCGAGACGGCCGCCCGCGGCAGCAGCACGGCGATGAAGGTGGCCATGAGCACGGCCATCAAAATCTGGATGAGATAGGTGAGAAAGGCCGTGAGCGCTCCGACCTGCATCTCGCCTGACTCAATGCGGTACGCGCCAAACCACAGCACCGCAACGCTCGAGGCGTTGAGCACGAGCAGCACGATGGGGAACATGAGGGCGAAGAGCCGCCCGGCCGTCAGCGCGGTCGCGGTGAGGTCGCGGTTCGCCGACGCGAAGCGCTCACGCTCGAGAGGCTCCCGCACGAAGGCGCGCACGACCCGGATGCCGCTGAGCTGCTCGCGCAGTACACGGTTGACGGTGTCAATGCGCTCTTGCATGAGCCGGAAGAGCGGCACCATGCGGCTGATGATGACGCCGACGGCGAGCAGCAGAACGGGGATGGCGACGGCCATGATCCACGACAGCCCCACGTCTTGCTGCACCGCCATGATGATGCCGCCAATCGAGAGCATCGGCGCACTCACGAGCATCGTGCTCGTCATCAGCACGAGCATCTGCACCTGCTGCACGTCGTTCGTCGTGCGGGTGATGAGCGAGGGCGGCGTGAAGTCGCTCACCTCACGCTCGCTGAACGCGCCGACCTGCGCGAAGACCGAGGCGCGCAGGTCGCGGCCAAACGCCATAGCGACGCGGGCGGCGAAGTAGACGGCGATGATGGCACACGCGATCTGCACGAGGGTGATGAGCAGCATGACGCCGCCCACCTGCAGGATGTAGCCGGTGTCGCCGGTCGCGATGCCGCGGTCGATGATGTCGGCGTTGAGTGCGGGCAGGAACAGCGACGCGATGGCCTGGCCGAACTGGAAGACGATGACGCCGGCGATCAAGCCACCGTAGGGGCGCAGGTGGCGCCGGAGGATGGAGACGAGCATGGTCTCCTCATTCTTCCCCGAGACACAGACCCAGGGTGACCACGATGCCGCGCCGAGAGCGAACGCGCGCGGCGATCACACGAGCTGAGCGATCAGAGGTCGCCCAACCACTTTGATTCCTGGTGGTCGGCCACGACCCGACGAATTGTGCCCGACCGCGAGCGCAGAACGATCGACTCGGTGCGAATCACGGGACCGTCTCGCACGACGCCGCGCACCAGCTCGCCATCGGTGACACCGGTCGCGACGAAGAACGTGTTGTCACTGCGCACGAGCTCGTCTGCCTCGTAGACGTGGTCGAACATGAGGCCTGCGTCGAGACCGCGCTGCTTCTCGTCGTCGGTGCTCGGCACGAGTCGACCCTGGATGAGGCCTCCCAACGCCTTGATGGCGCAGGCTGAGGCCACACCCTCCGGGCTACCGCCGATGCCGACGCACATGTCGATGCGGGTGTCGTGACGGGCCGCGTTGATGCCCGCCGCGACATCACCGTCGAGAATGAGACGCGTTCCGGCACCCGTGGCGCGGATCTCCTCGATGAGAGCCGCGTGGCGCGGGCGGTCGAGCACCGCGATGCGCATCTGATCGACACGCTTGCCCTGCGCGGCGGCGAGGGCGCGGATGTTCTCGGCAATCGGCTGGCGGATGTCGACAACGCCGATGCCCTCGTTCCCCGTGACGATCTTGTCCATGTAGAACACGCTCGAGGCATCGAGCATGCTGCCTCGATCGGCAACCGCGATCATGGAGATCGCGTTGCCCCGACCCGCTGCGGTGAGAGACGTGCCGTCGATCGGATCCACGGCGATGTCGCACATCGGCCCATTCCCCGTACCGACTTGCTCGCCGTTGAAGAGCATGGGGGCGTCGTCTTTCTCGCCCTCGCCAATGACGACCACTCCGGAAAAGTTGACGGTGCCGAGGAACTTGCGCATCGCATCCACCGCAGCTTTGTCGGCGGCGTTCTTGTCGCCCTTACCGATGAAGGGGGCGGATCGGATCGCGGCAGCCTCGGTCGCGCGAACCAGTTCCATGGCGAGGTTGCGGTCGGGGTGCAGGAAAAGGGTTCCCGTTTCGGTGGTCACCACGAGGGCGCCCTCCTTCGCATCGGTGATCGTGGACAGGCGGGGACACGCCGGGTGGCAGATCAGCGCTCGACCAGCCTAGCGGGGCCCTGGCTAGACTCGAGGGCGAAACCATCGCACCCCACCGCACGAGGAGTCTCATGCCTATCGCCACCCCCGAGCAGTACGCCGAGATGCTCGACAAGGCCAAGAAGGGCGGATTCGCCTACCCCGCCATCAACGTCTCGTCGTCGTCGACGATCAACGCCGTACTGCAGGGCCTCTCCGAGGCCGGCTCTGACGGCATCATCCAGGTGACGACCGGCGGCGCCGACTATTTCGCGGGCCAGAGCGTCAAGGCGCGCGCCTCGGGCGCCCTCGCCTTCGCCGCGTTCGCCACCGAGGTTGCCAAGAACTACCCCGTCACGGTTGCGCTGCACACTGACCACTGCCCGAAGGACGCGCTCGACGGCTTCGTCATGCCCCTCATCGAGGCGAGCGAGGCCGAAGTCAAGGCCGGTCGACACCCGATCTTCCAGTCGCACATGTGGGACGGCTCGGCCGTGCCCCTCACCGATAATCTCGAGATCGCGCAGACTCTCCTGCCGCGCATGAAGGCGATCCACTCGATCCTCGAGGTCGAGATCGGTGTCGTCGGCGGCGAGGAAGACGGAGTGCAGCACGAGGGCTCGAACGACGCGCTCTACACGACGATCGGCGACGTTACGGCGGCCGTCGAGGCGCTCGGGCTCGGCGAGCAGGGCCGCTACATGGCCGCCCTCACCTTCGGCAACGTGCACGGCGTGTACAAGCCGGGCAACGTCAAGCTGCGCCCCGAGTTGCTCAAGGAGATCCAGGACGGCATCCAGGCGAAGTACGGTACGGATGCCCTGCCCCTCGACCTCGTCTTCCACGGTGGCTCCGGCTCGACCGATGACGAGATCTCCACCGCTGTGAAGAACGGCGTCATCAAGATGAACATCGACACCGACACGCAGTACGCCTTCAGCCGCTCGGTCGCCGACTCTGTGTTCAAGAACTACGACGGGTTCCTCAAGGTCGACGGCGAAATGGGCAACAAGAAGGTCTACGACCCGCGTGCCTGGGGCAAGGCGGCCGAGACGGCGATGGCCGCTCGCGTTGTCGAGGCGACGCAGCAGCTTGGCTCAGCAGGTCATTCGGGTCGCTGACCCTGGCGCTGCCCGAGAGGAGTATCGACCCGCTCCGTGTCGGACGTGGTGGTGAAGTCGACGGCGATCGACGAGCCGTCCCGCCAGCGGATTCCCGACACCGTTGACTGCAGACTGACGTAGTACGGGGCGAGGTAGGTCACTCTTCTGCCCTCGGGCAGGGTTGTGAGGATGCGCAGCGCAACAGCAATCTTGTCCGCGAGCGCTGCGGCGCGACGGCGATCCCGGTCGCGTATCTCGGTCGCGGTGCTCATGGACTGCAGGAACGGCTGCATGCGTGGCGAGCAGCGCCGCGGTGGCCTCGACCCGCGCGCCCTCCCCCACGGTGTCAAACCCCAGCGACGTCTACCTGCAACAGCCGCCAGCGTGCTCGCGGTGACCTCCTGAGGGGGAGTCAACCGCGATGCCGCAGAAGGTTCTGCGGCTCGCGTCACGCTGGGTGCCCGTCAGTCTCGGGTTCGGCCGCCGAGAGCGCGGTCGTCGCGCTTGCCGCTCTTGTCGATGCGTAGCTCCTTCGGCAACGAGAAGAGCAAATCCTCTTCCGCGGTCGTGACCTCGTCAACGGACGTGTAGCCAGCGTCGGCAAGGTCGGCGAGCACCTGCTGCACGAGAACCTCAGGCACGCTCGCGCCGGAGGTCACCCCCACGGTCGACGCCCCCTCGAGCCACTCCTGCCGGATCTCGCTCGCGTAGTCGACACGGTAGGCGGCCTTGGCACCGTACTCGAGGGCGACCTCGACGAGGCGCACACTGTTGGAGCTGTTCGCCGAGCCAACCACCACGACCAGGTCGCACTCGGGTGAGATCTTCTTGATGGCGACCTGCCGATTCTGGGTCGCGTAACAGATGTCATCGCTCGGGGGATCCTGCAGGTGCGGGAACCGCTCCCGCAACCGTCGCACGGTCTCCATGGTCTCGTCGACGCTCAGCGTCGTCTGCGAGAGCCAGATGAGCTGCTCGGCATCCGGAACCTCGACCGTGTCGGCCTCGTCGGGGCTGCCGACGAGGATGGTGCGCTCCGGAGCGTGGCCCATCGTGCCCTCGACCTCTTCGTGACCGTCGTGGCCGATCAAGAGGATGCGGTAGTCCTGTTTCGCGAAGCGCACCGCCTCGCGATGCACCTTGGTCACGAGCGGGCAGGTGGCGTCGATGGCGGCAAGACCGCGGTCAGCAGCGCCCTGAACGACGGCGGGGCTCACCCCGTGGGCGGAAAAGACGATGTGGGAGCCCGGGGGAACCTCCTCGACCTCGTCAACGAAGATCGCACCACTCTTCTCCAGTTCGGTCACGACGTGAATGTTGTGCACGATCTGCTTGCGGACGTAGACCGGGGCGCCGTACTGCTCGATGGCCTTCTCCACGGCGATCACGGCGCGATCGACGCCGGCGCAGTAGCCGCGCGGAGCCGCGAGCAGAATGCGCTTGGCGCCCGCGACGGGCTCGTCGATCAGCCGTGCGCGCCGCTCGGGCACGACGGGGGCGCTGACGGGGGCTCCGTTGGTGATAGTACTCACGGTGATCAGTCTACGAGGGCAGCCTGCACGATCTCTCTACTGCCGGGTCACTCCACATCACGACGCAGGGTCGTGAGCGACGCGGAGACGAGCAACCCTGCCGAACTGCGCGCCGAGATCTCTGATGGCGTAGGCAAGACCGGCCGCCGTGAGAACGACGTAGCCGAGGAGGGCCAGCGCTAGCAGCCACCACGCCTTCGTCGAGAGAACTTTCACGACTTCGGCCCCGATGGCCCGGGCGAGGGCCCTGGGGCTTGCTCCGGAGCCGTGAGCAAGAGGAAGAGCGACTCGAGCCCGTCCGTCTCGTCGCCGAGCCGGCGGTCGGCGTGGTGAGGCCGAGCAGAATGCGCAGCGTCTGCGCTCTCGACTACCCTGGCGAACGCCGCTGAATGTCGCAAGGAGGGCTCGTGAGCGCCAGCATCGCCCCCGGTCGCGCGTCGAGCGCCGATGAACCCTGGCCCGTCGCTCACCTCTCCACCCGCATCAAGGAGTACATCGACCGGCTCGGCACGGTGTGGGTCGAGGGTGAGATCACCCAGTGGGGAGTGTCGGGCGGCAACGTCTACGGCAAGCTGAAAGACCTCACCGCCGAGGCCACCGTCTCGTTCACCATCTGGTCGTCCGTGCGCGCGAAGCTGCCCGAGGGGCTCGGCCAGGGCGATCGCGTCATCGCGCTCATCAAGGCCAACTGGTGGGTTAAGGGCGGCAGCCTCACGATGCAGGTGTTCGAGATGCGCCGCGTGGGGCTCGGAGACCTGCTCGAGAGGCTCGAGCAGCTGCGTCGGGCTCTTGCGGCCGAGGGGCTCTTCGCTGCGGAACGCAAGACGCGCCTGCCCTTCCTGCCTCAGTGCATCGGCCTGGTCACGGCACGCAACAGCGACGCCGAGAAAGATGTGCTGCGTAACGCTCAACTGCGCTGGCCCTCGGTGACGTTTCGCGTGCACCACTCGGCGGTGCAGGGCGACCGCGCCGTCGGCGAGCTCGTGGCCGGCATCCGGGCGCTCGATGCCGACCCCGAGGTCGACGTGATCATCGTCGCTCGCGGCGGCGGCGACTTCCAGAACCTCCTGCCGTTCAGCGACGAAGCGCTCGTGCGGGCCGCTGCCGACTGCCGCACGCCCCTCGTGAGCGCCATCGGGCACGAGAACGATCGACCCCTGCTCGATGAGGTCGCCGACCTGCGCGCCTCCACCCCCACCGACGCCGCCAAGCGCGTTGTGCCCGACGTCGGCGAGGAGCTCGCTCGCGTGCAGCAGGCCCGGTCACGACTGCTCTCTCGTGTCACCTCGACCCTCTCGACCGAGATCGAGCGCGTCGGCCAGTTTCGCTCGCGACCCGCCCTCGCGAGCTCGACGTGGATCATCGACACCCGTGCCGAGGAACTCACGCGGCTCGTCGCCCGAGGCGTCGAGCTCACCACGAGGCGGCTCGACAGTTCACTCGAGGCGCTCGAGGAGCGCCGCCGTCAGTTGCACGCCCTGTCGCCCCAGGCGACCCTCGATCGGGGCTACGCGATCGTTCAGGATGACCAGGGCGGCGTTGTCACCGACTCCACTCAGGTGGTCGACGACGACCGTGTGCGCCTGACGCTCGCGAGCGGCCGTGTGACCGCCACCGTCACCGCAACGGAACCCTCGCGGTCCACTCTCACCCCGACTGAAGGAAGGCGCCCCTAGCATGGCTGACGTGGCCGACTCCCCCGCACCCGACGACGATGTTGCCGAGCTGAGCTACGAGCAGGCGCGTGACGAGCTCGTGCGCGTGGTTTCCGAGCTCGAGCAGGGTGGCGCGACGCTGGAGCAGTCCATTGCCCTCTGGGAACGAGGCGAGGCGCTCGCGCGACGCTGCGAAGAGTGGCTGGTGGGGGCGAAGGCTCGGCTCGACGCCGCGCGGGCAGCAGCCGATCACGACAGCCGCGCATCCTCATGACTCCGCCCCCCGCCCAGGGCCGGGAGGTCGCCGGGCTCGGACGCCCCGAGACGCCCGAGGAGACGGCCGCGCGCGTGGCGGAATCCCGGCGCAAGCGTCGCGCCAATCAGTCGGTCAAGAACCTCATCCTCTCGCTCGTCGCCTCGCTCGGCATCGTGCTCTTCCTCATCGTCGTGGTCGTGCAGCAGACCGAGCCGCTGCCCGCCGTCGACTACCTCAGCACCGCCGAGGAGGCATCGGCCGGGCTGGAGACGCCCGTGATCGCCCCCGTCGTGCCCCCGACCTGGTCGGCCAATCGAGCCGACCTCACGGCGAGCGCCGGCGTTCGCGAGTGGTACGTCGGGTTCCTCACCGCCGACGACGAGTTCATCGCCCTCGTGCAGGGCTTCGACACGAACCCGACGTGGTTGAACACCGTGCTGCGCTCGCCGCGCTCGAACGAGACGGTGGAGATCGCGGGCGTGGCCTGGAACCTCTACGATCGACGTGGGGTCGAGGCTGTGGGCAACCGTCAATACGCCCTCGTCACCGAGACCGTCGGTAGCACCATCGTGCTCTACGGCACGGCCTCGGACGACGAGTTCGCGCAACTGGCGACCGCCATCGCCGCCGACCTGCCCGACGCCGACGGCGACGCGACAGGCCGCTAGCCGCGCGGCGGGGACCGATCGAGCAACGCGAGGTGATCGCATGACGACAGGCCGCCGGACGCCCGCCCAGGTGTGGAACGAGATGGAGCGCGGCAACGCCCGCTTCGTCTCCGGCGAACCGCGCCACCCTCGACAGGACGTCGATCGACGTGCCGAGCTGGCGGGCTCTCAGGCGCCGCATGCGGCTCTGTTCGGATGCTCCGACTCGCGGCTGGCCGCGGAAATCATCTTCGACAAGGGTCTCGGCGATCTCTTCGTCGTGCGAAACGCCGGGCAGGTCATCAGCGATAGCGTCGTCGGCTCGCTCGAGTACGCGGTGGCCGTGCTGCGCGTGCCCCTGATTCTCGTGCTCGGCCATGACGAGTGCGGCGCGGTGCGTGCCGCGATGGATTCGGTGCGCCCCGACGCCACGCCCCTCCCCCCGCACATCCGAGCGATCGTGAATCAGATTCTCCCGGCGGTGCAGCGCGTGCGGGTGAGCGCCGGCACCACCACCCTCGACGAGATCGACCCTCTCGAGGTCGGCCGCCAGCACCTCCGAGACACGGTCGGCGCGCTGCTGTCGGCGAGCGAGCTCATCAGCGAGGAGGTCGCCGCCGGTACGCTGGCCATCGTCGGCGCGAACTACAAGCTCCTGGAAGGCCGCGTCGAGCGCGACGTCGCCGTCGGCACGATCTGACGTCGACTGCGTACCAACCGCGCCGAACCCCGAGCATCCGCACCCTTGCCCCTTCCGCCCCGCACAGAAAGACACACACCGACGTGACCGACACAGACGACTTCCGCATCGAGCACGACACGATGGGCGAGGTGCGGGTGCCGCGCACCGCGCTCTACCGCGCGCAGACGCAGCGTGCCGTCGAGAACTTCCCCATCTCGGGCTCGGGGCTCGAAGCCGGGCAGATCGTGGCGCTCGCGCAGATCAAGCGCGCCGCGGCGCTCGTCAACGCCGAACTGGGCATTCTGGATGCTCCGCGCGCGCAGGCGATCGCCACAGCCGCCGAGCAGATCATCGGCGGGCAGCACCACGAGCACTTCCCCGTCGACACCTACCAGACCGGTTCGGGCACGAGCTCGAACATGAACATGAACGAGGTGCTCGCCACCCTCGCGACGCGCATCGCCGGCACGGACGTGCACCCCAACGACCATGTCAACGCCTCGCAGTCCTCCAACGACGTCTTCCCGACCTCCGTGCACGTTGCCGTCACCAGTGCGCTGCTGCACGACCTCATTCCGGCCCTCGAGCACCTCGCCGAGGCGCTCGAGCACAAGGCCGAGGCCTGGCAGACCGCCGTCAAAGCCGGTCGCACGCACCTCATGGACGCGACGCCCGTCACGCTCGGCCAGGAGTTCGCGGGCTATGCGCGCCAGGTGCGCCTCGGCGTCGCCCGCGTGCGCGCGACGATCGAGCGCGTCGCCGAGGTGCCGCTCGGCGGCACCGCGACGGGCACGGGCATCAATACGCCGATCGGCTTCTCGCAGAAGGTCATCGCCGAGCTCGCGAGTTCGACGGGCCTGCCGATCACCGAGGCGCTCGACCACTTCGAGGCCCAGGGCGCCCGCGACGGCCTCGTCGAGGCGAGCGGCGCCCTGCGCGTCATCGCCGTGTCGCTCACGAAGATCTGCAACGACCTGCGATGGATGGGCTCGGGGCCGAACACGGGACTCGGCGAGCTGCGCATCCCCGACCTTCAGCCGGGCTCGTCGATCATGCCCGGCAAGGTGAACCCCGTCGTACCGGAGGCCGTGCTCATGGTGTGCGCCCGCGTCATCGGCAACGACGCGACCATCGCCTGGGCGGGGGCCTCGGGCTCCTTCGAACTCAACGTCGCGATCCCCGTCATGGGCACGTCGTTGCTGGAGTCGATTCGCCTGCTCGCGAACTCGACCCGGGTGCTCGCCGACAAGACGGTGACCGGCCTGGAGGCGAACCTCGACCGGGCACGCGCTCTCGCCGAGAGCTCGCCCTCGATCGTCACGCCCCTCAACCGGGTCATCGGCTACGAGGCGGCGGCGAAGGTCGCCAAGCACGCGGTGCTGGAAAGCATCACGGTTCGCGACGCCGTGATCGACCTCGGCTTCGTCGAGCGCGGCGAGGTCACGCTCGATCAGCTCGACAGTGCGCTCGACGTGCTCTCGATGACCTCTCCGGGGCTGTAGCGCCCCGCTTCGTCAGCGAAAGTAGTGCGGCCGACTCACGTAGGTGTCGGAGACGAACATCACGCCGGCCGTCAGATCGAGCAAAGAGCGCAGACCCTCGATGAGGTCGTCGGCGTGATCGTCGGGAACGACCGTGATGACGAGAGTCAGAGCATCCCGATCATTGAAGAGCGCGCGCCCCTCATGCGCACCATGATGACCGAGGCCGGTCACGGCAGGCAGGCTCGTGTAGCCGGTCGCCCCCGCGGCGACGATCTGCCGTCGCACGGCATCGGCGTCGACCGTTCGGGCGACGATCTCGATCTTCGTCATCTTGGTGAGTGATTCGCGGCTCATGCCGCCTCCTTTTCCTGTCGCTCGTCACGGCTGTCGGTCAGCCAGGGCTCCCAGCCTTCTGCGGTGCAGCGTTCCCAGTGACCCGCGACGTCGCCCGGACGCACGAGGATGACCCACTCCCCGTGCACGAGATCCTTCACGATGTCGGCTCGGTCGACAATGCTCTCGATGCGCTCGCGGGGAGCGTCGACGACGACGAGCAGGCGCAGCGGTTCATGGTGCAGACCCGCACGGGTGCCGACGGACTGCCAGGGCAACCCGAGCCGGAGGTCTCCCGAGGGGCCGCTCAGCACGCCGGCGCCCGAGACCAGGTTGTGGATGGTCTTCGAGCCCGCCCCGAATACGTCGGGGTCGACGGCCGAGAAATAGTACTGCGCATTGATCCAGTGGGCGACCACGAGCGGCGCCGTGAGGATGGTCTCCAGCGCAGCGCCGTCAGGGTCGTGCTGTGGCGCGTAGGAGTGCAGGAACACCCGCCGCTCGAGGTCGGCACCCGCCGTGAGCGAGCGCGGGCCGATGACGAGGGCGGCATTGCGGGCGAGCCCCCACTCCGGGTAGACCTGCGCCCAGTCCCGCGACCGTCGAGCGACCTGGTTCGCGGCCGACAGTCGCGTGGTCGACCCGGGCAGCTCTCGCGCTCGCTCGGCCGCGAGGTGCTCACCCGCCGCGCGGGCATCCCGCTGCACGGCCTCTGCCGCCGCGCGCTGGGCGGGGTCGAGACGCTCCAGGTCGGCAAAGACGACATCGTCGGTGGCCGTATCGTGCTCAGCAGCCAGAAACACGGTCGAGTCGGGGATGCTGATCCCTCGCTCGCGCAGGCCCGAGCGCACGGGGCCTGCGTTGAGGATGTCGGCGGCAGCCCGGGCGTTGGGCGCGCCGCGGTGTCCGCCGCACGCGCCGCAGTCGAGTGCGCTGCGGAAGGCGTTGTTCGTCGTCGAGGTGCCGTGCCCGACGAGCACGACGAGGGGGGCGAAGGCCTCGACCATGCCCATGGTGCGCAGAATCACGTCAGCGGTCTCCAGCTGGTCATCCGGGGTGAGCGCGCTGTCGATGTCGAGGAGGGTGGGCAGGGTCTGCGTCGGGTCATCCGGTCGCGCCCTGCCCCGCCGCCGACCAGCGAGGATGCTGCGCGCGGCCGAGCGTGGCCCCAGCAGCCAGCCGGTGACTTCCGCCCACCCCAACGGGGCGCCCGCGACCGACTCGGGGGCCTTTGCGCTCGCGCGGAACGCTCTCCCCACGGCGAGGCGACGCACGAAGGCGGCGGTCTCGCGCCAGGCTCCCGGTGACGGTCTCTCGGCGAGGCGATAGCGAGGGGTGAGCAGCACCGGGCAGGCCGCGGCTGGTTCCGATGCTCCGAGCGGCTCGACGAGGCCCGCGATGCCGAAGAAGCCGGCGAAGCCCGATGTGGCGTAGGGCCCTCGTCTCTCCAGGTGGCGCCGCAGACCCTCGCTGCGCGGATCAATGCAGAACACGAGGTGCGCCAGAGGGGCGGCGGAGTGGGGAGCGTCGCCTGCCGACGCCGTGATGCGATCGAGCACCGTCCGATGCGCACTCGCCTCGAACGCCTCCTGCCAGATCATCGCCCGCTCGACCGCGACCTGCGGCGCAGTGACGACGTCGGGCAGCTCGTCGGCACGCTCGTCGAGCGCCCACAGCAGGCCGTACCGCACGGCCAGCAGGTCGACGATATCCACATCGGAGCGGGTCATGGCTCGCCACCGCACGTACGCGGCCCACCCGGGCAGGAGCGCGAGTGAGTGACGGAAGTGCTCGAGCTGCACGCCGTCGGCGATGCCGAGCCGCTCGACTGCCGCGGCGAGGGCGGCGTCGGACGACTCGGGCAGCTGGGCGAGTCGTCGCCGTGCCGAGCGCGGAAGGCCGACATCATGGCGAGCGATGGCGCGCCACGCCCCGAAGAATCCGAGTCGATCCACCGGCACGGGCCACGCCGCCGACTCGGGCGCCAGTGCCGCCGCGCACCACTGCGCGACCAGCTCGTCGACGCGGTGCTGGGTGCGCTGCGCCGGAGGGGGCTGCTCCTGCTCGTGCGCGAGAAACTCGGCCACGAGCGCGGAATCCGTGGCCGCCAGGCTGGTCGTCGCGCGCCGCCGAATCGCGGCGGACAGCTCGCCAGGATCGATGCGCCCGGTGCTCAGGCGCGCGCGAAACTCGTCCTCGGTCAGAGTGCCGCGCGCGCCCAGTGCGGGCACGGCCGAGCCCAGCGCTGCCGCGAAGCCGTCGGGCAGGGAGGGCAACACCGGGTTCACGGCGATGGCGGCATCCAAGCCGTAGTACGGAGCGATGATGAACGCGGCAACCTCGGCGCGCGCGCGCGCACGCAGCACCTCTCGCACGGCGGGATCAGCGTGGCTCATGAGGAGACTCCCATCGGCTGAGGGTGATGGCGTGAGGCGTACGGGGCAGCGGCGGGGGCAGCCGCGGCACGCTGGCGACCCGGCCACGCCGGGGTCGCGCCCACGCGGTGACCAGCGGCCAGGAGGCTCAGCGCGAGACCACTGGTCGGTGAACCATGGCGCACCGCACTCACCACGATCAGTGCCAGCAGGACGAGGGCGACCACGACGACCCCGGTCTCGGCTCCCGTGGGGGAGCCCGACGGCGGGATCAGCGCCGTGACCGCCGACGTGGCGAGGGCGTACAGAGCGGCCGCGCCCGAGAGCAGCGCGACGGAGGCCGCCACGAGCGCGCTGTCCGGCGCGAGCAGGGCTGCGCGGGTGCCTGCCGCGGCGAAGGCTGCACCGACGGCGAGCAGAACCACGAGTTCGGGGATACCCCTGCCCCCGGGGTACACGGCGACAGCGACGACGGCGAGCACCGCCGCCGGCGCAGCGGCTCCCGCGAGGGCGCGCACGGCACGCGAGCGGGCGGACAGCGCGAGAGGCAGCGGCGCCCGTCGGTCGTGAGCCCGCCGATCAATGCCGTCGCTGGAGGCGAGGAAGAGTGAGCTCTTGTAGAAGCCGTGGGCCACGAGGTGCAGCAGCGCGGCCGCGGTCAGCCCGAGCGCTGCGCACAGCAGCATGAATCCCATCTGCGCCACCGTCGACATGACGAGCTTCCCCTTGATGTCGGTGCGCACCAGCGAGGCGAGAACGCCGACGACGATCGCCGCCCCGGCGACGATCGCGAGCGCACCTACGGCGAGCGCGCTCTGACCGATCGTCGACAGCTGCGTGATGACGAGGATGCCCCCGCCGTTCACGATTCCACCGTGCAGGGCCGCGCTCACCGGTGTCGGTGCGTACAGCGAGCCGAGGAGCCAGCCGTGCGCCGGCGGCAGCGCGCACCGCAGCGCGGCGGCCGCGACGAGAAGGAGTGCGGGCGCATCGGCGGTCGCGCCCCAGGACAGGAGCGCGATCGCGGCCCACAGGGCGACGTCGGCGGCGATCAGCCAGGCCGCGCCCGGCAGCAGCGCGCGGGGGCCACCGCCCAGACCCAGCGTGATGAGCGTTGCGGCTGTGGCGGCGCTCCACGCGAGACCGATCATCCACAGCGGGCCCGACACGGCGAGCACGGCGGTCGCGACCAGCATGGCGCCGATACCCAGAGTGATGCCGAAACCGTGTCGATCGCCACGGAGCGAGCGATGAGCGAAGGGCAGCACCGCGGCAGCGATGCCGCCGACCAGGATGAGCAGCAGAACAGAGACAGCGTCGACGCTCCAGAGCGCGATCCCTGGCGACGCGGATTCCGCCGCCACCAGCGCGGGTGCAGCGAGCGACGAGTCGAGCAGTGCGAGCATGGTCTACCTCCTTGCACGCATCACAATACATGAATTGTATATCGTGCAAGATGAATCGCGATTGTGTTGTCGACCGCGACGCGCGCTCCGGCCCTACAGTGGTGGCATGGGTGAGTGGACCTTTCTGACGAACCACACGCACGTGCTCGTGTGCCTGTCAGACGACCCCGAGTTGCGCATGCGCGACATCGCCGCACGCGTCGGCATCACCGAGCGCGGCACGCAGCGCATCGTCGCCGAACTCATCGACAGTGGGTACGTGCTCAAGACCCGCGAGGGCAGGCGCAATCGCTACACCGTCATCGATGACGCTCCCCTGCGCCATCCACTCGAGCGCTCGCACACCATCGGCGAGCTGCTGCGTGCCGTCGCCGAGGGTGTCGACCTCCCACCACCCGAGACGACCGAACCCTAGAACATGCGCGAACCGTCGGCCACGCCGGGCCGACCTACGCCAGCTCGTTGCCCTCGAGAAGCTCCGTTACGAGCGCGGCAATCGCGCTGCGCTCACTGCGGGTGAGCGTGATGTGCCCGAACAGTGCGTGACCCTTGAGCGTCTCGATGACGCTCGCGACGCCATCATGCCGCCCCACCCGAAGGTTGTCGCGCTGCGCCACGTCATGGGTGAGCACCACCTTCGAGTTCTGGCCGATGCGCGAGAGCACGGTGAGCAACACGTTGCGCTCGAGCGACTGCGCCTCGTCGACGATCACGAAGGCGTCGTGCAGCGACCGACCCCGAATGTGCGTCAGGGGCAGAACCTCGAGCAGTCCCCGATCGATGACCTCATCCAGTACGTTCTGTGAGACAACCGAGCTGAGGGTGTCGAAGGTGGCCTGCGCCCACGGATTCATCTTCTCGCCCGCATCACCCGGCAGGTACCCGAGCTCCTGACCACCGACGGCGTACAGCGGGCGGAACACCATGATCTTGCGCTGCTGCTGGCGCTCCAGCACCGCCTCCAGGCCCGCGCACAGAGCGAGGGCCGACTTTCCGGTGCCCGCCCGGCCCCCCAGAGACACGATGCCGATCTGCGGATCCATCAGCAGGTCGATCGCCAGACGCTGCTCGGCCGAACGGCCGTGCAGACCGAAGATGTCGCGATCACCGCGCACCACGCCGATGAGATCATCGCCGACCACGCGCCCGAGGGCCGAGCCACGATCGGAGTGGATCACCAGGCTCGTGTTGATCGGCAGGTCGCGCACGGTCGCACTCATCACGGTGTCACGGTCGTAGAGCTCAGCCATCTGCTCACTCGACAGAGAGACATCGGCCAGGCCCGTCCAGCCGCTGTCGACCGCGAGCTCGGCGCGGTACTCCTCCGCCGCCAGACCCACCGAGGAGGCCTTGACGCGCAGCGGGAGGTCTTTGGAGACGACCGTCACCGCCAGGCCCTCCTGGGCGAGGTTGAGGGCGACGGCGAGAATGCGGGAGTCGTTGTCGCCCAGCTGCAGCCCGCTGGGCAGAACGGACTGGTTGGAGTGGTTGAGCTCGACCCGCAGTGAACCCCCCGCGTCGCCGACCGCGATCGGGAAGTCCAGACGCTCGTGCTGGATGCGCAACTCGTCGAGATTCCGCAGCGCCTGGCGCGCGAAGTATCCGATCTCAGGATCGTGGCGCTTCGCCTCGAGCTCGGTGATGACGACGACCGGCAGCACGACGGCGTGCTCCGCGAAGCGGAAGATCGCCTTCGGATCGCTCAGAAGGACAGACGTGTCGAGAACGTAGGTGCGCTGCATCACCTCCGTCGTCGACGCCGCGCTGCGGGAAGTCTGCGAGGAGGTTCTTGATGCGGCCACCAGTGCTCCAACCCCGGGAGCGCGGGCGCCCCCGGACTGTTCTGACGAATCGGCCGGAAGTTCGCATGACGATCTCTCGGCCGTCTCGACCAGGCGCGATGCCTGATGTGCGCCACGCTATGCCTCCCGGCGCACGGGCCGCGCAGCGACACGCGCGAGTCACCCGTTCGACATCCTGGCGGCCGCACCGACGCGCGACCGCCCGCGCCCCTCAGGGGCGGATAGCCGCGCGGTAGGTGAGAAGGGCCGTGCGCAGAAGCCCGAGCGTCTCGTCGCTCGTCGAGACATGAGCACTGAGCCTGACCCGGCCGCTCCTGCTCGTAGCGGTGATGCCGTGGTTGTGCAGCGCCGCGGCCAGCACGCCGAAGTGATCGGGGTGCGGCTCGACCACGACGATCCCCGCCCGCTCGGCATCGTCTCGCGGCGACACCACCGCGAGACCGACCTCATCCGCGAGTTCCAGCAGTCGAGCGGTGCGCTCGAGCACGATCGGAGCCAGAGAGCCGACGCCGAGGGTCAGCACCCGTTCCACCGTGGCCGCGAGTCGCGCATGGGCCGTGGGGTCCCCGTGACCGACCCGGAACGCCGCCGCACCCTCCGGCGGCGGCAAAATCTCGTGCACAGGCTCGAGAGAGTCCTGCGCCATCCACCCCGACCAGACCGGAGTGAGTTGCTCTCGGGCGCGGTCATTGAGAGCGAGGTAGCCGGTGCCGAGACCCGCCCGCAACCAGGTCTGCCCGCTACCGACCACGACATCGGCCACCGGCCAGGGGGCATCGACGATCCCCGCACCCTGCGTCGCATCGACGATGAGCAGTCGATCGCCGATGACCTGCCGGATGCCCTCCAGGTCGACAAGCTGGCCCGTCGCGTAGTCGACAAGACTCACCACGACGGCGACCACGCTCGACGTCACCTGATCGCGCACCACGCCGGGGGTGACGCGCTCGTGATCGGGAATCAACTCGTGCGGCACGAGTACTCCGAGTGCCTCCGATGCTCGCGCCATCGCGTAGCCGACAGCGGGGAACTCGGTCGCCGCGGCAGCCACTCCCCCCGTGAGCCCAAACATCACATGCATGAGCGCCTGCGAGGCGCTGGGCTGCAGGGCGACTTGATCGGGGCGGAGCGCGAGCAACTGCCCGAGTGCGGCTCGGGCCCGGGCATCCTGCTCCGGCAGCGCCGTGAGCGAACCGAAGCGCGCCCGCGACAACATGTCGGCGTGTGCGCGCTCCTCCGCGAGCACGACGGCGCTCACGGGGCCGAAGCGGGCGAAGTCGAGATAGCCGGGGTCCTCCCCGAAATCAGAACGGAAGTCGTCGAGCGCGGTCATGAGTCTCTCCAGACGTGAGGAATGGGCCCTAGTGGCCGAAGCGGCGCTGCCGGCGCGAAAAGTCGCGCAGCGCCCGCAGGAAGTCGACCTCGCGAAGATCGGGCCCGAGCGCCTCAACGAAGTAGAACTCACTGTGCGCGCTCTGCCAGAGCATGAAGTCGCTCAGGCGCTGCTCGCCCGAGGTGCGGATGACCAGATCGGGGTCGGGCTGGCCGCCGGTGTACAGGTGCTCCGCGATCTTCTCCGGCGTCACGAGCTCGGCGAGCCCGTCGAGAGTGCCCCCCGCGGAGGCGTGGTGGTGCACGATCGCCCGCACGGCGTCGGCGATCTCGCGTCGGCCGCCGTACCCCACCGCGAGATTGATGTGCAGGCCAGCGTGCTCGCGTGTGCTGTCGACCGCGCCGTCCAGCTGCGCGAGCAGCTCCTCCGGCAGCCCGTCGCGGCAACCGACGTGCTGCACTCGCCACTCGCGGAATCGCGACAGCGCGCTCGCCAGTTCACCGATGATGGGAATGAGCTCGCTCAGCTCATCCGATTCGCGGGCTGTCAGGTTGTCCGTCGACAGCAGGTACAGGGTCACGACGCCGATGCCAGCGTCGTCGCACCAGGTCAGGAACTCGCGGATCTTCTCGGCGCCGGCACGGTGCCCATGCGCGCTCGTGTTGCCCGCACGCAGTCGAGCCCAGCGCCGGTTGCCGTCCAGGATCATCGCCACGTGGCGGGGGTGCGTGGCATCCGACAGCTGACGCCGCAGACGGCGCATGTATAGCTGGTAAAGCAGCCCGCGCCCGCGAAGACTTCTCCTCGATTGCACAGCAACACGGTAGTGCACTGCTCTGGCTTTGTTCACGGCCGCCAAGCGAAACCTGCTCGTCATGCAGGGGAGCTACGATCGCGACATGACCTCTTCTCCCCAGGATTCCGCTGCCGCAGAGGTCGCCGACAAACCCGGCACCGACCTGCCCAACGTGCCCCTGCTCGAGGAGTCCATCGAGTACGAGCAGCTCGAGCACAAGCCCACCTGGCGCGGCTGGATCCACGCCGGCACCTTCCCCCTCGCGATCGTCGCGGGGGTGGTGCTGCTGATCGTCGCCGACGGCGCAGCGGCGACCTGGTCGAGCGCGGTCTTCATGACCTCATCACTGCTGCTGTTCGGCATCTCGGCGACCTACCACCGGTTCCACTGGGGGCCGCGAACGCGCGTGCTGCTGAAACGCTTCGACCACGCGAACATCTTCCTGCTGATCGCCGGCACCTACACCCCGCTGGCGATCATGGCGCTGCCCCCCGAGAAGGGCTACCTTCTGCTCGCGCTCGTCTGGTCGGGCGCGGTGCTGGGCATCGCCGCCCGAGTGTTCTGGATCACGGCACCGCGGTGGGCCTACGTGCCGCTCTACATCCTGCTCGGCTGGGCCGCTGTGCTCTACATCGTGGATCTCTTCACCGCCAACCCCGTCATGATGGTGCTCATCATCATCGGCGGCCTCGCCTACACGGTGGGGGCGGTCGTCTACGGCCTCAAGCGCCCGAACCCCGTGCCCGGAGTGTTCGGGTTCCACGAGATCTTCCACACGCTCACGGTCGTGGCGTTCCTATGCCACTGGACGGGGATTCTCCTCGTCGCTCTCGACCCGCCCTTCGGCGGCTGACGCGGCACGTCGCTCCTCCTCGAGCTGTTCGCGCACCTCACCGCGGTACCGCACACGACGCACCCGACGCATCATGTCGAGAATGAGCAGAATCGCCCCCACCGCGACAAGCAGACTCACGACGAAGCCGACGACTCCCGGGGTCACGAGCGACTCGTCGACCTGAATGGGCGGAATGAGCGGGTCGTCGACCGGGTTCGGTCCGATGCCGGTCGGGGCGGTGGCGATGAGCCAGTGCACGCGTGCTCCTCAGTCGGGGCGGTGGAGTCGGCGGGCTTCCCTCAGCGTTGCCGACTACCCTGGAATCCCAGCGTAGCGAGCGCAGCCGGATGCTCGCCGACGAGTCGCCCAGGAACCCATGACCACGACCCAGCAACGCCTCGACGAGCGCTACGGGCGCACGCCCTCGGACGACCAACGCTCGCGCCGCATCCTCATCGCGGGCGCCGTCGTCCTCGCACTCGTGCTGACGGGGTGGATCGTCTGGGGCGGGCTCTCCGGCACCAACGCGAGCCTCGAGACACGCGACCTCGGGTACTCGGGTGCGACGGAGACCTCGCTGACCGTGCAGTGGGAGGTATCGGTGCCGCCCGGCACCGAGGTGCGGTGCGCTCTGCAAGCGTTGAACAGCAGCTTCGGCATCGTCGGCTGGTCGATCGTCGACATTCCCGCTTCGACGGAACGCACGCGCGTCTTCGCGCAGGAGCTGCGCACCGCCGAGCCTCCCGTCACCGGGTTGCCGTACCGCTGCTGGCTCCCGTAATATCCTCAGATCACTGCACCGAGCCGACCCACCGGGTCGGCTCTCGTGCGTCAGGAGGCGACAAACATGAGCGACACCACCGATACGAAGTGGCTGACCCAGGAGGCGTACGACCGCCTGCAGGCCGAACTCGAGCAGCTCAGCACGGAGGGGCGCGCTGAGATCGCGCGACGGATCGAGGCTGCTCGCGATGAAGGCGACCTGAAGGAAAACGGCGGATACCACGCCGCGAAGGACGAACAGGGCAAAATCGAGGGGCGCATCCGCAGTCTCACGGCCTTGTTGAAAAGCGCGACCGTCAGCGAGGCGCCCCAGTCGAGCGGCATCGTCGAACCCGGTACCGTCATCGTCGCGACGATCATGGGCGACGAGGAGAAGTTCCTGCTCGGCAGTCGCGAGATTCTGGGTGATGGCAGCGAGCTGCACGTCTACAGTGAGCAGAGCCCGCTCGGCGCAGCGATCATGGGGCTGAAGGTCGGCGACTCGACCAGCTACGCGGCCCCCAGCGGCGCGGAGGTCTCCGTGACGATCGTCGACGTGGAGACGTACACGCCCTAAAAGTCGACGCGCGGCTCGTACCCCGCCTCGCGCAGCGCGCCGAGCACTTGCTCGGCGTGCTCCGGCCCGCGGGTCTCGATGTGCAGCTCCAACTCGACCTGGCTGATCTGCAGGCCCGTGCCGTGCCGCGTGTGCAGCACTTCGACGACGTTGGCGTTCTGCGCCGCGACGATCTCGCTTGTCCGGGCGAGCTGCCCGGGACGGTCGGGCAGGGGGATGCGCAGCTTCAGATAGCGCTCCCCCGCCGCGAGACCGTGGCTGATGACGCGCTCCATGATGAGCGGGTCGATGTTGCCACCGGAGAGGATGACGACCGTGGGACCGGTCGCGCTCACCTTGCCCTGCATGACAGCGGCGACGCCGACCGCGCCGGCGGGCTCGACAACGAGCTTGGCCCGCTCCAGCAGTACGAGCATCGCCTGCGCGATGTCGTCCTCCTCGACGGTGACGACTTCGTCGACCGCGTCGCGGATGATCTCGAAGTTCAGTGCGCCCGGTCGAGCGACCGCGATGCCGTCGGCGATGGTCGAACCGATCGTGATGTCGGTCGGCTCCCCCGCCGCGAGCGAGATGGGGTACGTGGCGGCGTTCGCGGCCTGCACGCCGATGATACGGATGCTGCGTCCCTCTGCCGCCGCGCGGCGCTTGAGCACGCTCGCAACACCACTGGCGAGTCCGCCGCCACCGATGGGGATGACCACCGTCTCGAGCTGGGGCACCTGCTCGAGCAGTTCGAGCCCCAGCGTTCCCTGGCCCGCGACGACGTCGGGGTGGTCGAAGGGCGGGATGTACACGGCCCCGGTGCGGGCCGCGTACTCGGCAGCGGCCTGCAGCGGCTCCGAGACGGAGTGCCCGCGCAAGACCACCTCGGCACCGTAGTGCCGGGTGGCCTGCAGCTTGGGCAGGGCGACGCCGATCGGCATGAAGATCGTGGCGGGAATCCCCAGCTCGCGGGCGGCGAAGGCAACACCTTGGGCATGGTTGCCGGCGCTGGCGGCTACGACGCCGCGCGAGCGCTCCTCGGCGGTGAGCTTCGACATCCGGTTGTAGGCGCCGCGGATCTTGTAGGAGCCGGTGCGCTGCAGGTTCTCGCACTTGAGGTACACGGTCGCGCCGAGAATGTCGCTGAGGTAGCGCGACGTCTCGATCGGCGTCACGTCGGCCACGTTCTGCACGATGAGGCGGGCAGCCTCGATGTCGGCGAGCGTGGGCCCTGCAAGGGTCGGGGTCGTCGAAGTCGTCATGCTCGCCCTTCGGTCGGGGTGGGATCAGGCTCGGGACTCTCGAGAACGTCGACGAGTCGAGGACTCGGGGTCGTTCGCCACTGCCCACGAGAAAGGTAGCGGACGACGATGTTGAGAACCGCCACGAGGGGCACCGCGAAGAGAGCACCGGGGATGCCCGCGACGAAGCCGCCCGCGGCCACCGCGAGCACCACTGCGAGCGGGTGCACCCGCACGACCGTGCCCATGACGAGCGGCTGCAGCACATTGCCCTCGATTTGCTGCACCAGCAGCACGATGCCGAGCATGATGAGCGCGATCACAAGGTCGTAGTAGATGAGGGCGACAAAGACCGCGAGGGCGCCGGTCACGACCGCGCCGAGGAACGGCACGAAGGCCCCCAGGAAGACCGCGACCGCGATGGGGAGGGCGAGCGGCAACTGCAGAATGACGGCTCCGAGCCCGATACCGACCGCGTCGACGAAGGCGACAAAGATCTGCGCCTTGACGAAGTTGGTCAGTGTGAGCCACCCGGCCGTGCCAGCACCGTTCGCGGCCACCTGGGCCCGACGCGGGAACATGCGCACGACGAAGCGCCAGATGCGCGGGCCGTCGATGAGGAAGAAGAGCACGGCGAACAGTGCGATCACGGTGCCCGCAAGAACCTCGGTGAGGGTCGACCCCACCGAGAGGGCGCCCGTGACGAACCAGTCGCTGCCCAGGTCGAGTCTCTCCACCGTGTCGTCGATGATCGTCGTGATCGCGCCCGGCGAGAGCTCGAAGGTCGCCGACACCCAGGCGAGGAACTCGTGGTAGCGCTCGACCGAGCGCTCCTCCAGTGAGGCATAGCCGTCGCGCACCTGTGACACGACGATCCAGACGAGCCCCGAAACGACAGCGAGGAGAGTGATCATCGCGGTGAGGATGGCGAGCCAGCGCGGGAACCGCAGGTGACGCCCCAGCCAGGCCGCGTACGGCACGAGGAGGGCCGCGAGCAGCACGCCGATGAGGAGCGGGATGACGAGGAGCCGCAACTGGATCACGAGGAAGATGACCACGCCGATGGCACCCGCGATCACCAGGAAGCGCCACGACCACTCGCTCGCGATCCGCATGCCCGCTGGCATGCCCGCCGCCGGCGGCGCGACGGGCGCGACAGACTCTTCAGCGGGTCGCGACCGACGGAACATCCCTCCAGTCTACGAGCCCCCGCCTGCGCTAGAAGCGGGTCGAATTGTCGAGCAGGCGCTTCACGCGGTCAGGGATCGGGGGGTGGGTCTGGAACATCCGGTCGATGATGCCGGGCTTCATGGGGTCGGCGATCCACAGGTGCGCCATCGTGGAGTTCTGCTTGCGCATGGGCCGCGCGTAGTCTCCGAGCTTCTGCAGGGCGCTCGCAAGCGCCTCGGGGTCGCGCGTGGTGAGAGCCCCCGTGGCGTCGGCGAGGTACTCGCGCTGGCGGGAGACGGCCGCCTGGATGAGGCTCGCGACGAGCGGGGCAACGATCATCGCGACGAGCCCGAAGATGAGCACGATCGGGTTGCCGCCGTTGTTGCGGCTGCCGCCGAAGAACGCCATGCGCACGAGGATGTCGGCGAGCAGACCCACCACGACCACGAGCCCGAAGACAATCGTCGAGACGCGAATGTCGTAGTTCTTCACGTGGCCCAGCTCGTGCGCCATAACGCCGGTGAGCTCGCGATCGTTCATGAGATCGAGCAGACCCGTGGTCGCGGCAACACTCGCATGCTCGGGGTCGCGCCCGGTGGCGAAGGCGTTGGGGGCAGGATCGTTGACGATGTAGACCTTCGGCATCGGCATGCCCTCCGTGATCGCCAGGTTCTCGACGATCCGGTACAGGCGCGGGTTGTCGCGCTTCTCGATCTGGCGGGCCCCCGCCATCGAGAGCGCCTGCGAGCTGGACGCGAAGTACTGGAACAGCACGTAGACGGTGGCCCCGATGAGGGTGCCGAAGAAGATCGTCATGCCCGCCCCGTAGAGGTAGTCGGCGACGAGACCGATCCCCCCGATGAGCAGCACGAAGGCGAAGATGATGACGACGGTGTTGCGCTTATTCGCCGCAATGGCGCGATACACGTGCAGCTACCTCAGGCTCGAGCGGGCAGCGACTAGAACTGCACGCGCGGGGGCTCCGCGATCGCCGCCGCGTCGGCCACCTCGAAGAAGTCGCGCTCGGTGAAGCCGAGGCTGCGCACGAACAGCGTGTTGGGGAACTGCTTGATCTTGACGTTCAGCTCGCGCACGCCGCCGTTGTAGAAGCGACGCGACGCCTGGATCTTGTCCTCCGTGTCGACCAGCTCACCCTGCAGCTGCAGGAAGTTTTGGCTGGCCTGCAGCTGAGGGTAGGCCTCGGCGACCGCGAAGATGCTCTTGAGGGCCTGCTGCATGTGGTTTTCGGCGACGCTCGCGTCGGCCGGCCCCTGGGCGCTGAGCGTTTCGGCGCGAGCCTTCGTGACGTTTTCGAACACCTGCTTCTCGTGGGCGGCGTATCCCTTGACCGCCTCGATGAGGTTCGGCAGCAGATCGGCGCGACGCTTGAGCTGCACGGTGATGTCACTCCACGCCTCATCGACCCGCACGTTGAGGGTCACGAGCGAGTTGTAGGTGGCCCACAGGTAAATGCCCGCGATGACGACCAGGACGATGATGACGCCGATGATGACCAAAAATTCCATGACCACAGCATAGAGCCCGGCAGTGCGCCGCAACAGGCACTCAGCTTAGGGACACCTGGGGAGCGGCACAGCAGTTTCCTGCCGGTCACGACATGATGACTCCTGGGGCACCCGACGTCGGGTTCACTGGAAGACGTCAGGGCATCAGCCCAGGCCGGCGGAGAAGGGGGATGCGCGTGGTGCGCACGCTGAGACTCCGCACGTGGGCGCCCGCCATCGTGGCGATTGCGATCGCCGCGGGAGCCCTCGTCGTCGTGCCCGCCTCGCCCGCCTCGGCAGCCGCATCCTTCACGGTGCCCGCGACCGACTTCGTCGGCACGAACCAGGTCACTCTCACGGGCGCGAAGGACGCCGGTAGCGCGATCGAGGTGCAACGCGCAGCGGGGGGCGTCGTCTGCAGTATCACCGCCACCGCGTCGACCACGTGGCAGTGCCCTGCGATCACCGTGCCCAACGGCGAGCAAACCTTCACGGGTGTTGAGACCCTGGCCGACGAGTCAACCGAACCGATGGCTCCTCTCGTGTTGCGGGTGCTCGGCGCCCCCACACTCGAGGGTGCGGGCGCGACGGTGACGACGACTGGCCGCTTCACCGGGCGAGCCGAGCCGGGGGCCACCGTGCAGCTGCAGTCCAGTCAGGGCGGCGCAACCCAGCTGCACTCGTGCCCCGCCGCCATCGGCAACGGGTTCTGGTCGTGCGTCGTGACGTTGCCCGAGGGCACGCACGAGGTGCGCGCTCGACAGTCCCTGCCCGCTCTGGGGCCCGAGAGGTCGAGCTACACGCCCGCCGTCTCCGCCCTCATCGACCGCACGCCGCCCGCACCCCCGACTATCGCGAGCCCCACCACCGGCAGCACGGTCACGGGGCCGAACGTCACCGTGAGCGGTACGGGCGAACCGGATGCCCAGGTGCAGGTCTTCACGAGTGGCGACATCGCCTGCGAGGCCGACGTGGGCAGCGCGGGCGCGTGGTCGTGCACCGTCGCTCTGCCGCGACCCGGCCAGTGGACTCTGCAGGCCCTGCAGCGCGACCCCGCGGGCAACTTCAGCGCCTCGAGCCCGCGCATCGACATCGTCGCGCCCGCCCCCGAGCCGGAAGCCAGCCCACCACGCGCCCCCGCACCCGCGCCGCCGACAACGCCCGACACACCCGCCGAGACCTCCGAGCCCAGCCCGACACCCTCGAGCCCCACGCCACCGAACCCCGCGCCACCGACTCCCGACGACACTCGGTCGCCCGTTCCGCAAGGCGCCCCGACATCGAACTGGGGCACGCCGACGGGGTTCGGAATCTCCCTGCCCTCGGCGCAGCAGATCCTCGAGCGCGGCGGCTGGGCACTCGCCCCCGTCATCGCACTCGCCTACGTCCTGCTGCTCGCGCTGCCCCTGCGGGCCTACGCGACGATCGTCGGGCCTCGTTTAGGGCTCACACCATGGCGCCTCACCGGGCGCAACCGAGACGGAGACGACGACGCGCACGGCGGCCCGGTGTCGCCCATCCTGTCTCCCGTGCTCGTCGTCATCGGCACCTTCGTGGGCGCCGCCCTCATCGCCGCACTCTCGGGAGGAATCGCGGCCGAGGTGCGCTATCTGCGCCTCATGGCCGCCATCGGGGTCGGTCTTGTGCTCGTCAACCTCCTCGGCGTCGTGGTGCCCGCGCGGCTCGCCGGCCTGGCCGTGCGCGCCTCAGCGGTCGTGCGGCTGCTGCCGGGCATCCTCGCCGTCGCCCTCCTGGTCGCCCTGCTCTCGCGGTTCCTCGAGCTCCAGCCGCCCGTGCTGCTCGGAGTGCTCCTTGCCGCCGTCGCCGTCGAGCCGGCCCGCCTGCGGGCGCGCGGTGGCATCGCCGTCGCCCAGATCGGAGGGGTTGCCGGTGTCGCGCTACTCGCCTGGGCCGCCCACACCCTTCTCATGCCGAGCGTCGGGTTCTGGCAGACCGTCGCGGCCGAGACCGCGGCCGCCATCGCGCTCGGCGGGCTCGGCTCGCTGCTGCTTCTGCTGCTGCCGGTCGGCCCCTTCCCTGGCCGGGAGCTGTACACGATCTCCCGCGCCGGATGGGTGGGCGTCGCCCTCGCCAGTGCCACCGTGACCGGCGCGATCGTCGCCTCCGACGCGAGCTTCCCGCTGGTCGCGCTCAGCCTGCTCGCCGCGGGCGTCGCCGCCGTGCTCATCGCGCTGTGCATCTGGGTACGCTGGGTCGCCCCCGCGCTCGAGAGGTAGGGTGACGAGCGCGCCCCGGTAGCCCAATCGGCAGAGGCAGGCGACTTAAAATCGCTTCAGTCTGGGTTCGAACCCCAGCCGGGGTACTTCGTCCACGCGCAACCGCCACCGGCGGTCGCGGGGTACGCGCTAGCCCTTGGGGCGGGCGGCGAACTCTTGGAAGTATGCCTCTGGTTCCTCGCGGGCCGAGAGGCTCACATTGTCGCGACCGAGCACGAAGTTGCCGACCCAGTCGCCCACGACGCGAATCTTGCGCTCCCACATGGGAATCGCGAGCCCGTGGTACCCGCGGTGCATGATCCACGCCAGAAAGCCCGTGACAGCGAACCGGCCGGACTGGAAGACGCCGTACCCCAGGCCGAGGCCCGCCACCGCTCCCAAATTCTTGTGCACATAGTCACGCGGATCCTCCCCGCGCAGCACCGCCACGATGTTCTTGGCCAGAAGCTTGCCTTGACGCACGGCGTGCTGGGCGTTCGGCACACAGAAGCCGCCGACTCCGCCGCCCGTGAGGTCGGGAACCGCGGCGACATCCCCGGCCGTCCATGCCGCGTCGATGACGCCGTCGTCGCTCAGAACCCGCAGGTCGGCCTGAGCACGCAGCCGACCGCGCTCGTCAACGGGCAGGTCGGTGCCGCGCAACACCGGGCTGGCCATGACGCCTGCCGTCCAGATGATGAGGTCGGATTCGAGCGTGTCACCGTTCGACATCTCGATGCAGCCGTCGACGGCGCTCGTGAGCTGCGTCTCGAGGTGCACGATCGCGGCGCGCTGCGCGAGGTTCTTGAGCACCCAGTGGCTGGTCTTGAGTGACACCTCCGGCATGATGCGACCCATTGCCTCGATGAGGTGAAAGTGCGTGTCATCGATCGTGAGCTGCGGGTGATCCTTGAGGAGCGCGCTGGCCAGGCTGCGCAGCTCGGCGAACGTCTCAATGCCCGCGAATCCACCGCCCACGACGACAACGGTAAGCAGGCGGTCGCGCTCGGGGCCTGCCGGTAGCAAGGCAGCACGGTGGAAGTTGTCGATGAGACGGTCGCGCACCGCCACGGCCTCCTCGATCGACTTCATGCCGATGGCCTCGTCGGCGACGCCCGGAATGGGGAACGTGCGCGAGACAGAGCCCGCCGTCATGACGATGTGGTCGTAGTCCATCGTGAACTCGTCGCCCACCTCGGGGGTGATCGTCGCCGTCTTCGCCGCGTGATCGACTCCCGACACTCGAGCCGTGATGACGCGCGTGCGCGTGAGGTGTCGACGGTGCGAGACAACCGCGTGCCGAGGTTCGAGCGAACCAGCCGCGACCTCAGGAAGGAAGGGCTGGTAGGTCATGTAGGGCAGCGGATCGACCATGACGACCTCGGCCTCGCCCTTGCGCAGCCACTTCTCGAGCTTCAGAGCGGTGTAGAAGCCGGCATAGCCGCCGCCGACGATAAGGATTCTGGGCACGAAGAAGCTCTCCTAATACTGTGAGGGGACCGGGGTTAATCTACTCCGAAGGTGTGCGGCTAGCGAACCGGAGCACACCGGCGGCCACCGCCCCGGCAACCGTGAGGCACACACCGAGAATCAGACCGACGACAGGAGCCACAGGTGCGAGCGCCGCGACGAGCGGCCGGACATCCTGCTCGGGGAGACCCTGCGGGATCTCCCGAGCGATCGGAGACCGCGCCCCGTCGAGCTCGGCGACCACCGCATCGGCCTCCGCCCGTCGGTGCACGACCACCCACTCCGCGACGCTGCCGAGCGGGTTGCCGACCACCGGCGGAACGCTCACCCGCACAGCGGCGTTCGCATCGATGAGACCGTAGCCGTAGAGCGGGTCGGGCACGGTCGAGGACACGGGGCGCGCCGTGCGCAGGATGCGTTCAATGACATTTGCGGCATCCAGATCAGGGTGGGCCGCACGCACCAGCGCGGCGATGCCGGCCACGATGGGCGTCGCACCGCTCGTGCCCTGCCAGAGGGCATGACCACCGCCCGGGATCGCCCCCACAAGCTGCTCGCTTGGGGCCATCACGCCAATCGTGATCCCCTGCGAGGAGGCGTTGTCACTCGCCATACCGGAACGGTCGACACCGCCTACCGCGAGCACGCCCGGGATGGTCGCGGGCGCTCCCACCTGCTCGGTTCCTCCGCCACGGTTGCCCGCCGCGGCGACCACGACGACGTCATGGCGCTCGGCGTATCCGAAGGCGTCGTCCCAGCTCTCCGGCCAGTCGATGGTGTTGCGGGTGAGGGAGAGCGAGATGATGTCGGCACCCTGGTCCACAGCCCAGATCACCGCCTCCGCGACCTGGTCATCCGCATCGCGCTCTCCCGCGCCGAACGCGAGCGAGATGCTCAGCAGTGAGGCTGCGGGAGCCGCACCGATAACCCCCTCGTTCGGCCCGCTGCCCCGGCCGGCTGCCAGCGAGGCCACCATCGTGCCGTGCGTGCGACCGGGGCCGCTCACCGGCTGCGTGCCATCCTCAGCGCCGCGACCCGAGACATCCGCGCCGCCGATGACGGCGCCTGCGAGATCAGGATGCCCGGCGTCGACTCCGGAATCGATGACGGCGATCGTGACTCCCGCACCGCGCGTGACCTGCCAGGCGTCGCGGATGCCGTACTCGTTCAGCCAATACTGCCGATCGCGAATCGCATCCGCGTGCGCCTCGGGCGCGGGCGCGAGGGCCAGGGCGCCCGCGCCGAGGAGCGCGAGCACGAGACCTCGCGCTACAACCCGCGCTGCTCGGGCGCGCACGCGCAGGCCTCCGGGCTCCAGTCGCACTCATGGAGCGCGCGATCACCGATCGGGTTGACCCCCGGCCCGACCGCGAGACTGTGGCCGACGAGGGCGTGCAGGCACTTCACGCGTGACGGCATCCCCCCGGCGGAGTAGCCATCGATCTCGGCGACCGTCAGAACCGCGTCACGATCGGCAAGATACTGCTCGTGCGCACGGAGGTACTGCTGCGCAACGGCGGGGTCATCGGCCAGCAACGCCGTGAACTGCGCCATCCGGCCCTCGGCCTCCAGGCGCGAGACCGCGGCGGTCGCCGCCGGATGGGTGAGGTAGTAGAGCGTGGGGAAGGGGGTGCCCGAGCTCAGCCGCGGTCGGGTCGCCACCACGGTGGGGGCGCCGCACACGCACCGAGCCGGGATTCCGATGACGTCGCGAGCGGGGCGGCCCAGCTGCGCACTCACGAGTGCGACATCCGCGTCGTGCACGGGGTCGAAGGGTGGCCGCGTCATTGCGCTCCCCCGAACTGTGGTGACAGGAGGGCATCGGCCGGCAGGTCAGTGAGACCCGCCGTGACGAAGGAGGAGAGCACCGCGCGGGTCCAGTCGACCCGCGTGGTCTGAATCTCGTCGCTGATCGGCTGAACCTCATTGGAATCCGACGTGACACCATCGTCAATCACGAGGTAGCTGATGTCTCCGGGGTACACGTAGAGCAGTCGGCCGCGCGCCTGCGCCTCGATGTAGGCGGGGTCTTGCCATCGATCGATCTCCACCTCCAGATCTCCGAGGGCTGCCTCCTGCTCGGCCACCCGCTGCTCCAGGGCCGCGATCTCTTGCTGCTGCTCCACCAGGATGCGCAGCGACGGAGCGAGCACGACGAGCGCAGCCACGATGAGCAAGAAGACCGTGACCGTGACGCCTGAAAGCTGCAGGTTGCGGAACCAGGCCCCCACCCCGTGAGCATCCGCGGGCAGGGCCACGGGGGTGCTGCGGGGCGGGCGGGCCATAGGCGGATCCTAGGCCGTGAACCGCGGGAAAGCACTGCGGCCCGCGTACACCGCGGCGTCGCCGAGCTCCTCCTCGATGCGCAGCAGCTGGTTGTACTTGGCGACGCGCTCCGAGCGGGCCGGGGCACCGGTCTTGATCTGGCCGCAGTTGGTGGCGACGGACAGGTCGGCGATCGTCGTGTCCTCCGTCTCCCCCGAACGGTGCGAGAGCACGGCGGTGTAGCCGCTGCGCTGAGCGAGGGTGACCGCGTCGAGTGTCTCGGTGAGCGTGCCGATCTGGTTGACCTTGACCAGCAGAGAGTTCGCCGTACCGTGGGCGATGCCCTTGGCTAGCCGGGTGGGGTTGGTCACGAACAGGTCGTCGCCGACGATCTGCACCTTCCGGCCCACATCGGTCGTCAGCGAGGCCCAGCCATCCCAGTCGTCCTCGTCGAGAGGGTCCTCGATGGTGACGAGGGGGTAGGCGCCCACGATCTCTGAGTAGAACGCGGCCATCTCGGCGGCCGTGCGCTCGGAGCCCTCGAAGCGGTAGCTGCCGTCGGTGTAGAACTCGGTGGCGGCCACGTCGAGGCCCAGTGCGATATCGGTTCCCGGCGTGAAGCCCGCCTTCTCGATCGCCGACAGCAGAAAATCGAGTGCAGCCTTGGTGCCCGGCAGGTCAGGCGCGAAGCCGCCTTCGTCGCCAAGACCGGTCGAGAAGCCACCGGCCTTCAGCTCGCCCTTAAGGGCGTGGTAGGTCTCGGCGCCCCAGCGCAGGGCCTCGGTGAAACTCTCCGCCCCGACGGGGAGGATCATGAATTCCTGCACGTCGACACCAGTGTCAGCGTGCGAGCCACCGTTGATCACGTTCATCATCGGCACCGGCAGAACGTGGGCGTTAGGGCCACCGAGGTAGCGGAACAGCGGAAGGTCGGCAGAGTCGGCCGCGGCCTTCGCCACGGCGAGCGAGACGCCGAGGATGGCGTTGGCACCGAGCTTCGACTTGTTGTCGGTACCGTCTGCTTCCCTGAGAGCCGCGTCGACGAGGCGCTGGTCGCTGGCGTCGAGATCCTCCACGGCGGGGCCCAGCACATCGAGCACCGCATCGACGGCCTTGCGCACGCCCTTGCCGAGGTAGCGACCCTTGTCGCCGTCACGCAGCTCGTACGCTTCGAACGCTCCCGTCGACGCACCCGACGGCACGGCGGCGCGGGAGACGGTGCCGTCGTCGAGCAGAACCTCGACCTCGACAGTCGGGTTGCCTCGGGAATCGAGGATTTCGCGGGCTCCAACGGCCTGGATAGCTGCCACGGGTCAGTCTCCTTCGGTGGTGGTCGAATCTGCGGCTCCGAGCCTACGCCAGTCGAGGAGCGCGGGGTCGGGCGAGCTGGCGCGCGCCACGGGCGCGAAACGGCGAAACCCATCGGCCTCGAGCTGTTCGAGCGCGGCGCGCAGATTCTTGGGTCGCTTCAGCAGCCGCACACGCGCGCCCTCGGCGACGAGGGCGGCCTGCAGGGCGAGGATCGTCGCGGGGGCGACATCGCGGTCGTAGACGAGAGCCGCATCCTCAGCGCCGGCCGTGGTGGGAATCCCGACCAGGTCGATGAGGCGCTCGAAGCCCAGCGAGAAGCCCGTTGCGGGAACATCGCTGCCCAGAAAGCGCCCGATCATGCCGTCGTACCGGCCGCCGCCGCCCAGCGAGTAGCCGAGCTGCGGGTGCGCGACCTCGAAGATCGGGCCCGTGTAGTAGCCCATGCCGCGCACCAGGAACGGGTCGAACTGCAGGGGAAGCTCGGGCAGCGCCTCCCGCAGGGCGCGCAGGTCATCGAGGGCGGGGCTGCCGTCGAAGGCGGGGCTGCCGAGCAGACTCCACGACGTGTCATCATCGGCGGTCAGGCTCTCGAACAGGGCTCGCGCATCCGTCACCCCCAGCCCGGTGAGCTCGTCGACGACACCGTCGACACCGAGCTTGTCGAGCTTGTCGATCGTGATGAGGGACTGCGGCTGCAGGGTCGCCGGCACGCCGTGCCGCGTCAGCCAGGCGGTGAGCAGGCGACGATCGTTGACCCGGATGCTGCACTCGGGAATGCCGAGGGCGTCGAGTGCCGCCGACGTCGCCGCAATGAGCTCGACCTCGGCGATGATGCCCGGCTCGCCGATGATGTCGATGTCGCACTGCACGAACTGGCGATAGCGACCCTTCTGCGGTCGCTCCGCTCGCCAGACCGGCGCGACCTGGATCGCGCGGAACACCGTCGGCAGCTGCCCGCGATTGCTCGCGTAGAAGCGCGCGAGCGGCACCGTGAGGTCAAACCGCAGACCCAGGTCGGCGAGGTCGAGCGGCGCCTCGGCGGTGCGCAGATCATCCGTCGTCAGGCCCCGCCGCATGACCGCGAAGGCGAGCTTCTCGTTGTCGCCGCCCAGGCCCGCATGCAGCCGATCAGCGTCCTCCATCACCGGAGTCTCGATCTCGTCGAAGCCGTGCGCACGGTACACACCGCGGATCGTGGCGAGCACGCGCTCGCGCCGGGCCTTGTCGGCGGGCAGGATGTCGCGCATCCCGCGGGGCGGGGTCACCGGGCTGGCCATACGCACGATTCTGTCACGCGGCCCGCACGCTCAGGCGATGCGGCTGCCCTTCGGCAGGCGGCCCGCCGGGGTGCGCGTGCGGGTGATCCCCGCGCCCAGCGCGGCGGCCGCGAGCACGAGGTGCAGCAGCAACCCGACGAACCAGCTGGGCACTGTGCGGTCGAAGATCTCCTGCGGACTCTCGTAGCCGGAGAACCGGTCCCATTCGCCCGCGAGGGCGGCACCGCACTCGTCTGTCACCTGGTCGAGGTCGGGGGCGAGCTGAGCAGAGCGCACGCCCGTCGCGATCCCGCCGAACAGGTCTTGCGGGTTGCCGTTGCTGTCGAACGTCGTGGGCGCGGCGTCGGCGAGGACGATGTACGGATTCGCCGCGAGGATGCCCCATACGTAGTCGAAGCGAGGAACCAGGGTCTCGAAGGTGTCCGGCGGCAGGCACTCGATCTGCTCGGGGAGCCCCGTGACAGGGTCGAACTCCCCTCCCACCGAATAGTCGATGCCGATGTAGGTCGACCGCGACTCCGACTGGAAGGCGAGCCCGCCCAGCACGAAGGCGATGAGCGTGCCGATGCTGAGGGCGGCCACGGTGAGGTAGGTCGTCACGACGGAGAACAGCGGGCGCGACAGGAGCGCGGAGAGCCCGACTCCGACGGCGGAGACAACACCGAGCTCGAGCACGAGCACACCCAGCGACGCGAGAAGGGTGTCAGGCCGCACGCCACCAGCCACGACCGAGAAAATGAGGAATGGCAGGGAGGCGACCAGAAAGGTCAGCGCGACCGTCCACGCGGCGAGAAATTTTCCGAGCACGATCTGTGCTGCGCTGGCGAGGGTCACCTGCGTCGTCGCGAGCGTTCCCGCATCACGATCACCGTTCACGGCTCCGCCACTGATGGCGGGCGTGACAAGGGTGCCGACGAGCAGTACGAAGAAGATGATGGTCGAGTAGACGCCCGCCGTCTCCGCATCGCTCCCGAACGCCGTGATCGAGGCCCACAGCAAGACCGTGACCACCCCGACGAGCACGAAGACGACGGTGACAAGCACGATCCAGGCCACCGACCGGATGCGCTGGCGCAACTCGAGCAGCACGATCGTGCCGAGCGTGTCCAGGTAGCGGGTCATCGCGCCTCCTCCGACCCGTCGCCGCGCGCCAGATCGAGGAAGGTGTGCTCGAGGTCGCCCACGGCTGGGCCGAAAGCGCTCACGGCGACACCCGCGCTCACCAGCCGGGCCAACAGCTGCGCGGCCTCGGTCTCACTCGCCACGGAGACGAGGGTGCCGAGGTGATCGCGCCCGACGCCCTCGATGCCGGCGTGCGTGAGTGCCGCAGCCAGGGCCTCGGGTTCCACCGCGCGAATGCGCCACTGGCGGGCGCCCGCCCGCGACGACTCCACGCGCTCGGCGCTGGCCGTCATGCCGTGGTCGAGGTAGACGGCGGCATCAGCCATCTCGTCCAGTTCGGCGAGCACGTGACTGGAGACGAGCACGGCGACGCCCTCCGAGGCGAGCTGCCGCACGAGTACGCGCAGGTCGACGCGGGCCGCCGGGTCGAGGCCTGAGGCGGGTTCGTCGAGCAGCAGCACCTCGGGTCGATGCACAAGGGCACGCGCGAGGCTGAGTCGTTGCTTCTGGCCACGGCTGAGCACACGGGTGGGCTGATCGGCGAGCGGCTCGAGCGCGACCAACTCGATGAGCTCGCGAGCGCGCACACGCGACTGCTCTGGGGTGAGCTCGTAGAGTCGCCCCGTCGTCTCGAGCGTCTGCCGCACGCTGAGCGTCGCCCACGAGCCGAGCGCGTCGGGCATCCAGCCCATCCTCTGCCGCACCGCGCGCGCGTCCCGCACCGGGTCGGCACCCGTGATGCGCACGGTGCCCGCATCGGGGGCGAGAAGAGTCGCCAGCACGAGCAGCAGGGTGGTCTTGCCAGAGCCGTTGGGCCCGATGAGTGCCGTGACCGCTCCAGCCTGGGCGGTGAAGCTCGCGTGACGAACGGCGTGCACGTCGCCGAAGGAGCGTGCGACCCCCTCCACCTCGATGGCGGCGCCGGGGGTCGAGGGCACGACGTAACCGGTCATGAGTGTCAGTCAATCACGTTGGCCCCGGCCCTCGCTTCCGCAGCGCGGATGCGCGACTCGAGCTCGCGCAGGGCCGTGCGCAGCGCGCGCTCCGCATCGAGCCCCCTCGTGCGCGCCGACGCGACGATGCTCAGCAGTCGCTGACCGAGCTCGGCCTCACCGGCGGGAGCGGTCTCCTCATCGTCGACGGCGCTGTCGGCACCGACTGCCTCGGCCCGGCCGAGCAGCTTCGCAGCCCGGGCGAGTGCGGGTAGGCCTCCGGGTACCCCGTCGAGCACCGAGGTGCGCGTCGGCTTCTGCTGTTGCTTCCAGGTCTCCCAGTTCGCCGCGACGTCATCGGCGGTGTCGGCGACGACGTCGCCGAAGACGTGGGGATGCCGGCCGACCATCTTCGCGGTCGACGCGGTCGCGACATCCTCGATCGTGAACGGATGCTCGGCCCGCGCCGCAGCGATGTCGGCGTGGAACAGCACCTGGTAGAGAACATCGCCGAGCTCTTCCAGCACGTCCTCCGGCGAGCCGTGCTCGATCGCCTCGATGAGCTCGTGCGACTCTTCGACGAGATACTGCACGAGGCTCTCGTGGGTCTGCTCGGCGTCCCACGCGCACCCGCCCGGCGCGCGCAAGTGCTCGAGCACGGCAATGAGCTGGTCGAGCTGGGGGTGCGGGCGCGGGGCGGGCAGCTCGGGTGCGGGTGACGCGGGCGGCGGCTCAGCAGGCATACAACCATCCTCCCCCACTCGCTCTCGGTGGCAGCACTGGCCGGCTGTGCGACAGTGAAGTCATGTTGCTCGAGTTCGACTGGCCCCTCCGCGTGGGTGCGGGCGCCATCGCCGTCGCACTCCTGACCCTCCTCGTCGTGCGGGCGCGGACGAAGGATCGTCGCGAGTATCGGCGATTCCGCCGGTATCGCTCCACCGCGCGACGCCAGGGGATGCTCCGCAAGTGGGTGCTCGAGTCCATCCTCGTGTTCGGCGGCGCGGCCGCGGCGCTCCTCGCCCTCGTCTGGCCCGTCGTCAGTCCGCTCCTGGCTGCCACGCAGGAGCTGCCGTGGGTGGTCGTGGCGCGCGACGCCCTCGGCTCGGGGTTTGGCGTCGGGGCGGTCATCGGCGCACTGCTGGGCCTCATCGCCCTCACCGTTGTGGGTGTGCGCAGCGCTCGTACTGAGGGCGGCGTCATCATGGTGGGCGATATCGTTGCCCTCCTGCCGCGCAATCGCCCCGAGCTCGGCTGGGGTGCCGCGCTCTCCATCAACGCCGGAGTCGTGGAGGAGGCGCTGTTTCGCCTCGCGCTACCCGCGCTGCTCGTCATCGTGACGGGCGAGCCCGTGAGCGCCTTCGCGATCGCCGCCCTCGCCTTCGGTGCCCTGCACGCGTACCAGGGCCCGGCGGGCATGCTCGGCGCGACCCTCATGGGCGTGATCCTGACCGCTGTCTATGTACTGAGCGGCAGCATCCTCATAGCCATGCTCGCGCACGCCCTGCTCGACCTGCGCACCCTCGTGGTGATCCCCATGGCCGTGTATCGCGTGCACCGGGTGCCCGGCTCCGTACGCATGCCGCCGCCCCTGCCCCTGGCGCCGCGCACGCCCGCCGAGGTGGACGCGCCGAACGGCGATCAGGCCTCGGAGGGTGCGGGCTCAGCGTCGTAGAGGTTCTCGAGCACGCGCGTGGCCCACTCGACGAGATCGTCGTCGCTCGCGTCGGCGGGCAGGGGCACGGTTGCCGCACGCTGTTGGGCAAAGTGCTTCGACCCCGGGTACATGCGCTGCAGGCGCAACTGGCGGGAATCCGGCAACGGCGGCCCGACGATGCGCAGCGACTGCCCCATGACGATGACGTCGCTCAGGCCCAGTCGCTGGGCGAGGCGGCGCAACTGCGAGACCTTGAGCAGCATGAGCACGGGCGGGGGCGGGTCGCCGTAGCGGTCGGCGAGCTCCTCGAGCACCGCACCGAGAGCATCCTCATCGCTCGCCGGCGCGGCCGCGCTGGAGAGCTTCTGGTAGGCCTCGAGGCGCAGACGCTCGCTCTCGATGAAGTCCTCAGGAATCCGGGCATCCACGGGCAGCTCGAGGCGCAGCTCGGTCTGCTCGGCGGCCGTCTCACCACGAAAGGTGCTCACGGCCTCCCCGATCATGCGCAGGTAGAGATCGAAGCCGACGCCCGCGATGTGCCCGGCCTGCTCAGCACCGAGCAGGTTGCCGGCTCCGCGAATCTCGAGATCCTTCATCGCGATCTGCATGCCGCCGCCGAGGTCGGTGTGGGCGGCGATCGTCTGCAGGCGGTCGTGCGCCGTCTCGCTCAGCGGCTTCGTCTCGTCGTACAGGAAGTACGCGTACGCCCGCTCACGGCCGCGGCCGACGCGACCGCGCAACTGGTGCAGCTGGCTCAGGCCGTACTTGTCGGCTCGGTCGATGATGAGCGTGTTGGCGTTGGCGACGTCGAGCCCCGTCTCGATGATCGTCGTCGAGACGAGCACGTCGAACTTGCGCTCCCAGAAGTCGACCATGACCTGCTCGAGGGCCGCCTCGCCGAGCTGGCCGTGCGCGATCGCGATGCGGGCATCCGGCACGAGTGCGGCGAGGTGCGCGGCGACGCGCGCGATGCTCGAGACGCGATTGTGCACGTAGAAGACCTGGCCCTCGCGCAGCATCTCGCGGTGGATCGCCGCCGCGACCTGCTGATCGCTGTAGGCGCCCACGTAGGTGAGAATCGGGTGGCGGTCTTCTGGCGGGGTCGCGAGCGTCGACATCTCGCGGATGCCCGTCACGGCCATCTCGAGGGTGCGGGGAATCGGCGTGGCCGACATCGCGAGCACGTCAACATTGGTCTTGAGCTTCTTGAGGGCGTCTTTGTGCTCAACGCCGAAACGCTGCTCTTCATCGATGATGACGAGCCCCAGGTCTTTGAACTGCACGCCCTGAGAGAGGATGCGGTGCGTGCCGATGACGACGTCGACCGTGCCGTGCGCGAGGCCGTCGAGGGTCTCTTTCGCCTCGCGGTCAGACTGGAAGCGGCTGAGCGCGCGCAAGTGCACGGGGAACCCTGCGAAGCGCTCGGCGAAGGTCTCGACGTGCTGCTTGACGAGCAGCGTCGTCGGCACGATCATCGCGACCTGCTTGCCGCCCTGCACGGCCTTGAAGGCGGCGCGCACGGCAACCTCGGTCTTGCCGTAGCCGACGTCGCCCGCGAGCAGGCGGTCCATGGGAATCGGGCTCTCCATGTCGGCCTTGACCTCGTCGATCGTCGTGAGCTGATCGGGGGTCTCGACGAAGGGGAACGCCTCCTCCAGCTCGCGCTGCCACGGGGTGTCGGGCTCGAAGGCGTGGCCCCGGCTCGACATGCGCGCCGAGTAGAGCTTGACGAGCTCGACCGCGATGTCGCGCACGGCGCGACGCGCACGGCCCTTCGCGGCCGCCCAGTCACTGCCGCCCATCTTGCTGAGCGTCGGTGACTCGCCGCCGACGTAGCGGCTGAGCAGGTCGAGTTGATCGGTCGGCACGTAGAGCTTGTCGCCCGGGTAGCCGCGCTTGGAGGGCGCGTACTCGAGCACGAGGAACTCGCGCGTGGTCTTCACGGCGTTCCGCCCACCCGTGGAGACCTCACGGGTCGTGAGCTCGAGAAAGCGCCCGATGCCGTGCGTGACGTGCACAACCGGGTCACCGGGGGTGAGCTGCAGGGGGTCGACCTGCGTCTTGCGCTTGCTCGCGAGCTTCTTCGGCTGGCGCGAGTCGTAGCCGACGCTGCGGCCATAGAACTCGGTCTCGCTCAGCACACCGAGCGTCAACTCAGGCACCTCGAAGCCGTGCTCGACGCTGCCCTGTACGAGGTAGACGACCCCGGGGTCGAGCGTGTCGGGCAGTTCGGTCACCTCGCGTGCGGCGACCTCTTGCTCGGCGAGCACGTCGGCGGCCCGTTCGATGAGTCCGTGCCCGCCCGCGACGACGACCATCGTCCAGCCAGCGCGCACTCGATCTGCGACGTGGTCGACCGCTCCCCCGCTCGCTCCTGCGAAGGTCGGCGGTTCGGCAGCCTCGATGCGCACCACACCGGGGTCATCGGCGTCGAACGCACTCACCGTGAACCAGGCGCGGTCGCCCGCCGCGCGCTGCAGCCCGTTGACGGTGAGAAAGTCACCGGCGTCGAGGTCGATGGGCGCCTCGGCGCCCGCCGTCGCCGCATGCCAAGCGGCGGTCAAGAACTCGCGGTTGGTCTCGGCGAGGCTCACAGCACGCGTGGCGACGCGCTCCGGGCTCAGCACCGCGATCGCCGCACTCGCCGGGAGGTAGTGCGTGAGGGGAACGAGCTCGTCGACGAGCGCCGGCGAGAGGCTTTCCATACCCTCAACCGGAATGCCCTCCGCGATCTTCTCCAGCATCTGCTGAAGACTCGGGAACTCGTGCAGCATCTCGCGCGCCCGCTGCCGAACAGCGTCGGTCAGCAACACCTCGCGCGTCGGGGGCAGTTCGACGCTGGGCACCGCCTCGGGCAGCGAGCGCTGGTCGGCGACCGAGAACTCGCGCAGCTGCTCGACCTCGTCGCCGAAGAACTCGACGCGCACCGGATGCTCGGCCACCGCCGGGAAGACATCCAGAATGCCGCCGCGCACCGCGAACTCGCCCCTGCGGGTCACCATGTCGACGCGGCTGTAGGCCAGATCGACCAGACGGCGCGTCACCTCGGCGAGGTCGTGACCGCGCGCGCCCGCCACGAGGCTCACCGACTCGATCGTCGTCAGACCCGCGGCGAGAGGTTGCAGGGCGGCGCGCACGGAGGCGACGACGATGAGGTCGCCGCGGCGGGCATCCTCATCGGCCTCCCACGCGGCGAGCGAGCGCAGCGTGCGCAGACGCCTGCCGACGGTCTCGGCGCTCGGGCTGAGCCGCTCGTGCGGCAGGGTCTCCCACGCAGGAAGATCGAGGATCGTGGCGGTCGGGGCTACGCACCCGAGGGCCTGCTGAGCGGCCTCGGCTTCGCGGCCCGTCGACGCGATCACGAGCAGGCACTGCGGGCCCTCGCGACGCGCCAGGATGCCCGCGAGCAGAGGCACGCGCAGGCCTTCGACGACCGAGAAGTCGGTGCTCTCGCCCGCGTTCTCGAGGGCGGTCTCGAGGGTGCGAGCGCGCGACAGGGCAGGGATCAAACGCTCGAGACTCACGTCGCAGAAGTCTACGACCCTGTTCGCAACTCAGGCTGAGCGTCTGGCCGCGGGGTGTCTGGCCGCGGGGGGTTAGGCCCGCGGGGCGTGCACGCGCTGCTGAGCCGCGAGCAGGCCCTCCTCGACGATGAGCTCGACCGCGTCTGCCCCGTCGTCGATGACGAACGGCAGTCGGGCACGCTCAGCGGCGGGGAAGTCACGCAGCACATAGTCGGCCGCATCCTGCCGGCCCGGAGGTCGCCCGATGCCCATGCGCACGCGCACGAACTGCGGGGTGCCGAGAGCCTTGATGACGTCGCGCACCCCGTTCTGGCCGCCGTGCCCACCGTCGGCCTTGAGCTTGATCGTCTCGAACGGCAGATCGAGGTCGTCGTGCACGACGATCGTGCGCTCAGCGGGGATACCGAAATAGGCGGCGGCGCTCGAGACCGGCCCACCCGAGGTGTTCATATAGCTGAGCGGTCGCACGACCACGAGCTTGGGGCCACCCGGTCGCACCCGCCCCTCGGCGAGCATGGTCGTGGTGCGGTGCCGACTGGAGCGCGCACCGAGGCGCCTGGTGAGTTCGTCAGCAACCATCGCGCCGATGTTGTGCCGATTACCGGCGTAGCCGGGCCCGGGATTACCGAGCCCGGCTACCAGCCAGGTGTTCTCATCGGCCACGGTCGACTGCGCTCGACGCGAGAGACCGAACATGGCGCGGGGGCGAGGCGGTCGCTACTCGGTCGACTCGTCGTCGCTCGACTCCTCAGAACCGCCCGCGGCGCCCTCTGCCTCGTCGTCGCCCCCAGTCTCCTCGTCATCCTCCGCAGCCGTCGCGCGCGGAATGGTGATGTTGACGACGAGCGCCTCGGGGTCGGTGATCAGAGTCGTGCCGTCGGGCAGCTCGACGTCGGAGGCGTGAATCTGGCTGCCCTCTTCGAGGCCCTCGATCGACACCGTGATCGACTCGGGAATGTGCGTGGCCTCGGCCTCGACGGTGAGCGTGTTGTGGTCGACCATGGCGATCGTGCCGGGGGCCGACTCGCCCTCGAGGTGCACGTACACGTCGACCGTCACCTTTTCGCCCTTGCGCACGACGATCATGTCGATGTGCTCGATGAGCTGGCGCACCGGATCCTTCTGCACGTCCTTGACAAGCGCGAGCTGCTTGTCGCCCTCGATGTCGAGCGTCACGATGACGTTCGACTTGCGCAGCAGAAGCGCGGTTTCGTGGCCGGGCAACGTGACGTGGCGCGGCTCGGTGCCGTGGCCGTAAATGACGGCGGGAATCTTGTCGGCGGCACGCAGCTTGCGAGCCGCGCCCTTGCCGAAGGAGGTGCGCTCCTCGGCGACGAGCTTGTTCTTCTCAGCCATGGTGAATCTCCTTGCATCGGTGGGCACGTGGCCCGGTCTGTGGTGTCGTCTCGAACGCGCGAGCGCGTGAGGAAAGACCTGTTGCCTTGCCCACCGCGTCGATCACGGAGCGTGTAGCACGCTCCCTCGCCGAAGTCCGTCGATCAGTCTACCCGAGGGTGGGGCGCGCGAACACCGCGGCGATCTCCTGCGCCAGAGACTCCACGCTGCGCGCGGCGTCGATCTCGATGACGACCTCGTCGTCCTCCGGGTCGTCGAGGGTCGCCAGTTGCGAGTCGAGCAGCTGCTCGGTCATGAAGTGGCCCGCCCGGGTGGCGAGGCGCTCGGCGAGCACCTCCCTCGTCGCACGCAGGAGCACGAACTCGGTGCGCGGTGCACCCTGCCGCAGTCGGTCACGGTACGACCTGCGCAGAGCACTACAGGCCATGATGCAGGGGCCGTCGTCGCGCAGGGAGGCGGCCACGGCATCCAGCCACGGTTCGCGATCGGCGTCGGTGAGGGGCATGCCCGCCGTCATCTTCGCGACGTTGGCGGCGCTGTGCAGGTCGTCGGCGTCGAGAAACCGCACCCCGGCACTCGCGGCAGCGGCGAGCCCGACCGTGGTCTTGCCCGCGCCGGAGACCCCCATGAGCACGACCGCTATAGGGGTGTCGAGTGGCGACTGTTCCGACCGTGCGGAACCGGTCAGAGCGCGCCCCGCTGTGCATCGCCGACGGGCAGCGGCGTCAGGCGTGTCACCGCGACCGGCTCGAGGAGGAGACCGTCGAGCGCCGCCACGAGGTCGACGACCGCCGGGCTCGTGCCGTGCACGTCGAGCTCGGCCTCGCTCGTCCACTTCTCGAGCATCACGATGGTGCCGTCGGGAGCATCGTGGATCGCGTACAGCTCGCAGCCGGGCTCCTCGTGCACACGGGGAATCGCGGCGTGGAGGACGTCGAGCACGGCGGCGCGCGCCTCCGGCTTCGGCGAGAAGTAGGCGGTCACGACGATGGGTGCGGTGGAGGTCATGCCCTCACGCTACCGGGCGCATCGAGGGCGCGGAAAGCGGAGGCTCTAGGCTGGTCGACGTCGTGACGCCACCCCCGACCATCGCGCGCGTGCCGCGCCCCACACCTCGCAGGAGCCACCCGTGACCCAGCCCATCGCCAACATCGGAGTCGTCGGACTCGCCGTCATGGGCTCCAACCTGGCGCGCAACCTCGCCAGCCGCGAGGGCAACACGGTCGCCGTGTACAACCGCTCCTACGAGAAGACCGAGACGCTGCTCAGCGAGCATCCCGAAGCCGGCTTCATCGCCGCCGCCGACTACGCCGAGTTCGCGGCATCCCTGCAGACACCGCGCACCGCCATCATCATGGTGCAGGCCGGTCGCGGCACCGACGCCGTCATCGATGCCCTCACCGAGGTGTTCGAGCCGGGCGACATCATCGTCGACGGCGGCAACGCGCTGTACACCGACACGATCCGCCGCGAGAAGGCGGTGCGCGAAACGGGCATCAACTTCGTCGGCGCCGGTATCTCGGGCGGTGAGGAAGGCGCGCTGCTCGGCCCCTCGATCATGCCCGGTGGCTCGGCCGAAGCCTGGGTCACCCTCAAGCCGATTCTCGAGTCGATCGCCGCCGTCGCTGAGGGTGAGCCCTGCGTCACCCACATCGGCACCGATGGCGCCGGTCACTTCGTCAAGATGATCCACAACGGCATCGAGTATGCCGACATGCAGCTCATCGCCGAGGCCTACGACCTGCTGCGCCGCGTCGGCGGCATGGAGCCCGCCGAGATTGCCGACGTCTTCGCCGAGTGGAACACGGGCGAGCTCGAAAGCTACCTCATCGAGATCACCGCCGAGGTGCTGCGCCAGGTCGACGCGTCGACGGGCAAGCCCCTCGTCGATGTCATCCTCGACCAGGCTGGCGCCAAAGGCACCGGAGCCTGGACGGTCAAGAGTGCCCTCGACATGGGCGTGCCCGTGAGCGGCATCGCCGAAGCGGTCTTCGCTCGCTCGCTCTCCTCCCAGCCCACGCAGCGTGCGGCAGCGGCCGCCCTGCCCGGAGCCGTCGAGGAGTGGCCGGTCACCGACCGTGACGCCTTCGTCGAGGATGTTCGGCGCGCGCTCTACGCCTCCAAGATCATCGCCTACAGCCAAGGGTTCGACGCCATCGTTGCCGGTGCCGACGAGTACGGCTGGAACATCCAGAAGGGCGAGATCGCCAAGATCTGGAGGGCCGGCTGCATCATCCGTGCCCGCTTCCTGGGCCGCATCACCGAGGCCTACGCCGAGGATCCCGACCTCGTCGCGCTGCTCACCGCCCCCTACTTCGCCGACGCCATCGGCGGCGCCCTGCCCTCCTGGCGCCGCGTCGTCGCGGGCGCCGCGCTCGCGGGCATCCCCACCCCCGCCTTCGCCTCCTCCCTCTCCTACTACGACGGTCTGCGCGCCGACCGCCTGCCCGCCGCCCTCGTGCAGGGGCAGCGCGACTTCTTCGGCGCCCACACCTACCAGCGCATCGACCAGGAGGGCACGTTCCACACGCTGTGGAGCGGCGACCGCAGCGAGGTTGGTGCGCAGGACGCGCACTGAGGCCTGTGCCTGCTGTCGCGCCGCCGCTACTGCGGCGCGACCCCGCCACCGCGCACCGAGCGCGGTCGCTGCGCTCCGCGGAATCCGCTCGACCTTGCGGTTACGACTCCGTGCGGGAGTACTTCGCCCGGGCGAGGGACTGGTCGCCGCTTACGCGGCCGACGAACCAGCGGGTGAAGAGCAGGAGCCCGGGAAGGAGCGGCGCGACGAGCGGCACCTGCACAGGAGCATCCAGCACGAGCGCCTCGCCCCACACCGTGTCGAACGTACGACCCGGCCGCGACTCGGGGGCGGGCGACGCGGGCAAGACCGGGGCCTCCGCCGGCGAACCCTGCGACTCGTGCGCGGCGTCGCGCAGCGACTGCAGCTCGAGCGCGGTGCGCGCCAGTGAGAGCCGACTCACCGACTCCGCACCCGTGCGGCGCCCGGCAACGCGAGGGCGCGCGCCGTCACGAGTTCTGCTCCGACACCGACGTCGAACCTCGCGCGCCCCGCACCCGCACCGCGATCAGTCGCAGCAGCAGCCCCGTCGCGAGCAGCACGGCCGTGCCCACGAGCGACGGCCACGGCAGGGCCGCGACCAACAGCACGCAACCCACCAGGCCCACAGCAGCGACGACCCGAGGCTGCCAGCGGTGCTCCGCCTCCTGCCGCAGTGCCGACAGGTGCGCGATCGCGTAGTAGAGCAGCACCGCCGCACTCGAGGCGGCCACGAGCTGCGCGGGCTCGAGCAGCAGCACGATGACAATCGCGACCGCGGCAATCACCCCCTCCGCCACGATGGGGGCGTGAGTGCGGGGCGACACGTGCGCGAGAGCCCCCGGCAGGTCGCGCTCCCGCGCCATCGCGAGCGACGTGCGGCTGAGGCCCGCCAAGATCGCCATGAGCGAGCCCAGGCACGCGACACCCGCGAGCACCGCGACGAGGGGTCTCCACTGCGGGTCGAGCAAGTCGGCGAGTGGCGAGGTGCTTGAGGCGAGCATCCCCGATGTGAACTGGTTCGTGAGCGTGATCGCCAGCACCGCATACAGGGCGAGCACAATGCCCAGCGCCAGCAGAATCGTGCGCGGAAGCGTGCGCCGCGGGTCGCGCACCTCTTCGCCGAGCGTTGCCATGCGCGCGTATCCCGCAAAGGCGAAGAACAGCAGTGCCGCGGCCTGCAGCACGCCGAGCGGGGTGGTGGGCGTGACGTCCAGAGCGAGTGCCACCGGCTGCGGGTCTGCGTAGGCCGTCGCGAGCAGGCCGACCAGCCCGGTCAGCACGACCGACACGATGACGAACGAGACGCGGGCCGTCGCGCGGATACCCGACATGTTGAGCGCCGCGAAGACGACGATCACTCCCACTGCGAGGGGAATGCGTGCCTCCGGCCAGAGGTAGGCGGCCGCGATCGACGCGATCGCCGCGGCCGACGCCGTCTTGCCCGTCACGAACAGCCAGCCCGCCGTGAACCCCATCCACGGGCCCACCCAGCGGCGACCGAACGCATACGCCCCACCCGACACCGGATGCGCCATCGCCAGCTGGGCAGAACTGAACGCGTTGAGCGTGGCGATGACCGCCGCGATGAGCAACGCGATGAGCAGACCGCCCGCCCCGGCGGCCGCGGCAGCCGGCGACCAGACGAAGAAAGCACCAGCACCGATCATCGACGCGAGGCCGATGCCGACCGCGCCCACGACGCCGAGTTGACGGGCAAGAGCGGGGGCGGGTGAGGGCTGCGTGGCGGATGGCTGGCTCACGCCCGCCAGACTAGCGGCGCGGCGTGAACGCCAGACGTCGAGTGCGACACTGGAGGGGATGACCCACGACGACCCTCGCGAGCTCGACGACTGGAACCCCGACGACGGTGACCACGCCGATTGGGAGCCCGACGACGACGCGCCCGCGCCCTGGCAGCGCCGCCGCCGCCTCATGCGCGCCGTCGCACTCGTCACCATGCTCGCGATGATTGTGCCCGGAGCGCTCACGGCGTGGGGCGTCGCGCAGTCCACCGCGGAACGCTCGTGCCGCATCGCCGTGAACTTCTACGCCAACGATCGAACACCCTCGCGCGTCGCGTTCGAACTGGGTTCAGCCGACACGATCGGCTGGAACTGCTACGCGCTCGCCCCCACGGGCGAGGTGCGCGTGGCGCTGCTCGGGCTCATCCCGGGGCCCCCGCGCCTCGTGCCCGCCACACGCCTGTAGTCAGTGCTCGCACGCGCATCACGCTCACGGCATGCAGGGGCGAGAATAGGGGGCATGACCCTGATCGATCGCACCCGACTGGCCGAGCTCACCGAGCGCGAGCAGGCCGCCTTCGCCGCCGCGCGCCCGAAGTCGCAGGCCGCTTACGCGCGCGCTGAGCACCTCTTCGGCCGCGTGCCCATGACGTGGATGAACAAGAAGTCGGGCGCCTTCCCGATCTACCTCGACCGCGCGCAGGGCAATCGCGTGTGGGATATCGACGGTCACGAGTACATCGACTTCGCCCTCGGTGACACCGGCTCGATGGCCGGGCACTCGCACCCCGCCGTGGTGGACGCTGTCACCCGCCGCATCAGTGAGCAGGGTGGGCTCACGACCATGCTGCCGACGGAAGACGCCGAGTGGGTCGGCGCCGAACTCTCGCGCCGGTTCCGCATGGACCGCTGGAGCTTCTCCTTGACGGCGACGGATGCGAATCGCTGGGCGATTCGACTCGTACGCGCGTTGACCGGAAAACCGAAGATCGTCTTCCACTCGTACTGCTACCACGGTTCGGTCGACGAGTCTCTCGTCGTCGTCGGCCCCGACGGCGAGGGCATGTCGCGCCCCGGCAACGTCGGCGCTCCCGTCGAGGTGACCGAGACCTCGCGTGCCGCCGAGTACAACGACCTGCCCGGTCTCGAGCGAGCCCTCGCGCACGGCGATGTCGCGGCAGTTCTCATCGAGCCGGCCCTGACCAACATCGGCATCGTGCTGCCCGAGCCGGGGTACCTCGAGGGCGTGCGAGAGCTCACGCGCCAGTACGACGCGCTCCTCATCATCGATGAGACACACACCTTCTCGGCCGGGCCTGGCGGCATGACGACCGCCTACGACCTCGAGCCCGACCTGGTCGTCATCGGTAAGTCGATCGGCGGGGGCATCCCGACGGGGGCCTACGGCTTGTCAGCCGAGTTCGCCGAGCGCGCCCTCGCCCGCACCGACCTCGACCTCGTCGACATGGGCGGAGTCGGCGGCACCCTCGCCGGCAACCCCCTCTCGGTCGCCGCGATGCGCGCGACGCTCGAGCACGTGCTCACCGACGAGGCCTTCGCGCACATGATCGACACGGCGACGTACTTCACGGACGGCGTCAACGCGCTCTTCGACCGCTACGACCTGCCGTGGGCGATCAACCAACTCGGGGCGCGGGCCGAGTACCGCTTCGCACGCCCCTACCCGCTCAACGGCACGCTCGCGGCCGAGGCAGCCGACGGCGAGCTAGAAGACTTCATCCACCTGTACCTCGCCAACCGCGGCATCATGCTCACGCCGTTCCACAACATGGCGCTCATGGCACCGATGACGAGCCGGTCAGACGTGGATGCTCACCACGAGGTATTCGAGGCGTGCATCCGCGAACTGGTCGGGAGCGCGGGAACAGCCATCCCGTGATCAAGCGTTCGGCATTTTCGGCCACGCCATGGCGGGCGCAGCGCACGTCATTCTGAAGCAAACTGCGCGGGCGGACTCACCCTCGACTTCGTGTGGGCGTTCCGCCCGAAGTTGATCCATTGGCAGCCTGCCGCCGACGAACTCGGCGAACGAGCGCGCGCGTCGTCATCGCGACCAGGTAAGCCAGTGCCAAGAGCACCAGCACAACGACAATCAACCCCGGGAGGTACCAACCAGCGACTACTTCGGGCACTTCGGAATCCCCATTCCCTTCCTTTAACCAGCGTCAGTAGCCGATCTGAAACGATCCTTGCGTGGTGTTGAAGACGGTGTTTCCTGACATGTTGTAGTACGCCACGGCTCCAACGGCTGATCCGTTCCTGGAGAAGTAGGTGCTCTGCACCCCTGTCGCAGTGGCGCTGCGTGACCAGTTGGTGATCAGGCCGACGTACGGTGGCGCGGCAACTGCTCCGTACAGCTGGACCTGCAGATTGCTCACCATCGTGGTGAGAAGTGCACCTGATATGCGTTTCGCGGTCCAGCCAGCAGTCCACGTGTGATCGACGAAGCCGATATTGATGGTCGCAGAGCCTTGCGTCGCCGCCGTGGTTCCGGCACCGCTCCGCTGCGATTGGGAGAACGTCCAGGATTGGCCGTTCACCAAGGCAAGTTCCGTCTGTAGCGAGTCTTCTTCATAGAGCGCGGTAGCCACAACCGGCTCCTCCTGGAGTCGCTCGGTGCCGGCCGAAGCGGGAACCAGGTATGCGCGAACGAACTCAAGATCCGATTCTGAAAGGGGCTCCCCAACCTGATACTCGTCGGCTAGCTCCTCCGCCCGCGATGAGGCTTCGAATGCGGAAAGTCTTTCGTTCTCAGCGAACTCGACCATGTCGGGATCAAGCGGCGCGGAATTTTCTCGAAACTCCGCGGCCTTATGATCCTCGAGGATCTGACCATCGAACGCGAGAACGGGCTCGAGCCTCTCGACCGAGCCGCCGGAATTCGCAGTAGTAGGCGCACAACCCGTGATCACGAAAGTCAACCCGAGCGCCAGAATCGCAGGTCGGGCTACAGTTGAGACGCGCATTCTTACTCCTTACTTTCAGCGTGAGTAGAGCGGTCTGTCTACCTAGTTGACAACGCTAACCGATCGATTTCGTCCTTGCAATCAAAAGCAGGGAACTCCTCAAATTGCTGGCAGCTGAACGTCTCGTTCCCTGCAACACCAACCTATGAATAGTCGAACTGTGCAGGCGAGCTTGAAGATTTCTTGCACCTCCACCTCGTGAACCGCGGCATCATGCTCACGCCATTCCACAACATGGCGCTCATGGCACCCATGACGAGCCTGTCAGACGTGGATGCTCACCACGAGGTCTTCGAGGCGTGCATCCGCGAGCTGCTCGACGTGTGACCCTCAACCACCTTCTGACCCTCAACCACCCGTCGAGTTCACGGGTTTGTCACGGTCACACGCGAAAGTACGCGTGCACTCGTGAAGATCGCACGCACTCGAGAGAAGAGTAGAGAGTTACGCAGCGCCGTCGAACATTGACGTGACCGACCCGTCGTCGAACACCTCGTGAATGGCGCGGGCCAGGAGCGGCGCGATCGGCAGCACAGTGAGGCGATCCCAGCGCTTGTCCGCCGGCACGGGCAGAGTATCGGTCACGACGACCTGATCGATCGACTCGTCCTGCAGTATCTCGAAGGCCGGATCGCTGAGGATCGCGTGCGTCGCCGCAACGACGACGCCGATGGCGCCGGCCTTCTTGAGCGCCTCGGCGGCCTTCACGATCGTGCGGCCCGTGTCGATCATGTCGTCGACGAGCAGGCAGACGCGGCCGTTCACGTCTCCGACGATCTCGTGCACGGTCACCTGGTTGTGCACCATCGGGTCACGTCGCTTGTGGATGATCGCGAGCGGAGCATCCAGTCGCTGGCTCCAGATGTCGGCGACGCGCACGCGACCCATGTCGGGTGATACGACGGTGAGGGTCTCGGCGTCGAGCTGCGCGCGGAAGTGCTCGAGCAGCACGGGCATCGCGAACAGGTGGTCGACGGGGCCGTCGAAGAAGCCCTGAATCTGGGCGGCGTGCAGGTCGACGCTCATGATGCGGTCAGCGCCGGCGGCCTTGAACAAATCGGCCACCAGGCGCGCACTGATCGGCTCGCGCCCGCGCCCCTTCTTGTCTTGGCGCGAGTACGGATAAAAGGGTGCGACGACGGTAATGCGCTTAGCGCTGGCCCGCTTGAGGGCGTCCACCATGATGAGCTGCTCCATGAGCGCCTCGTTGATGGGCTTGGCGTGCGACTGCAGCACGAAAGCATCGCAACCGCGCACGCTCTCGTCGTAGCGCGCATAGATCTCGCCGTTGGCGAAGGTGCGAGCGTCGGTGTGCACGACGTCGGTCTGCAGGTACTCGGCGACCTGCTCGGCGAGCTCGGGGTGCGTGCGCCCTGACACGATGACGAGGCGCTTCTGGCCGGTGATCTTGATGCTGGCCACTGGTTGCCCGCCTTCCGCCGCGTTGCGCGACTTGTCGTGTGCTGGTCGCCTACTGGGTCGCCTGGTTGTCGTCCGCCCCGGACGCGGCCGCTGCCGCCTCCGCCGCAGCCGTCCCCGGCCGATTGACCGCCACCCACCGCGGAACAGTGCGCTGCGGTGCATGACTCACGGCCAGGGCGCCAGCCGGAACATCCTTGCGGACGACCGTTCCCGCTCCCGTGTACGCTCCGTCGCCAATACTAACGGGGGCGACGAAGACGTTGTGCGAGCCCGTGCGCACGTGGGCACCGACCTCGGTGCGGTGCTTCTTCACCCCGTCGTAGTTGGCGGTGATGGTGCCCGCCCCAATGTTGCTGCCCTCGCCCACGGTCGTGTCGCCGATGTAGCTGAGGTGCGGCACCTTGCTGCCCAGCCCGATGACGGCGTTCTTCGTCTCGACGAAGGTGCCGATCTTGCCGTCTGCCGCGAGCTGGGTGCCGGGGCGCAGGTAGGCGAAGGGGCCGACGGATGCGCCCGCTCCGACGACGGCGAGGGTGCCGTCGGTGCGGCTTACGCGCGCGCCCTCGCCCACCTCGCAGTCGGTGAGGGTCGTGTCGGGGCCGACGACGGCGCCGCGCGCGATCGTCGTCGCCCCCTTGAGCTGCGTGCCGGGCAGGATCTCGACGTCTTCCTCGAGCGTGACGGTGCGGTCGATCCACACGCTCGCGGGGTCGCTGATGGTGACGCCGGCGAGCTGCCAGCCGCGCACGATCATCTGGTTGAGGCGCAGGGCGGCGTCGGCGAGCTGCACGCGGTCGTTGACGCCGGCGACGATCCAGCTCTGGCCGGCCGGCAGGGCCGCGACAGGGTGCTCGTCGCCGCGCAACAGCCCGATGACGTCGGTGAGGTACTTCTCTTGCGCCGCGTTGTCGGTCGACACGAGGGCGAGCTTGTCCCGCAGCGGAGCCGTGCGGAAGACATAGGTGCCCGAGTTGATCTCGGTGAGCGCGCGCTCCTCGTCGGTCGCGTCCTTCTGCTCGACGATGCGGTCGAGCGCCCCGGCGGGGTCGCGCACGATGCGGCCGTACCCGGTCGCATCGTCGAGCACCGCACTGAGGACGGTCGCGGCGGCCTCGGCCCCGCGGTGCCGTGCGAGCAGGGAGGCGAGGGTCTCGGCGTCGAGCAACGGCACGTCGCCCGAGACGACGAGCACGTCGCCGTCGAAGTCGTCGGGCAGCGCGGCCAGGCCCGCCTCGACTGCTCGGCCCGTGCCGGGAATCTCGTCTTGATCGGCGATGATCGCTTCGGCATCCAGTTCAGCGATCGCGGCGGCGACCGCGTCGCGCTCGTGACGCACCACGGCAACGACGTGCGCGGGGTGGAGGGCGCGGGCGGTCGCGAGAACGTGACCGATGAGCGGCACACCGGCGAGCGGGTGCAGCACCTTCGGGGTGCGCGACTTCATGCGTGTGCCCTGCCCGGCGGCGAGAACGATGACGGCGAGGCGGCTGTCGGTCATGCGTCCATCCTCTCGCACGGCGAGCGCAACGTGACTACTCACCCCAGGGGTCGTGCAGCGTCAGCACGGTGTCGTCAAAATCACGGGAGTTGCGGGTCGCGAGCTCGTGCCCGCCAGCCAGGCAGATCGCGGCGATCATCGTGTCCTCCTCGCTGACCACTCGTCCCACAGATTCCCGGTCCACCCGGAGCTGTCCGGCGACCTCAGCGGCAGCAGAATCGAAGGGGAGCACGCGATCGCTCGCGGATTCAATGAGGTCATCGATGGCGACAATGAGCGCAGACCGCCTACCGCCTTGAGGAAGCCGGAGCGCTCCATATCGCAGCTCCGCGACCGTGATCGCGGTGAGCGCGATGCCGTCGGAGTGGGCAGAGAGCCAGGTGAGAACACGGTCGTCGGGATGGAGCCGCAGGGGCTCCGAAAGGACGTTCGTATCGAGAACGATCACGACAGTTCGACGGCGCGCGCAGGCGTCCGCGCGGGCACCGTGAAGCCGCCGCGAAGAGGTGCGGTCGCCGTGATCCAGTTGCCAACAAAGTCTGGACGCGCGGAGACGACCTCCTCGAGGATCAGACGGACTTCTGCCTCCATGGAGCGGTTGTGCGCCGCGGCGCGCTCCTTGAGTGAACGACGCACGGGCTCAGGAAGATTCCGAATCGTCAACGTAGCCATGCCCACCTCCTGCTAGCAATGCTAGCGGAGCGATATGTAGTCGCCCCTGAGTTGTCCACACCTGAGACGAGAGTCGAGGTGTCGGCGCCCACTCTCGGCGCGATTCCACTTGCCGTCACGACGGAGCGATCAGCCGCGCGGCGCCCAGCAGGCGGGCGACCCCAGCAGTGCTCACGCCGGAGCAACGCTGTGGCGTTGCTCCGCCCCCAGGATTCGAACCTGGACCTAACAGCTCCAAAGGCTGTCGTGCTGCCGTTACACCAAGGCGGATCGTGCTCCCGTGAGGAGCGCGTCTAGTCTGCCAGAGCGCGCGGCCTGGCTCGGTGGGCGGGCGGGCAGGTGGCCTGCTCGATAATGGGGGCATGACTCAGGCCGACGAGGTGGATCGCATCGTCGATGCGTGGCGCCGTGAGCGGCCGGATCTCGACGTCGAGCCGCTTCAGGTGCTCTCGCGCGTGAGTCGCCTGGCCCGCCACCTCGACCGCGCGCGTAAGGCTGCCTTCACCGCCTCGGGCCTCGAATCGTGGGAGTTCGACGTGCTGTCAGCCCTGCGCCGCGCCGGCGCACCCTACGAGTTGAGCCCCAAAGCCCTGCTGCAGCAAACGCTCGTGTCGAGCGGCACCATGACGAACCGCATCGACCGGCTCACCCTGCGGGGGCTCGTCGTGCGTCGCACCGACCCCGACGACGGGCGCAGCATCCGGGTGCGGATGTCCGACGACGGCCGCGACCGCGTCGACCGTGCCATCGGCGAACTGCTGCAGAGTGAGGCAAAGCTACTCGAGCGTCTGCCGCGCGCCGATCAGGCTCAGCTCGCCGCCCTCCTGCGCACTCTTGGTGCCGGCTTCGACGAGTTGCCCGTCTGAGCGGGCGAGCAGAGCAGCGACGATCTCAGCCGCTGGTCATGACCGGCAACACGAAGGCCAGCACGGTCGCGATGACGCCGACCGCCGTCAGGATGCCGCCCAGAGTGATGAGCACGCGCCCATCGTGGGAGGGGTCATCAAGGCGGGGTGACTCGGGACGCGACGGGTGCACCCAGACGGTGCGAGCATCCCCGACGGCCGGAATCGGGCCCGTCAGCGGTGATGTGGCCTCGTGCACCGCGCCGCCATCGCTGAACCACCGGATCTTCGCATCGCGGTCCTTGACGATCGCGACAACCGCCTTCTGGGTGCGGTATCGGCTCGACCACGACCGGCGGGCGAGCCCCGCGATGAGCAGGACCACGCCGATGGGGAGGGTGAGCCACGCGAAGACTTCCGCCGCGATGGCGATGACGTCGGCAGGCTCGTTCACTCTCACATCGTAGGGCCACGACGCGCCCTGCGGGGGGCTCAGGTGGCGGGCAGCAGTTCTGCGACGAGGGCCTGGATGCGCGCCCTGATGTCATCGCGAATCGGTCGCACCGCCTCGATACCTTGCCCGGCGGGGTCATCGAGCTGCCAGTCTTCGTACCGCTTGCCGGGGAAGATCGGGCACGCGTCGCCGCAGCCCATCGTGATCACCACGTCCGAGGCCTTCACCGCCTCCGTGGTCAACACCTTCGGCGTGTTGTGGGCGATGTCGACGCCCTCCTCCGCCATCGCCTCGATCGCCACAGGGTTGATCTGATCTTTCGGCTCCGACCCCGCCGAGAGCACCTGCACGCGGTCGCCCGCGAAGTGCTGCAGGTAGCCGGCGGCCATCTGCGAGCGGCCCGCGTTGTGCACGCACACGAAGAGGACGGTGGGGGTGTCGGTCACGGTGGGGCTCCCTGCCGCTGAGTTCGAGAATCGGACGAGACATTGATGTCGATCGATGGAGAGGATACCCTCGACGCATCGACCACTGTCAATGACACATCGCCCGCATGAACGCGCGGTGAACGAGGGGATGCCCGCATGACGACCCGAGAACTGCTACCCGTCATCGACGTCACGGCCTGCTGCTCGCCCCTCACCCGCGCGACGATCAGCGCCGAGCACGCCGACGATCTCGCCCGCTCACTCAGGGCCCTCGCCGACCCGGCTCGACTGCGTCTCATCTCGATCGTCGCCGCGAGCGAGGGCGCCGAAGCGTGCGTGTGCGATCTCACCGAGCCGCTCGGGCTCAGTCAGCCGACCGTCTCGCACCACCTCAAGGTGCTCGTCGACGCCGGTTACCTCGAGCGCGAGAAGCGCGGCACGTGGGCGTACTTCCGGCTCGTACCGGGGTCGCTGGATTCGGTCGCCCACCTGCTGGTCACGGTGTAGAGCCGTGTCGACTCCGCCGTTGCCGCGCCGCCTGCTCGCCGAGTTCCTCGGCAGCGCTCTGCTCACCGCGATCGTCATCGGTTCGGGCATCATGGCGACGAATCTCACGCCCGACGTGGGCGTGCAGCTGCTCATCAATGCGATCTCGACGGCGTTCGGCCTCACCGTGCTGATCCTCGTCTTCGGCCCCGTGGGCGGCGCCCACTTCAACCCCGCAGTGACCCTCGCGATCGCCAGCCTGCGCGGGGTGCCCTGGCGGGATGTGCCGGGGTACGTTCTCGCGCAGATCGTCGGCTGTGCATCCGGCGCGGTTCTCGCGAACGCGATGTTCGCCCTGCCCGCCGTGACGATCAGCACGACCGATCGGGCATCGGCGTCGAACCTGCTCGCCGAGGTGGTGGCAGCAGCGGGCCTCGTGCTCGTGATTCTCGCGCTCGTGCGCTCGAATCGGCTCGACTGGGTCGCCCCGGCGGTCGGCGCCTACATCGGCTCAGCCTACTTCTTCACCGCCTCGACGAGCTTCGCGAACCCCGCCATCACGATCGGCCGGATGCTCTCGGACACCTTCGCGGGCATCGCCCCCGCGAGCGCTCCGGGCTTCATTGTGGCCCAACTGGTCGGCGCCGCTATCGCCGTCGGGCTCGCGGTGCTGCTGTACCCGCGGCCTGTGACGGTGGTAGCGGAAGCGCCGGTCGAGCCCGCGGACGAGTCGCCCGACCCTGCAGACCGGTCGAGCGCCGCGCACTAGCATCGGCGCATGGCCCTCTGGCGACGCTCCCCCACCCCCGACGCTCACCTGCCCAAGCACGACCGCGGCAGCGGCTCGCTCGACGACTACGACGACGACTACGACGACGACCTCGTGCCGAACACGACGTCGACGAAGCGCGGCTACCGCGTCGACCTGCTCATGGGGCTCACGCGCTGAGCGGTGTTCGCGGTACGACGGCGCGGGTGCGCCCTAGTGCCCCGCACCCAGGTGCCCAGCGAGGCGGCCATGCAGGGCGGAGGATTCGGCGTTCATGTCGATGATCTCGACCCTCTTGCCATAGCGCTCGTACTTGGTCGTGATGGCATCGAGCGCGGCGACGGTCGAGGCATCCCAGATGTGGGAGCGCGAGAGGTCGATGACGATCTCGGCGGGGTCGTCCTTGTAGTGGAACTGCGTCGTGAGGTCGTTGCTTGAGGCGAAGAACAGCTCACCGTTGACGCGGTAGAGCGCCGACTGGGTGCCGTCGGGCGCGTCGACGAGGCGCCGATCGACGGTCGCGAAGTGGGCGACCCGGCGCGCGAACAGCACCATGGCGACGATCACGCCGAGCCCGACCCCGATGGCGAGGTTGTGGGTCACGACGACGGCGACGACCGTCGCAACCATGACGGTCGTCTCGCTCTTGGGCATGCGGCGCAGCGTGTTCAGCCGCACGCTGTGCCAGTCGAAGGTCGCGAAGGCCACCATGATCATGACGGCGACGAGAGCGGCCATCGGGATCGCCGCGACGACGTCGCCGAGCAGCAGCACGAGGGCGAGCAGGAAGACTCCGGCGAAGAAGGTTGACAGCCGCGTGCGGGCACGCGAGACCTTGACGTTGATCATCGTCTGGCCGATCATCGCGCAGCCGCCCATGCCGCCGAAAAGGCCGCTCAGCACGTTGGCGATGCCCTGGCCGTAGGCCTCGCGGGTCTTGCGCGAGGGAGTGTCGGTGATGTCGTCGACGAGCTTGGCGGTCAGCAGCGACTCGAGCAGACCGACGACCGCGAGGCCGATCGCGTAGGGGCCGATGATGCTGAGCGTCTCCCAGTTCAGGGGTACATCAGGCCAGAGAAGCTCGGGCAGGCTTTCGGGCAGGTCGCCTTGGTCGCCGACGGTCGGCATCGTGATCGACATCCACACCACGAGCACCGTCACGACGACGACGGCGACGAGCGGGGCCGGCACGACGGTCGTGAGGCGGGGCATCCCGATCATGATGAGGAGGCCGAGCGCGACGAAGGGGTAGACCTCCCACGGCACCCCGAATAGGTACGGGAACTGCGCGGTGAAGATCAGGATCGCCAGCGAGTTCACGAAGCCGACCATGACGGAGCGCGGAATGAAGCGCATGATCTTCGCGACACCCGCGGCCGCCATGACGACCTGGATGAGCCCGCCGAGGATCACCGTCGCGATGAAGTAGTCGGTGCCGTACTCACGAGCGACGGGCGCAATGACGAGCGCGATCGCCCCCGTTGCGGCCGTGATCATGGCGGGGCGCCCGCCGAGGAACGCGATCGAGACGGCCATGACGAACGAGGAGAAGAGCCCCACGCTCGGGTCGACACCCGCGATGATCGAGAACGAGATCGCCTCGGGGATGAGCGCGATCGCGACGACGAGACCGGCGAGCACCTCACGGGTGAGGATGCGCGGGCTGCGCAGGGCAGCGACGGTCTGCGAGGAGCGGAGCGGGATACGGGAAAGCAGGGACACCGGGGTCACCCTTCGATCGGGCGCGCAACAAGACGCACGCAACATGAGCACAAGCGCGTCATCGCGCGGCAGGCAGTCCTGCGGGGTTCAACGGTGGTCGCGGCGCACGGGCACAAGCGACATCGAGGTCGAACGAGGGGTGGGGAGGGTGACGCAGACTCCGGCGTCGCTCTCAGCGTACACGGCGCCTCGTGCCGGGCCTCAGGCGAGCAGCTCGCCCAGCTCGAGCCAGCGGGTCTCGACGGCGTCGCGCTCGGTCTCGAGGGCGCGCACCCGCTCGTGCAGCACGCCCAGCCCCTCGAAGTCGGCAGCGTCGTGCTCGGCCAGTTCGACGTGCAGGGCGTCGATCTGCCCCTGCAGCTTGGCGATCTTGCGATCCGCAGCGGCAAGCTCCTTCTCAGCGTTCCGCTTCTCGGCTCCCGACAGTCGCGAGGTCGGCGCCGGGGCTCCGGATGCTCCGCTCGCCTCGGTGACGGAGGCCACGGTCGCGCGCCCCGCATCCTGCGCACCCGTGGGCGCCGCGGCGGATGCCGCGAGGCGCAGATATTCGTCGACCCCACCCGGCAGGTGCCGCAGCCGACCGCCGAGGATGGCGTACTGGTTGTCGGTCACGCGCTCCAGCAGGTACCGGTCGTGGCTCACGACGACGAGCGTGCCGGGCCACGAGTCGAGCAGGTCTTCGATGGCGGCGAGCATGTCGGTATCCATGTCGTTGGTGGGCTCGTCCATGATGAGCACGTTGGGCTCATCGAGCAGAATCAGCAGCAGCTGCAGGCGGCGCTTCTGGCCGCCCGAGAGGTCTTTGACGGGTGTGGAGAGCTGGGCCGAGGTGAAGCCCATGCGCTCGAGCAGCTGCCCCGGCGTGAGTTCTTTGCCGCCCGTGACATAGGTCGTGCGCTTCTCGGCGATGACGGCGCTCACGCGCTGGTGCGCGACGGCGCTGAGGTCGCCGAGCTGCTGGTCGAGCGTCGCGACGACGACGGTCTTGCCGCGCTTCACGCGGCCGCTCGTCGGCTCCAGCGAGCCGTCGATGAGTTTGAGGAGCGTCGATTTGCCGGCGCCGTTGATGCCGAGAATTCCGGTGCGCTCGCCGGGGGCGATACGCCACTCGACGTCGCGCAGAATCTGCTCGTCGCCGTACGAGACCGAGACGTCGAGCAGGTCGATGACGTCTTTGCCGAGGCGCGAGGTCGCCATCTGCGCGAGCTCGACGGTGTTGCGCAGCGGCGGCACGTCGGCGATGAGCGCGTTGGCCGCTTCGATGCGGAACTTCGGCTTGGCCGTGCGCGCGGGGGCACCGCGCCGCAGCCAGGCGAGCTCCTTCTTCATGAGGTTCTGCCGCTTGGCCTCCATCGTGGAGGCCTGGCGGTCGCGCTCCATGCGCTGCAGCACGTAGGCCGCGTAGCCGCCCTCGAAGGGCTCGACGATGCGGTCGTGCACCTCCCACGTGTCTTCACTGATTTCGTCGAGGAACCACCGGTCGTGCGTCACGACGAGCAGCGCACCCTGGCCGCGCGGCCAGCGGCGCTTCAGGTGCTGAGCGAGCCACGCGACCCCGCCAATGTCGAGGTGGTTGGTGGGCTCGTCGAGCACGACAATGTCCCACTCCCGGCTGAGGAGCGCGGCGAGTGCGACCCGGCGCCGCTGGCCACCGCTCAGGTCGTCGACCAGAGTGCTGCCGGGGATGTCGAAGATCAGGCCCGCGAGCACGTCACGCACGTTGGCGTCGCCCGCCCACTCGTGCTCCTCCCGGTCACCGACGACCGTGTCGATGACGGTGCGACCGGTGCCGAGGTCGTCGGTCTGGTCGAGCATGCCGAGAGTGACGCCACGGCGGCGGGTTACGCGACCCTCGTCGGGCTCCTGCAGCCCCGCGAGGATGCGCAGCAGGGTCGACTTGCCGTCGCCGTTGCGCCCGACGACGCCGATGCGGTCGCCGTCGGCGATGCCGACGGTCACGCCGTCGAGGACGACACGGGTGGGGTATTCGACGCGGAGCTGCTCGGCTCCCAGCAGGTGGGCCATTCCCACGAGCCTACGGGCACACAGCTGGGCGGCCGAGCGGGCGATGCATGCGGCCGAGTACGCGGCCGGTCAGCGACCGGGGCGGTGGGCGAGACTCTGCGTGAGCGCGTGCGCGTGCTGCAGGAGCGCGCGACCGAGCTCGCGACGACGGTCGTCGCGAAAGCGGGATTCGATGCCGGTGAGCGAGAGCGCCCACGCAGGGCGACCGCGCTCGTCGAAGACGGCGGCGCCCATACCCCAGCTGCCCTCGACGATGAGACCGGGGTTGACTGCGTACCCGGTTGCTCGTGTGCGCTCGAGACGGTCGGCGAGTGCGGTGCCCGAGTGCTCATCACCCCAGTTGGTCTCGAGTCGCGCTCGCGAGAGATAGTTCTCGCGCTCGGCATCCGGCAGGAAGGCGAGGATGGCAAGCCCCGCGGAGGCAACGCCGAGGGGGAACCGGATCCCCTCGTGCAGCACGAAGGATCGGATCGGGAAGCTGCCCTCCTCTCGCAGCAAGCACACCGTCTCGTCGCCGCGACGTGCGGAGAGGAACGCACTCTCGCCCGTGAGCCGGGCAAGCTCGCGCACGTGCTCGCGCGCGAGCTCGGCGATGTCGTAGCGCTCGGCCGCGATCGTGCCCATGAGGAAGAGCTCGGGGCCGGGCACCCAGCCGGCTCGGTCGCGATCCAGGAATCCCTCCGCGGCGAGGGCGGTGAGCAGTCGGTGCGCCGTGGGCCGCGTGAGGCCGGTCGCCTCGGCGACGGCGGTGGTCGACATTGACTCAGGTGCGTGCGCGCTCACGGCACGCAGCACGGCGCCGACGCGGGCGACGACCTGGGTGCCCGAACGCGACTCGAGCGCAGCATCCATGTCCACATTATGGACTACTTGGCTCTCTGATTCCACAATGAGCACCATGATTGACCGGCGCACGTGGGCTGAGTACCGTCGGCAACTACCAGAATGTGGTCACCGTGGACCTTCTGGTGGAAAGGCAGCACGATGGCGAACAGCAAGGTCAGGGATGCCGCAACAGAAGCCGTCGCCTCGGTCGTGGCCGACGGCCAGACCATCGCCGTCGGCGGGTTCGGGCTCAGCGGTAATCCGAGTGACCTCATCGAAGCGCTGCGTGACTCGGGGGCGCGCGATCTCACCATCGTGAGCAACAACATGGGCGTCGACGGTGTGGGCCTCGGGCTTCTCATCGAGAGCCGCCAGGTGCGCAAGGTCGTCTCCTCCTACGTCGGCGAGAACCGCCTCTTTGCCGAGCAGTACCTCTCCGGGGCACTCGAGGTCGAGTTCGCCCCGCAGGGCACACTGGCCGAGCGCCTGCGCGCGGGCGGCGCCGGCATCGGCGGCTTCTACACGCGAACGGGTGTCGGCACCCCCGTCGCGGAGGGCAAGCCCACGCGCGAGATTGACGGCGTCGAGTACGTGCTCGAGCTCGGCATCGTCGCCGACGTTGCCCTGGTCAAGGCACACCGCGCCGACCACGAGGGCAACCTCGTACACCGCAAGACGGCGCGCAACTTCAACCCGCTCGCCGCGATGAGCGGGCGCATCACCCTCGCCGAGACCGAGGTGCTCGAGAGCGACTATCTCGACCCCGACGAGATCCACACCCCGGGCATCTTCGTGCAGCACCTCGTGATCGCGAGCGAGCGCGAGAAGCCCATCGAGCAGCGCACGACACGGCCGCGCGCGGCACACGATGACGCTGCCTCTGACGGCCGCACTGAGGGAGGTCGCTGACATGAGCTGGACGCGGGATGAGATGGCCGCGATCGCGGCGCAGGAGCTTGCCGACGGTCAGTACGTCAACCTCGGCATCGGAATACCCACCCTCGTTGCCAACCACCTGCCGCCCGGGGTGTCGGTGACGCTGCAGAGTGAGAACGGCATGCTCGGCATGGGCCCGTTCCCCCTCGAGGGCGAGGAGGACGCCGATCTCATCAACGCCGGCAAGCAGACGGTCACGATCCTGCCGGGCGGCTCGTACTTCGACTCGGCCACCTCGTTCGCGATGATCCGCGGCGGCCACGTCGACATCGCCATCCTCGGCGCGCTGCAGGTCTCAGGCACGGGCGACCTCGCCAACTGGACCATTCCCGGCAAGCTCGTCAAGGGCATGGGCGGTGCGATGGATCTCGTCGCCGGCGTGCCCCGCGTGGTCGTCATCACCGACCACAACGCGAAAGACGGCACCCCCAAGATCGTCGCGGAGTGCGAGCTGCCGCTCACGGGCGTCGGCGTCGTGCACCGGATCGTCAGCGACCGCGCCGTGTTCGACATCGTGAACCGAGCGCTCGTACTGCGGCGCATCGCCCCCGGTGACGACATCGAGTCGCTGCGCTCCGCCACCGGGGCGCCCTTCACCGTCGAGCTCGAGGAGACATCGTGAGCACCGTCGTCGCCGGCTATGCCCGCACCCCGTTCGTGAAGTTCTGCGGCGTGTTCTCGTCTCTCACCGCCGTCGACCTCGGTGCGCGCGCGACACGCGCAGCGCTTGAGCACGCAGGCATCGCGCCCGACCAGGTCGATCTCGTCATTGCCGGGCAGGTGCTGCAAGGCGGCGCGGGCCAGAATCCCGCGCGGCAGACCGCGGTCGCTGCGGGCATTCCTCTCACCACCCCCGCCGCAACCCTCAACGTCGTCTGCCTCTCCGGTAGCGAGGCCGTCGCCGCGGGTGCGCGCGCGATCGCAGCAGGCGAGGCCCGCATCGTCGTCGCCGTCGGCCAAGAATCCATGACCCGCGCACCACACGTGCTCGCCGACGGGCGCCTCGGGCGACGCTACGGCGCGATGGAGGTCGTCGACACGCTCGAGCACGACGGACTCAGTGACGCCTTCGAGCGCACCTCGATGGGCTCGCTCACCGAGGGCCACACGGCCGTAGCCCGCATCTCGCGCGAGCGGCAGGATTCCTGGGCGGCGCGCTCACACGAACGTCTCGCAGCATCGGTCGGGATGCTCGCCGACGAGATCACGCCCGTGACGCCCTCCGCCAAGGTCGGCACGATCGACACCGACGATGGTCTGCGTGCCGACACGACCGCGGATTCGCTCGCACGCCTGCGCCCCGCGTTCGCGAGTGAAGGTACCGTCACCGCGGGCAACGCCTCGCAGATCTCTGATGGGGCGGCGGCGGTCGTGCTCGTCGAGGAGGCGTACGCCGCCGAGCTCGGCCTCACCCCGCTCGCGCGCGTCGAGAGCGCCGCGCTCGTGGCCGGCCCCGATCTGTCGCTTCTCGAGCAGCCGGCCCGTGCGATCGAGGCGGCACTCGGCCGAGCCGACCTGGGGGTCGACGAGCTCGCCGCCGTGGAGATCAACGAGGCCTTCGCCTCCGTCGCCGTGCGCTCGACCGACGTGCTGGGTGTCGACGACGCGCTGGTCAACCTCCACGGCGGCGCGATCGCCCTCGGGCACCCCATCGGCGCCTCCGGCACCCGACTCGTCGGGCACCTGGCTCGCCGCCTCGCTGCGGCCGGCCCGGGCTCGCTCGGTGCTGCCGCGCTGTGCGGAGGCGGAGGGCAGGGTTCGGCGATCGTGCTGCGCTCACTCTGACCCCGAGGCCTGCCCCGGCAGGGCAGAATGGAGGCATGCCCGCCGACGAGTCGACCCCGACGCCCGCCGCCTCCCCCGCTCCGCACGAACACGAGCACGGCGAGCACGCCATCGAGACCCGGCCGATCCGCCGCGTGCTGCCGTGGACCCTGTTCTGGGCCGCGAGCATCATCCTCTTCGATCAGGGCACCAAGTACTGGGCCGAGGCGACACTCGAACGCGGCGTGGGCATCCCCGTCATCGGCGAGTGGATCCAGTGGCGCCTCGTCTACAACCCGGGCGCGGCCTTCGGTATCGGCGGCGACTTCACCTGGATTCTGGCGATCGTCGCCGCCATCGCGGTCGTCGGCATCGCCATCTTCGTCTCCCGCATCTCGAGCGTGCCGTGGGCCCTGTCGGCCGGCGCGCTGTTCGGCGGGGCCATCAGCCACCTCGGCGACCGGCTGTTCCGCGAGCCCGGCTTCGCGCGCGGCGAGATCGTCGACTTCATCGACTACTTCGGCTTCTTCGTCGGCAACGTCGCCGACATCTGCCTGGTCGGGGGTGCGATCGCGATCGTGCTGCTGAGCCTGATCGGCGTCAACCCGAGACCACCCGTGCACCGTGCACAGGCCCCGTCGCCCGCAGCACCGTCAGCCGAGACGCACTGAGCCCCACCTGCAGCTCGAGCGCAGCATCCGCGTCAGGCACCAGAAAGGCGACCGTCGGCCCGGAGCCCGAGACGAGGCCCGCGAGCGCACCTTGTAGCTCGCCCTGCTCCAGCGTCTGAGCCAGCTCGGGCTGCAGGTGCAGCGCGGGGGCCTGCAAGTCGTTGTACAGATACTCGGCGAGCTGGTGAGGGTCTCCGGCGCGCAGCGCCTGCAGCACCTCGACCTCGATGGTGGGCTGCTCGGGCGCGGGCGCGATGTCACTGGCGTGTCGTTCACGATGCCGGTCGAGCTCGGCGTACACCTCCGGCGTCGACAGACCGCCGTCGGCGAGCGCGAGCACCCAGTGGAAGGTGCCCTGCGCGAGGGCGGGTGAGAGCCGGTCGCCGCGACCCGTGCCGACGGCCGTGCCGCCCAGCAGAGCGAAGGGAACATCGGCACCGAGCTCGGCCGCGAGGGACTGCAGCTCGTCCCGACCCAGTCGCGTGCCCCACAGGTGATCGCAGGCGATGAGGGTTGCCGCGGCGTCCGCCGAGCCGCCTCCCATGCCTCCGGCGATGGGCACGTTCTTCTCGATCTCGAGAGCCACACCCCCGCGATAGTCAGTCGTGCGCGCGAGCAGGCGCGCGGCCTTGATGGCCAGATTGCTGCCGTCGGTGGCGAGCCCTGAGGTATCAATGGGGCCGCTGAAGCGCACCGAGAAGTCGTCGGCGTCGCGCGCGAAGACCTCTTCGTACAGCGAGATCGCCTGGTAAGCGGTCGCGACCTCGTGGTAGCCGTCGTCGAGCTGAGCGCCCACCTTCATGAAGACGTTGATCTTGCCCGGCGCTCGGGCATGCACCACGCGCGTGGTCGCCGCTGCCGTCATGCCCCCACCCTATGCGAGCCCGAGCTGAGGGATCGACGTCACTCCTGGGCGAGCGGCCCCCGGGATTGCTGCACGACGCTCGGCACCAGCAAACGGTAGATGAACAGCCCGATCATCTCGATGCCGATGCCCAGAACGACGACGAGAGGCACGAGCTCGAAGCCCTCCTCGAACGCCATCGCGAGCGGCAGAACGAGCACTCCGTTGCGGGCGCCGCCGCTGAACGTGAGGGCGCGCACCTGCGAGAGCGTCAGCCCCGCCGCGGTGCCGACGAGAATGCCGATGGGGGTCATGAGAATGAGATACACGCCGAAGAGGGGGGCGACGGCGGAGAGCAGATCGCTGCGCTCGGTCGCGCGCGGCAACCAGACGGCCGCGACGAATGCCGCGGCGAGCGCCGTCGCCGGCACGGCGAGCGCACCGCCCTGGCGGGTGAGACGCTGCAGTCGCGGCGCCCGCGAGGCGATGAGCTGGATGACCGTCACGACGACGGCGGGCAGCACGATGCCGAACAGCATGGCAAGCGGCAGCCGCGAGAGGTCGAGGGTGAGGAAGCCGTCGGCGAAGGTGAAGAGCACCATGAGGGCGGGCAGACTCACGGCCTGGATCACGAGCATGATGGGCGCGGTGCTCAGCAGCGACTCGACTGCCCCGCCCGCACGGCGCACGAAGATCGCGACGATGCCGACGCCGGGGGCAAGCAGCACCAACAGCAGCCCCAGCTGCAGATCGGGGTCGCGGAACACGACGCGACTGAGGATGTACGCCAGCACCGGCGAAACGACGATGTTGAGCCCGATCACGGCCAGCAGGAACCGCCGCTCGACGACCGCACGGCCAAGCGAGGCGAGCGGCACGGGCAGCAGCGTGATCGCGATCGCGACGGCGACGACGGTGGCGACCACCGCATCCGGCACCGTCGCGAGGCCGGGTGCCAGGGTTCCGAGAGCGAAGCCGCCACCGACACCGACGAGGATGATCGGCACGGGATGCTGCGCCGGCCAGCCCAGCACGGGCCCGACGCCCTCGGGCCGCGGCACGGTCGTCATGCGGTCTCCGCCCGCGCGAGCCGCAGGTAGTCGTCGAAGCCGAGCTGCTCGCCGCGCGCCGTGGGGTCGAGCCCCGCCGCCTCGAGGGCCGCCGTCGCCGCGGCGGATGACCCGTACAGCTCGGCGAGCGCCTGCCGCAGCATCTTGCGGCGCTGCCCGAAGGCGGCGTCGACGATCTGACCGAGCCGCACCCGCTCGGCCTCCGTGCCGGGCGGCGCCGTGCGCGTCATGCCGACGAGCACGCTGTCGACGTTCGGCACGGGCCAGAACACCTGTCGGCTGATGGTGCCCTCGACGCGCCACCGCCCGTACCAGCGCGCCTTGACGCTCGGGCTGCCGTAGACCTTCGACCCGGGCGGCGCGGCGATGCGGTGGCCAACCTCGGCCTGCACCATGACCAGGGTGCGCTCGAGGCTCGGCACCGTCGCCAGCAGGTGCAGCAGCACGGGTACCGAGATGTTGTAGGGCAGGTTGGCGACCAGCGCGACGGGCGGGGCGTGCGGGCTCGGCAGCTCGGTCACGCGCAGCGTGTCAGCTTCTATGCGCAGGGCGTCGGCGTCGATGCGCAGAGCGTCAGCGTCGATGCGCAGGGCGTCAGCGGTGATGACCGTCAGCGGAGCATTCGGCTGCAGCGTCTCGACCGTGCGCGGCAGCTGGGCGGCGAGGCGCGCGTCGATCTCGACGGCGATGACCGGATGCCCGGCCTCGAGCAGCCCGAGGGTAAGCGAGCCGAGCCCGGGGCCCACCTCGAGCACGGTCGCGCCCGCAGGCACCCCGGCGGCGGCGACGATGCGTCGCACCGTGTTGGCGTCGTGCACGAAGTTCTGCCCGAGCCGCTTGGTGGGCTGCACGCCCAGCTGCTCGGCGAGATCCCGCACCTCGGCGGGGCCGAGCAGGGTGCTCACCGTCTGATCGTCTCGCGTCGCAGGATCACGAGTCGTGACGGTGCGGGCCGTCGGTCAGATCGGCCGGGTGGCCCGGTATCTCCTCGATGCGGTCAGCCCACGGGTCGCCGGGCGCCGTGACGGGCTCGTCGTTCCAGTGGCCGTACACCAGCTCGGTGTTGGAGCTCAGCTGCGCGGCAAGCATCGAGGCGTCCGTGTGCAGGTGGTCGGCGATAGCGCGCACCGTCCACGGCAGCAGGTAGGGGCCGTTGGGTCGCCCCCGGTGCGGGTGCGGCGTGAGGAACGGCGCATCCGTCTCCACCAGCAGGAGCGCCCGCGGCAGGATCTCCAGCGACTCGCGCAGGTTGCGCGCGTTCTTGAAGGTCACCGTGCCGGCGAAGGACGCGAACCAGCCGCGCTCGGCGAGAATGCTCGCCAGCTCGACATCGCCGCTGTAGCAGTGGAAGACGACCCTGTCGGGCGCGCCGACCCGCAACAGCGTGCGCACGACCTCCTCGTGCGCGTCGCGGTCGTGAATCTGCAGGGCCAGATTGTGCTTCTTGGCGAGCTCGATGTGCGCTTCGAAGGAGCGGATCTGCGCGGCGCGTCCGCTCTCGCTGTCGGTGCGGAAGAAGTCGAGGCCCGTCTCACCGATCGCGACGACGCGGGGCTGGGCAGCCAGCTCGTCGATCTGCGCGAGAGCGGCATCCAGTTCGCCTGATTCGACGAGGGCGGGCGCCTCGTTGGGATGCAGTGCGACCGCCGCGAGCACACGGGGTTCACGGGCAGCGACGGCGGCCGACCAGCGGCTCGTGAGCACGTCGGTGCCCACCTGCACAACACCGCGCACGCCGACGGCGGATGCTCGATCCAGGTGCTCGCGGTAGTGCAGCGGGTTCTCGCCATCGGCGATCTCGAGATGGGTGTGGTTGTCGTAGACGGGCACGACGAGTGCTTCGGGGCTCGGCGGGTAGCTCAGGTCGCGATTGGAATCCTCCATCGCGGCGCGCGTGCGCACGTGCGGTTCGACGGGATCGATCATGCGATGCTCCTTCTCTCCCCGACCGGGTCGGCGCGGCGTCGCTAGACGGCCGCCTCCTGCTCGATGCGGGGGAACAGTCCCTCCAGGGGCGACACCACCGCGCCGGCGGGCAGTTGGCCCCACACTCCGGCGTCGGGGATGCGCTGGTCGGTGAGCGAGCCGAGGGCGCTCTCGGCACCCAGGGCCCGCCACAGCTTCTGCGTCGCCCGCGGCGTCACGGGCGACAGCAGCACGGCGAGGGCGCGCAGGCCCTCTACCGCCGTGTACAGAATCGTGTGGAGTCGCTCGGTGCGCTCCTCGTCTTTGGCAACCTTCCACGGCTCCTGCAGCGTGAGGTAGCCGTTGAGCTCGTCGACGACCGTCCAGATCGCCCCGAGCGCCTCGTGGATCGCGAAGCGCTCCATCGCGTTCTCGGCGCGCGCGACGGCGCTGGCCAGGACCTCGTGGATGCGCTCCTCCGCCTCGGTGACGTCGGTCGCGGCGGGCAGCGTGCCGTCGCAGTACCGACCCACCATCGAGACCACACGCGAGGCGAGGTTGCCGAAACCGTTGGCGAGCTCAGCCTGATAGCGCGCACTCAGGTCTTCCCAGCTGAACGAGCCGTCCTGCCCGAAGTTGATGGCGCGCAGGAAGTAGTAGCGGAAGGCGTCAGACCCAAACACGTCGGTGATCTGGCTGGGCGCGATCCCGGTGAGCTTCGACTTCGACATCTTCTCGCCGCCCACGAGCAGCCAGCCGTGCGCGAAGACGCGGCGGGGCACCGGCAGGTCGGCCGCCATGAGCATGGCCGGCCAGATGACGGAGTGGAACCGCGCGATGTCTTTGCCCACGATGTGGTTGCTCGGCCAGAAGCGCTCGAAGGCGGGAGCGTCGGCGGTGGGCTCCCAGCCGAGGGCCGAGATGTAGTTGAGCAGGGCGTCGAACCACACATAGACGACGTGGCTGTCATCCCACGGCACGCGCACGCCCCAGTCGAAGCTCTGCCGTGAGATGGAGAGATCGTCGAGGCCCCGGCGCACGAACGACACGATCTCGTTGCGCACGCTGTCGGGCTGGAGGAAGTCGGGTTGCGACTCGTACAGGTCGAGCAGCCGCTGCTGGAAGTCGCTCATGCGGAAGAAGTAGTTCTTCTCCTTGAGCACCTCGACCGGCCGGCCGTGGATCGGGCACACGAGCTGACCGTCGAACTCGCCGGCACCCTCGACGAGGTCACCGTGCTGCTTGAACTCCTCGCAACCGACGCAGTAGAAGCCCTCGTACTCGCCGTCATAGATGAACCCCAAGTCGTAGAGCCTCTGCAGGAACGCCTGCACGACGGTCTCGTGGCGCTCCTCCGTGGTGCGAATGAAGTCGTCATTCTGGATGTCGATCGTCTTCAACAACGGCACCCAGGCCTCGTCGACGAGCTTGTCGGCCCACTCCTTGGGGGTGACTCCGTTGGCGACCGCTGTGCGCAGAATCTTCTGGCCGTGCTCGTCGGTGCCGGTGAGTGACCAGGTGTCGCGCCCGCTCTGCCGATTCCACCGCGCGAGAACATCCGCCGCGACCTCGGTGTACGCGTGCCCGATGTGGGGTGCGTCGTTGACGTAGAAGATCGGCGTCGAGATAGAGAAGGTGTCAGCGGCGGCCATGATGGGCCCAGTCTACGGGCGGGCAGCTGCGTGTGACGGCGCGGACTGTGCGTCAGCCGCACGCGCCCCGCCCGCATCTCAGCGCCGTGCAGCGAGCGCGGCCTCATACAGCTCGCGCTTGCCGAGGCCCGTGGCGTCGGCGACCGCGGCCGCGGCCTCCTTGAGCCGCTCCCCCGCGGCGGCGCGCGCCAGCACCTCCTCGACCGCGGTCGGTACGTCGGCAGCACCCGCGGGCGCCCCCTCGATCACGAGCACGATCTCACCCCGGGCCCCCTCGGCGAACTGCTCGGCGAGCTCACCCAGCGACCCGCGCGCGACCTGCTCGTAGCGCTTGGTGAGCTCGCGGCAGACGGCGGCGCGGCGCTCGGCGCCGAAGGCGTCCCGAGCGTCGGCGAGCGCCGCAGCGATGCGGTGGGGCGATTCGAAGAAGATCAGCGTGCGCGGCTCTGCGGCGAGCGCGCGCAGCGCGCCGGCGCGGCCCCTGCGCGGCAGAAACCCCTCGAACGCGAAGCGGTCGGTGGGAAGACCGCTCAGCACGAGGGCGGTCAGCACCGCGCTCGGCCCGGGCAGCGCCGTGACACGCACGTCGGCGGTGATGGCCGCCTCGACCAGGATGTAGCCGGGGTCGCTGATGCCGGGCATCCCCGCATCGGTCAGCACGAGGATGTCACTCTCGCGCGCCCGCTCGACCAGGTCGGCTGAACGCTCGCGCTCATTGTGCTCGTGCAGAGCCTCCAGGCGCGGCCGGTTCTCAATGCCGAGGGCGCGCAGCAGGTGCGCGGCCGTGCGGGTGTCCTCCGCGACGACGAGCTCGGCCGACTCGAGCGACTCGAGGAGGCGTCGGCTCGCGTCGCCGAGGTTGCCGATGGGCGTCGCCGCGAGCACGATCATGCCGCCATCCTCCCACCGGCAGCCGTAGCATGTGCGGGTGGTCACCCGAGAGCGTCTGATTCGCGTCGGGATGCCCGCCGCCGTGCTCGGCGTCGCCGCCGCCACCCGGCTGATCGCGCTCGACCAGCCCGGCACCCTCGTCTTCGACGAGACGTACTACGTCAAAGACGCCGCCTCGCTGCTGCAGCTCGGCTACGAGGGCGCGTGGCCCGAGGGCTCCAATGAGCTGTTCGCCGCGGGCGAGCCACCGACGCCGGGCACCGAGGCTGCCTTCGTCGTGCACCCCCCGCTCGGCAAGTGGATCATCGCCCTCGGGATGCTCGCCCTCGGCCCCGGCAACGCCTACGGCTGGCGGCTCGGCGTCGCCGTCTCGGGCATCCTCCTCGTCGCCGCCCTCATGGTGCTCGCGCACCTGCTGTGGCACTCGACGACCCTGACCGTGCTCGCCGGTGGCCTGCTCGCGATCGACGGCAACGCGATCGTCATGAGCCGCGTCGCCCTGCTCGACGGCATCCTCACCCTGGTCGTGCTACTGGCCGTGATCGCCATCGTGCGTGACCGGCGGTGGTCGCGCACACGTCTCGAACGCTGGCTAGCAGAGCGGCGCGTGTCGGGCAGGTCGACCGACTGGGGCCCCGGCCTGCTCGCCCGCCCCTGGCTCGTGACCGCCGGAGCGCTCTTCGGCCTCGCCGTCGCCGTCAAGTGGAGCGCCCTGTACCTTTTTGCCGCGTTCGCCGTGCTCACCGTCATCGCCGACTCCCTCGACCGTCGCCGAGCGGGTGTCGCCCTGTGGGTGAGCGGCACCCTGCTGCGCCAGGCGCCGCTGAGCGTGCTGCTGACCATCCCCGCGGCCGCGGCGGCGCACCTCACCGCCTGGGCGGGGTGGTTCGCCACGAGCGGCGGCTATGGGCGGTCGCGCGAGATCGAGGCGAGTGAGCGGTGGCCGGGCATCCTGGGGGCCGCACTGGATGCCCTGCAGAACTGGTGGGCGTACCAGCAGACCATCTACGGCTTCCACCTGGGGGTGTCGACGCCGCACCCCTACGAGGCGCCCGCGATCGGCTGGCCGCTGCTGCTGCGCCCCACCTACATGCACTACCTCGACCGCGGCGATGGCACAATCGAGGCGCTCACCGGCATCCCGAATCCGCTGCTGTGGTGGGGTTCTGTCGCGGCGGTGCTCGTCGTGCTCGTCGGGTGCGGCATCGCCCTCTGGCGGAACTGGCGGGCAGTGCCTCGCGCCGTGCCGGATGCTGCCGACGCGACACCCGCCACCCTGCCCTTCGTGGGCTCACCGTGGGCGATCGCGATCGTGCTGACCGGTGTCGCCGCCGGCTACCTGCCCTGGCTGCTGTACCCGGAGCGCACCACCTTCTTCTTCTACACGATCGTGCTCACGCCGTTCCTCGTTCTGGCGTTCGTGAGCATGCTCGGTGCGGTGCTCGGCCGAGCTGACGACCCGCCGCAGCGGCGTCGGCTCGGCCGAGCCCTCGTGATCGTCGTCCTCACGATGATCGTGCTCGTGAGCGCGTTGTTCCTGCCGCTGTGGACGGGCGCGCCGATCCCGGTCGAGTTCCTGCGTCTGCACTACTGGTTGCCCGGCTGGGTCTAGCGATCGTCCGTCGGTGCCGGTGGTGTCGGCGCCGCTGCCGGTGCGACCGGTGCGGGCTGCCGACGGCGCCGGTACACGATTCGCCGCAGCAGCCACTCCGCCGGGCCGGGCTTGTCGAGTGCAGCGAGCACGTTCGCGAGCACGAGGGTGCCGAGCCAGGTGAGCACGGCGATCTGGGTGGCCTCCGCCATGGAGACGGTGCCACCGAGCCCGAGCGTGTACGGCGCGAAGAGGACGAGGAAGACGACGGACTGGGTGAGGTAGCCGCTGAGCGAGCGCTGACCGAGCGCCGCGAACAGTCGAGCGATAGGCCCACCCGTGGCCTTGCCACCGACCACCAGGGCGATGAGGGCGACATAGCCGGCGCCGCCGACCGCTCCCGTCATGACGTGCAGCATCGCGACCACAGGCTCGAGAAAGACGTTCACCTCGAAGACTCCCAGGATTCCGAGAGACATCGGCAGGCCCCCGATCAGCGACACGGCGATGCCGATGCCGGCCACGAGACCCAGCGCGCGACGATGCCGGGCCGGGTCTTCCAGCACGCGGTGGCGAGCGGCCCACATGCCGAGGATCATCGGCGCGAGAAGGCCGAACCCGCCGAACGGAATGGAGAGCAGGGCGAGCGACCATTCCCCGGCGCGCTGCAGAGTCGCGAGCAGGTAGGTGTCGGCGCCGGGAGAGGCGAAGACGGCGAAGCCCCCGTCCTCCGCCACGAACTTGTTGGCCAGGCCCACCATGCCCTCGGCGAGGCCCGTGAGGCAGAGAACCCCGAAGCTGATCCAGCCGACGACCGCGAGCACCTTGGTGCTCGCTCGGATCAGCAGCACGAGGGCCAGGCCGAGCAATCCGTACGCACCGAGGATGTCGCCGAAGAACAGCAGCACGCCGTGCGCCGCACCGAATGCGAGGAGCCACAGGTTGCGGCTCACCAGCAGACGACGGGCGGCGGGCCAGTCGGCACCGCGGGCATGTTCGCGCGTGAGCAATTGGGTGAGGCCGTAGCCGAAGAGCAGTGCGAACAGCGGGTAGCTGCGGTTGTCGGCGAGCAGGGCGACGAGGGCGTTGACCCAGGGGTCAGCAGGGGCATCCGTCAGGGGCTTGAAGAGAAGCCCGGCCTCGCGGCCCCACAACAGGAAGGGCACGTTGGCGACCGCGATGCCGAGGAGCACGAGGCCGCGGGCAACGTCGGGGGCGAGGGCGCGCTCGCGGCGCACCGTCGGCCCGGCAGGGGCAGGAGTGGGGGTCGAGTTCTCGCTCATGCCTCGAGAATAGGAGCGATCATTTCTCGCGCGCCTCCACCCCGCGGCGGATTCTGTGCCCACCGTTCGGTGGACGCCGCGTGGCACTCCGACCGGAGAGTGCCGTCGCATCGCCGGCATCGGCTCACTACGGAATGTGACGCACGGCGCCGCGCCGCGCACCACCCCTCACCTAGCCTGGAGGGATGGCCGACCGCGAATACGGATTCAAGACCCGCGCGATCCACGCGGGCAACGTGCCCGACTCGGCAACGGGAGCGCGGGCGATGCCGATCTACCAGTCGAGTGCGTTCGTGTTCGACTCGACCGAGGATGCCGCCGCGCGTTTCGCCCTGCAGAAGTACGGGAACATCTACTCGCGCCTGGCGAACCCCACTGTCGCGAGCTTCGAGGAGCGGGTGGCGAGCCTCGAAGGCGGGCTCGGCGCCGTTGCTACCGCGAGCGGCCTGAGCGCGCAGTTCGTCACCTTCGCCTCACTCGCGGGCGCGGGCGACCACATCGTTGCTTCCTCGACCCTGTACGGCGGCTCGATCACGCAGCTCGACGTGACCCTGCGCCGCTTCGGCATCGACACGACCTTCGTTGCGAGTGACGACCCGGCCGACTATGCCGCCGCCATCATTCCCGGGCGTACCAAGCTCGTGTTCGCCGAGACGGTTGCCAACCCGAGCGGCGACGTCGCCGACATCGCGGGTCTGGCCGATGTCGCGCACGCCGCCGACATTCCCCTCGTCATCGACTCGACCATCGCGACCCCCTACCTGTGCCGCCCGATCGACTGGGGAGCCGACATCGTCGTGCACTCGGCGACCAAGTTTCTCGGCGGCCACGGCACGACGCTCGGCGGTGTCGTCGTCGAGTCGGGGCGCTTCGACTGGTCGAATCACACCTTCCCGCTGTTCGAGGAGACCGTGCCGCATTACGGCGGTCTCACCTGGCACGGCAACTTTGGTGAGTATGCCTTTCTCACCCGCCTGCGCGCCGAGCAGCTGCGCGACATCGGCCCCGCCCTCGCCCCGCACTCGGCCTTCCTGCTCGCGCAGGGCGTCGAGACTCTGCCGTACCGCATGCAGGCGCACGTCGACAATGCCCGCGCCGTCGCCGAGTGGCTCGACGCCGACGATCGCGTCGAGGCCGTGCGTTGGGCCGGCCTCCGCTCGCACCGCCACCACGAGCGCGCGCAGCAGTACCTGCCGCTCGGGCCGGGCGCCGTGTTCAGCTTCGATGTCGCTGGCGGGCGCGCGGCCGGCCAGACGGTGATCGAGAACGTGCAGCTCGCGAGCCACCTCGCCAACATCGGCGACGCGAAGACGCTCATCATCCACCCCGGCTCGACGACGCACGCGCAGCTCACTGAGCAACAGCTGCTCGACGCGGGAATCAGCCCGGGCCTCGTGCGGTTGAGTGTCGGTATCGAGGATGTCGCCGACATCATCGACGACCTCGACCAGGCGCTCGACGCGGCGAAGGGAGCATGAGGATGTCTGACGCCACTGGCGCCGACGGCTTCGGCTCCGAGACGGTCACGCTTGCGAACGGGCTCACGTGCGCGATTCCGGCGAGCTCGCCGCTCGCGAAGCTGCTGAAGTCTCAGCGCACCTGGGTCGGGCCCGGCGCGAAGGAGCGGCTGGGCATCCTGCGCAGGGCAAAGAGTATCGCGGTCGTCGGCGCCTCGCCGAATCCCGCGCGCTCCTCGTACTTCGTGGGCACCTACCTGCAGCAGTCGAGCGACTACCGGGTGTACTTCGTCAACCCGAACGCGAGCGAGATCCTCGGCCAGCCCGCGTACCCCGACCTCGCCTCGCTGCCGGAAGTACCCGACATCGTCGACGTGTTCCGCAAAGCCAGCGACATCCCCTCCGTCATCGACGACGTGCTCGCCGTCGGAGCACCGACCGTGTGGGTGCAGCTCGGCATATGGAACGAGGAGGCCGCGATCTACGGGGAGTCGAAGGGTCTGACCGTCGTCATGGATCGCTGCATCAAGGTCGAGCACGCGCGATTCCACGGCGGTCTGAACCTCATGGGATTCGACACGGGCGTCATCAGCTCGCGTCGGCAGGTGCAGTGAAGCAGGTGCGGTAAGGCCGAAACGGGCCCGACCTTTCCTCGCCGTCTCTCATGCGCGCGGGTTACTGTCGCATCATGACGACCTCTGCCATGGTGACCGTGTTCGACCTCGTGGGCGGCCTGCCCGTGCACCCGCTCGTCGTGCACGTCACGGTGGTGGTGCTGCCTGTCGCTGCGCTCGCCCTCGTCGTCATCATGGTGCTGCCGCGGGTGCCCCGCTGGGTGCGGTGGAGTGTCATCGCGGCGCTCGCCGTCGGCACGCTGTCGACCTTTGTCGCCGCCGAGTCGGGCAACGCGCTCTCCGACCGCGTCGGCGAGGCGAGCATGCACGAGGCGCTGGGCGAGCAGTTGCCCCCGATCGCCGCGATCACCCTCGCGCTCGGGGTGGTGTGGGCGATCGTGAGCGAGCTGACCGCGCGAGCCGCTGCCGCGGGTTCACCGCGATCGCGCACACTGCTGTGGCTGCGTGTCATCGTGTCTGTTCTCGCGGCCGGCGCGGCCGCCGTTGCCGTCTGGTTCACGGTGCGGGCCGGACACTCTGGCGCCGTGGCCTCCTGGCAGGAGCGCGTCGGCGGCTGAGCCGCGCCACGCAGGTGCCCGCGCGCGCTCTCGTCGTCGTCGCACCGAAACCGACACCTCGCACGGTTACTTCTGTGCGACGTGTCCGAAATCATGCGACGCGGCGGGCATCTCAGTGTGGGTCAGGCTTCTGCGGTGAGCTCGCGCAAGGATGTCACCGGGAGTCGGCAGACGAAGTCGGTGCACAGGTAGGCGGTCGTGCGACCACCCACCGCGACCCGGTCGGCGAGCAGGGCGAACCCAGCCGAGACCCACTCGGCCGCCTGGGCCGTGGTGACGGCGAGCGCCAGTGTGCCCGCCGCGTCGCTGGCGCGCGCGTGCGCGACGAGTTCGTGCGCGTCGTCGCCCGGGGCGCTCACGACGATGAGCTGTCGTGACGGGTGCGCAAGGTCCGTCGTCACCGCGAGCATCGCCCCGAACCCGATGGGCCGCGGCACGGCGAGGGCAGCCAGCGGGGCCAGGAGCCCTTCGGCGAGCGCCCGGTAACCAGGCTCGGCTGTGAGCTGATGCAGCAGCAAGGCTGCCCGCGCGAGGGCCGAGATGCCGCTCGGCGCAGCTCCCTCCTGCGGGTCCTCGATCGTGGCGAGCCCGTGGGCGACCAGTGTGGGGTCTTCCCCGCCGGGAGGGCGCACGATCACCCCGTCGCTGCCGGTCGGCGGCACGATGCACGCGTCGACGAGGCCGCGCGCCACGGACGCCCAGCGCGCCTCGCCCGTCGTGACGGCGAGTTCGAGCAACCCCACCGCGAGATCGCCGTAATCCTCGAGCGTCGCCGCGGCCTCCGACAGTCGCCCGTCGCGGCTCGCGCGCGCCAGCCGAGCGCGGCCGTGCTCGTCGTCGGGCAGCCGGTGGGCGGCGAGCAGGTCATCAGCGAGCTCGACGGCGAGGGCACGAGCACGCTCGGCCGCGCGAGCATCCGCGAGACGGCGCGCCGCGACGGCGAGGCCGCCGATCGCCAGGCCGTTCCAGGCCGTGAGCACCTTCGCGTCGAGTGCGGGCGGCTCGACCTCCGCACGCTCGGCCGCGGTGAGTGCGTAGTAGCCACCCTCGCTGCGCTCACCGTTGAGCACGCTCTCGCTGTCCTGCCCCGAAGCGAGGCCACCGGGCACGCGCAGCACCTCCTCGAAGAAGGCGATGATGCCGGCCGCTGGCTCCTCGAGGCCGGCTCGGGTATAGGCCTCCAGCAGCAGCGCGTTGTCGTAGAGCATGCGCTCATAGTGCGGTTCGCTCCAGTCGCGCCGGGTCGCGTACCGGAAGAACCCGCCCTCGACGGGGTCGCGTAGCGGGCTCGCCGCGAGTCGCTCGAGGGTGCGCTGGGCGAGTTCGGCCGCGTCGCGGTCGCCCGTGGAGCCCTGCGCCTGCAGGAACAGCAGCACGGGCGCGACGGGAAACTTGGGGGCTCCCCCGAACCCGCCGTGCTCGCGATCCTCGTACCCGACGAGTTCGGTGACCGCGTCGCCGAGCTGCTCGACCGTCGGCAGGGCGCCCTCGTCGCGTTGGGCGGCCGCGCGCAGAGCATCCTGCAGCCCTTCCGCGCTCTGCAGCACCTCCTCGTGCCGCTCGCTCCATGCCTCCAGTACCGCCTCGGCAACCTGGAGGAACGACGGGATGCCCTGCATCGGCTGGGGCGGCAGATAGGTCGCGGCGTAGAAGGTGCGGCCCTCGGGCGTCGCGAACACGGTAAGCGGCCATCCCAGCTGCTCGCTGAAAGCGCCGGCCGCCGCAAGGTAGGCGGCGTCGACCTGTGGATGCTCCTCGCGGTCGACCTTGATGCTCACGACACGCTCGTTGAGCCACTCGGCGACGGCAGGATCGCTGAAGGTCTCGCGCGCCATGACGTGGCACCAGTGGCACGTCGCGTAGCCGATCGAGATCATGACCGGCACCTCGCGCCGCCGCGCCTCCTCGAACGCCTCAGGGCCCCACTGCCACCAGTCGACGGGGTTGTCGGCGTGCGAGCGCAGGTACGGGCTGACGGCGTTGTCGAGTCGGCGAGCCATGCCCGCCACCCTACGGTTGCGGCCGGCCAGAAACCATGCACGTTTCGCATTGAACCGGACAGCTCGCACGCAAGGATGCGTGCGACATGTCCGAAACCGTGCGACTCGTGTGGTTGCCCGCCCGACTAGAAGTCGGTGTTGTCGGGGTTGGCTCCGACGCGCATGCCCTGGTCGGCGGCGGCGATCGTCGCCATCTGCTCGTCGGTGAGCTCGAAGTCGAACACGTCGGCATTCTCGATCATGCGCTCGCGGTGGTTCGTCTTCGGGAAGACGATGAGGCCCTCCTGCAGGTGCCAGCGGATCGCCACCTGCTGCACGCTCTTGCCGTGTGCCTCGGCGATGTCGGCAAAGCCGGGCAGCTCCGCGAGCGCGTACTTGCCCTGCCCGAGGGGCCCCCACGACTCGGTGTGGATGCCCCACTGCGCCTGGTGCTCCCTCAGCGCGCGCTGCTGCAGGGCCGGGTGCAGTTCGATCTGATTGACGACGGGCGACACGTCGGAGGCTGCGGCGATGTCGTCGAGGTGCTTCTCGAGAAAGTTCGAGACGCCCACCGAGCGGGCCTTGCCGGTCTCGCGCAGCTCGACCATGCTCTGCCAGGTCTCGACGTGCTTGCCGTACTTCGGGGCCGGCCAGTGGATGAGGTACAGGTCGACGTAGTCGAGGCCGAGCCGCTCGAGGCTCGCGTCTAGCGCGGCGGGCGTCGTATCGGCACCTTGGTCGCTGTTCCACAGCTTCGTCGTGATGAACAGCTCCTCGCGCGGAATGCCGCTCTTCGCGATCGCGCGACCCACGCCCTCCTCGTTCTTGTAGACGCGCGCCGTGTCGATGTGCCGGTAGCCGACCTCGAGGGCGTCGCTCACGATGCGCTCAGCCTCGTCGGGCTCGACGAGAAAGACTCCCAGCCCGAGCTGCGGGATGCTCTTGCCGTCAGAGAGGGTCAGGTGCGGGGTGGGAATCACGTCAGTCATTCCCCTATCCTCTCGCAGACACGCGCCCGCGCCTTTCAGGAACCGCGCCTCTCAGGAACCGCGCCTCTCAGGGACCTGAGATGTGCCGCTCGTCGGGGCCCGTGTACAGACTCAGGGGCCGGATGAGTGCGTTGGCGGCGAGCTGCTCGCGCACGTGCGCCGTCCACCCGGTGACACGCGCGGCAATGAATAGCGGCGTGAAAATCGCGGTGTCGAAGCCCATGAGGTTGTAGGCCGGGCCCGAGGGGTAGTCGAGATTGGGCTTGATGTTCTTGGCCTCCTCCATCGCCGTCTCGAGCGTGTCGTACAGCGCCATGACCTCGGGGCGCTCGTAGTGGGCGACGAGGGTCTCGAGTGCGGTCTTCATGGTCGGCACGCGCGAGTCGCCGTTCTTGTAGACGCGGTGGCCGAAGCCCATGATCTTGCGCTTCTCGGCGAGCGCGCTCTGCAGCCACTCCTCGGCCCGGTCGGCGGTGCCGATCTCGTCGAAGACGTGCATGACGGCCTCATTGGCGCCGCCGTGCAACGGCCCCTTGAGCGCCCCGATCGCGCCCGTGACCGCCGAGTAGACGTCGCTCAGGGTCGAGATGACGACCCGCGCGGCGAACGTCGAGGCGTTGAACGAGTGCTCGGCATACAGGATCATCGACACGTCGAACGCCTCCACGACCACCAGCTCGGGCACCTCGCCGAAGGTCATGTGCAGGAAGTTCGCGGAGTAACCGAGGTCATCGCGCGGCTCGACGAGCTCCTGGTCGCGCAGGCGGCGCTGGGCATAGGCGACGATCGCGGGCAACTGGGCCCACATCCGGATGCTGCGCTCCAGCGTGAGATCCGCATCGATCCACGTGCCGTCGGTCGTAAGGGTCTCATCGAGGGCGCCGAGCACGCTCACGGCGGTGCGCACGACGTCCATGGGGTGTGCCGACAGCGGCAGGGCATCCATCGTGTGCTTGACGGTGGGGTCGAGGTGCCGCAGCGAGCGCTCGAGCGTCTCGAACTCAGCGAGCTGCTTCTCGTCGGGCAGGTCGCCGTGCCAGAGCAGGTAGGCGACCTCTTCGGCCGTGCAGCGCTCGGCGAGTTCCTGCACGGGGTAGCCGCGGTACAGCAGAGAGTTGGTCTGGGGGTTCACCTTCGACACGGCGGTCTTGTCGACGACGACGCCCGCTAGGCCCTTCTTGATCTCGGTCTCGGTCATCGGGTCTCCTTGTAGGTGTAGATGGTCGAGTCGAAGGCGTTGTACGCCTCGTAGTCGAGCAGCTCGTAGAGCCTCCCCCGAGTCTGCATGCTGGGGACCTCCGCGTCGAGGGTGCCCGTGTCACGCAGCGCGTCGAGCCCGCGCTCAATCGCGCCGAAGGCGATGCGCAGCAGCGATACGGGATGTATGACGAGGTTGACGCCGACGTCGGCGAGCTGCTGGTGAGTGAAGAGCTTGCTCTTGCCGAACTCGGTCATGTTGGCGAGGATCGGCACGTCGACGGCAGCGCGCATCGCCGCGAACTCGTCGAGGCCCGCCATGGCCTCGGGGAAGATCGCGTCGGCGCCGGATGCCTCGAGCGCCTTCGCGCGGTCGATCGCGGCGTCCATACCTTCTACCCCGCGAATGTCGGTGCGGGCCATGATCACGAGGTCACTGTCGCGGCGCGCGTCGACGGCCGCGCGGATGCGCTTCACCGCCGTGTCGGCATCCACCACTGCTTTGCCGTCGAGGTGCCCACAGCGCTTGGGGTTGACCTGGTCCTCCAAGTGCAGTCCCGCGACGCCCGCGTCTTCGAGCTCGTGGACGGTGCGGGCCACGTTCATCGGCTCGCCGAATCCGGTGTCTGCGTCGACGAGGGTCGGCAGGTCGCTCATGCGGCTGATCTGGTGGGCGCGGTGTGCGACCTCGCTGAGCGTCGTGAGCCCGATGTCGGGCAGGCCGAGCTCGGCGGCCATGACGGCACCCGAGATGTAGGCGCCGTCGAATCCCTTGTCTGCGATGAGCCGGATGCTGAGGGGTGTGAAGGCGCCCGGGAACACCTGTAGGCGCCCGCTTGCGAGCCCCGCGCGGAACGCCTGCCGGCGCTGGCTCGGCGTGGTGGAGGTGGAGAGCATCAGAAGAGTCCCTTCGGGGCGGCGGGCACGGGGTGAATCGGGGTCACGGTGAGGCCGCCGAGCTCGGTGGGGCTCAGTTCGGGCAGGCGCTGGGCGACTCCCAAGAAGCGGTCGATCTCGTCGGGGACGAGGATGCCCTCCGCGAGCATCCGGAACTTGCCCACGTACTCTGCGCGACCGAAGGGCCGCGCGCCCAGCGGGTGGGCGTCGGCGACGGCGATCTCGTCGACCACGCGCGTGCCGTCGTTCAGCTCGATCTCGATGCGGCCGCCGAAGGCCTTCTCGCTGATCTCGAGCGAGTGGTAGCGGCGCGTCCATTCGGCGTCTTCGGTGGTCGTGATTTTCTGCCACAGCTCGACCGTGTCGGGGCGACCCGCGCGCTCGGGGGCGTAGGAGTCGACGTGGTGCCAGCCGCCGTCTTGGAGAGCGACGGCGACGATGTAGGGAATCGAGTGGTCGAGCGTCTCACGGCTCGCGGCCGGGTCGTACTTCTGCGGGTCGTTGGCGCCCGAGCCGATGACGTAGTGCGTGTGGTGGCTCGTGTGCAGCACGATCTGCTTGATGTTCGCGGGGTCGCGCAGCTCGGGTCGCTCGGTGCCGAGTCGGCGCGCGAGGTCGATCCACGCTTGCGCCTGGTATTCGGCGGAGTGCTCTTTCGTGTAGCTGTCGAGGATGCCCGTGAGCGGTTCGCCCTTCTCGGGGAGCGGGACCTCGTAGCGGGCGGTAGAACCGCTCAGCAGCCAGGCGATGACGCCGTCCTCCCCCTCGTAGATGGGGCTCGGGCTGGTCTGGCCGCGCAGGGCGCGGTCGACGGCCTCGACGGCCATCTTGCCGGCGAAGGCGGGGGCGTGCGCCTTCCAGGTGGAGATCTCGCCCTTGCGCGACTGGCGCGTGGCGGTCGTCGTGTGCAGTGCCTGGCCGATGGCCTGGAAGATCGTCGCCTGGTCGAGGCCCAGCAGCGTGCCGATTCCGGCCGCGGCGCTCGGGCCGAGGTGGGCGACGTGGTCGATCTTGTGCTCGTGCAGGCAGATGGCGCGTACGAGGTCGATCTGGATCTCGTAGCCGGTGAGTAGACCCTTGAGCAGTTGCGCGCCGGTGCTTCCCGCGTGCTGCGCGACGGCGAGGATCGGCGGAATGTTGTCACCGGGGTGGGAGTAGTCGGCGGCGAGGAAGGTGTCGTGGTAGTCGAGTTCGCGCACGGCGACCCCGTTGGCCCAGGCGGCCCATTCGGGGCTGTACCGGGTGTCGGGGGCGGTGCCGAACACAGTCGCGCCGGGGCTGGAGGGGTGGGATTCGGCCTGCCCGCGCGCGCTCACGACGGGGGCGCGGTCGAGGCTCGCGACGGCGACCGCGGCGTTGTCGATGACGCGGTTGATGACCATGTCGACGGCCGTCTCGTCGATCGGGCGATCCTGCTCGGCGGCGAGGGTGGCGAGCTTGCCGGCAAGCTGGTCGGCGGGGGCGAGGTCTTCGCTGCTCTGATGGGTGCGGACGGTGTGGGTGGTTGTCATGGTCGTTCCTTCTGTCGGTTCGTGCCGGATCGCGGCAGATGGGCGTGGATTCTCGTGAGCGCTTCGTGCAGGTGCAGCCGAGTCGCGGCGGCCGCGCGTTCAGCGTCGCCGTCAGCGATAGCGCGCGCGATGGCGCCGTGTTCGGCGGCGCTGGCTGCGAGCCGCGCGTCATCATCGCGCGCGAGGCGGCGCACGCGGGCGAGATGCACGCGCGTGCTCGCGATCGCAGAGGCGAGGTAGGGGCTGTGGCCGAGGCTGTCGTCGAGGGCGGCGTCGAATTCGGCGACCAACGCGTAGTAGCCGTGGCGCTGCGGGTCGTCGGAGCTCAGGGCGGCTGTGTCGACAGCGGCGAAGCGGCGCGCCAGCTCGACGAAGCGCCCCGCGAGGGTGGGGTGGTCGGATGCGCGCCGCGCCGCGAGGCGGGCCGCCTGCTCGTCGAGGGCGCGCCGCAGGTCGAACAGGGCCGTGACGTCGTCGGGTTCGATGTGGCTGACGAGCAGGGTTCGCGGGCCGCGCTCGGTCGCGAGGCCGGCGGCGATAAGCCGAGCGAAGGCTTCGCGCACGGGAGTGCGGCTGACCCCGAGTCGGCCTGCCTGTTCGACCTCCGTGAGCGGGGCGCCGGGCGGCAACTCGCCCTCGACGATCGCCGCCCGCAGGGCGTCGAACGCACGATCGGCGGCACTGCTCATCCTCCTAATGTATACATTCGGTCGCTAATGCGCGACACTTTTCCAACTTGGCGGGATTTTCGTATACACCAGCAGCCCTCTTCCGCCTCTTCCTCCCAGGTCGGCGCTCGCTCAGCGCCGATATCCACTCCCTCGCCATCTGGATCGAGGTCGTCGTACTGCGCCGGCTCTCGAAGCTGCAGGAGGTGCTCGACGAGGCCGGCGAGAGCACCGATCACGCGCGGGCTCAGCCGGTAAATGCGCGCGTTCATGTCGATACGGGTCGTCACCAGACCCGCTCGCGCGAGACGATTCAGGTGCTTCGAGACTGCCTCGCGGCCGACACCATGCTCAGACTGCACGGCGTCGGCAAGCTGACCCGCTGAGTGCTCGCCGCTCGCCAGCACTTCGATGAGCCGCCAGCGCAGCGGGTGAGCGAGAAGGAAGAGCGTGTACATGGGGCGAGTGTGCCTGCCTCGGCATGTGCCGCGAGAGGCACATTGCCTGATCGGGGATACCGCTCCCGGTCGACCAGTGTGAGAGGGAGCCAGGAACTCTAGACTGAAGGGCTCATGACTGACCTCCCCGATCGCCCGACCCTCGCGATCACATACCCGCCTGACCTGCCCGTGTCGCAGCGGCGCGATGACATCGCGGCCGCCATCCGCGACAATCAGGTCGTCATCGTCGCGGGCGAGACCGGGTCGGGCAAGACGACGCAGCTGCCGAAGATTCTGCTCGAACTCGGGCGCGAGCGGATCGCGCACACGCAGCCGCGCCGTATCGCGGCCCGCACGATTGCCGAGCGCGTCGCGGAAGAAGTCGGCTCTGAGCTCGGCGGGCTCGTCGGATATAAGGTGCGGTTCACTGACCAAGTTGGGCGAGACACGCGCGTCACGCTCATGACCGACGGCATTCTGCTCGCCGCCCTCCGCGGAGACCGCGAGCTGACGAACTACGACGCGATCATCATCGACGAGGCGCACGAGCGCAGTCTCACGATCGACTTCCTGCTCGGCTATCTCAAGCAGCTGCTCCCCCGCCGCCCCGAGCTCAAGCTCATCATCACGAGCGCGACCATCGACCCGGCGAGCTTCGCGAAGCACTTCGCGGATGCGCAGGGCACCCCGGCGCCGATCATCGAGGTCAGCGGTCGAACCTTCCCGGTCGAGGTGCGCTACCGCCCCCTCGTGCCGGACGGCGCTGACCTTGAGAACCTCACCGACCCGGACGACGATGAGTCCGACGGCCCCAGCACCCCCGGCGAAGCCATCGACATGATCGAGGGCGTCATCGCCGCGGTCGACGAGCTCGGTCGCGAAGGCGACGGCGACGTGCTGTGCTTCTTCAGCGGTGAGAACGAGATCAGGGATGCGGCCGACGCCCTCACCGGGCACCTCTCCCGCCAGGGGCCGCGCGGCGCGGGCACCGAAGTGCTTCCGCTGTACGGCCGACTCAGTGCGGCGGAGCAGCATCGGGTGTTCGAGCGGGCGCGGCCGGGCATCCGGCGCCGCATCATTCTGGCGACCAACGTCGCCGAGACGAGCCTTACCGTGCCGGGCATCCGCTACGTCGTCGATACCGGCACCGCGCGCATCTCGCGCTACTCGGCCCGCGCGAAAGTGCAGCGGCTGCCGATCGAGCCCATCTCGCAGGCGAGCGCCAACCAACGGTCGGGGCGCTCGGGGCGCACGAGCGACGGCATCGCTATCAGGCTCTACTCCGAGGCCGACTATGAGAAGCGGCCCGCCTACACCGACCCCGAGATTTTGCGCACCAACCTCGCCGCCGTCATCCTGCAGATGATCTCGCTCGGGCTCGGCGACATCGAGCAATTCCCCTTCCTGCAGCCGCCCGATAAGCGCGGCATCAAAGACGGGCTCGACCTGCTGCTGGAACTGCGCGCTGTGGAGTTGCGTGACGGCGCGCACCGCATCACCCGCATCGGCCGCGAGATCGCGCAACTTCCTCTCGACCCGCGGTACGCGCGCATGGTCGTCGAAGCTGGCCGACTCGGCGTCGCGCGGGAGGTCATCGCGATCGTGGCGGGGCTGAGCATCCAAGACCCGCGCGAGCGGCCCGTCGAGAAGCGCGAGCGCGCCGACCAATTGCACAACCGGTTCCGCGACCCGACGAGCGACTTCATCACGCTCCTCAACCTCTGGAACCACCTACAGCGTCGACAGCGCGAGCTCAGCGGCAACCAGTTCCGCAAGGAAGTGCGCAGCGAGTTTCTCAACTATCTGCGCATTCGCGAGTGGGCTGACGTCGAAAGGCAGGTTCGCCGGCAGACTAAAGGCGCGCTGGAGCAGAAAGCGGGGGCCATTTCTGGCCGTCGCCGCGACGCCAGCGCCGACGACCGTCCCGGTCGTCGGGACACTGAGAGCGGAGCAGCTGACGCCACCGCGATTCACAAAGCCATCCTCAGCGGCCTGCTCAGCCACATCGGCCTCAAAGACACCGCCAAGCGCGACTACCTCGGCGCGCGCCAGCGCCGCTTCGTGCTCTTCCCCGGTTCGGGCCTCGCCAAAAAGCAGCCCGACGCCGTCATGGCGGCCGAGCTCGTCGAGACGAGCCGCCTCTTCGCGCGCACGGTCGCGGTCATCGACCCCGCGTGGGCCGAGCCGCTCGCGGGGGATCTCGCGAAGCGCCAGTACAGCGAACCGCGGTGGGAGAAGAAACAAGGTGCCGCGGTCGTCGACGAGAAGATCACGCTCTTCGGCGTGCCCATCGTGCCGCGGAGACGCGCGCAGCTCGCCCGCCTCGACGCCCCCCAAGCGCGCGAGCTGTTCATCCGCCACGCGCTCGTCGAAGGCGACTGGGATACGAGCCGCCTCGACAAGCGCCTCACCGCCTTCCTGCGCACCAACCAGCAGCTGCGGCGCGAGCTCGAGAAGCTCGAGGAGCGGCAGCGACGTCGCGACATCCTGCTCGACGACGAGCGCCTGGTCGACTTCTACGACGCGAGACTGCCCGCGGACGTCACCGATGTGCGCCGCTTCGAGCGGTGGTGGCGGGATGCCCGAGCCGAGCATCCCGATCTGCTCACCCTCACGCGTGCCGACCTCGTCGAGGCAGAGGAACTGCCCGACATCGACGACACTTCCTACCCGACGCGGCTCACGCTCGGCGACCAGACGCTCAGCGTCGGCTACCGCTTCGAACCCGGTGCCGCCGACGACGGCGTGACCGTGACCGTGCCGCTGCCCTTGCTGCCCCGGCTCGACACAGCCGGGTTCGACTGGCTCGTACCCGGCCTGCGGCTCGAACTCGTGACGGCGCTCATCAAGTCGCTGCCGAAGGCGATTCGTCGCAACGTCGTCCCGGCCGCCGACTGGGCGAAGCGCCTGCTCGACGCAGTGCCGCCGGATGCCGATCTGCTCGAGGTGTCGATCACCGATTTTCTCGCCGCCGAGATCCGTCGCCAGACCTACACGCCGGTCGACCCCGGCGACTTCGACCTCGACCGCCTGCCCGCCCACCTGCGCATGGGGTACGCGGTCGTCGACGATCGCGGCAAACGCCTCGCGCGCGGCACCGACCTCACCGCCCTGCAGGGCAAGCTCAAGACACGCACGCGCGACTCGGTCGCCCGCGTCGCGACAGCGGCTGCCCGGTCGCCGATCGAGCGCGGCGGCATCACGACCTGGGACGATGCGCTCGGCGCGGGGGGCGTCATTCCCCGCCAGCTCGACGTACGCCGCGGCGAGACGACCATCCGCGGCTATCCCGCGCTCGTCGACGAGGGCGCAGCGGTCGCCCTGCGCCTGCAGACGACGATCGACGATCAGCGAAAGGCCCACCGCGCGGGGGTGCGGCGCCTCATGCAGCTCGGCGTGCCCTCGCCACTGTCGTACGTGCAGGAGCATCTCACGCACGCCGAGAAGCTCACCCTTGCCGCCTCCCCCTACCGCTCGACGGCCGCCCTCATCGACGACGCCGTGCGCGCCGTCATCGAGGCGGAGCTCGACGCCCGCCCCGAACTGCCCTGGACTCGCACCGAGTTCGAGGCCGTGCGCGATGCCGTGAATGCGGGTCTGCCCGACCGGCTGTTCCGCATCGTGGCGACGTGCGCATCCGTGCTCACCGCCGCGCGCGAGGCCGACGTGGCGATCAGCCGCACCTCCTCGCTCGCCCTCATGGCGCCGCTCGCCGACTGCCGCGCGCAGCTCGACGCTCTCGTCTTCGACGGCTTCCTCGGTCGCACGGGCCTCGACCGCCTTCCGCGGCTACCCGTCTACCTGCGCGGCATCGCGCACCGCGTCGACAAGCTCAGCGAGAACCCGGGGCGCGACCGGCAGTCGCTCACCGATGTGCAGTCGGCGATCGAGCTCTACACCTCGGCCGGCGGCACGCTGCCTCTCACGGCCGACTGCCGTGCTGAGCTCGTGCCCGTGCGCTGGATGCTCGAGGAACTGCGGCTGTCGCTGTTCGCCCAGCAGCTCGGGGCGCAGGGGCCGATCTCGGTGCAGCGCATCCGCAAGGCGCTCACCGCGTAGGCAGCGGTCAGTGCGCGCTGTGCCTCGCCAGCGCCGTCGCGGGAATCGGCGCGGGCTTCTGTCGCAGGTCAACGAGGTCGAGGGCGTGCTGATCGAGTCGACGATCCTCCTGCGACCGCAGAGGCAGCGACGGTACAGGCACCGCGCGGCCAGCCTCACCTCGATCGACGAACACGGTCATGCAGGTCGTGGTGGATTCCAGGTGCTGTGGGCTCTGCGGTGACCCCGCGCGAACATGCACAGCGATGTGCATCGACCGCGTCCCCGTGTGAATCAGCCGAGCCTCCACCTCGACGAGGTCTCCGATGCCGATCGGCCTGGCGAACTGGATTCCGCCGGAGTACACGGCCACCGCGCGCTCGCTCGACCACCCCGCCGCGCACGCAAACGCCACCTCGTCGACCCAGCGCATGACCGTGCCGCCGTGAGCCTTGCCACCCCAGTTGGCGACCGAGGGCGAGGACAGAAAACGAAACACCGTGCGTGGCGCCGTGCCTGCGCCCGTATATTCTTGCGCCAGCATGGCGTCGCGAATCTGTCGGCGCACCAGAATGCGCTGCTCGGCACTCGCCTGCAGCGCACGATCCTCCTCCGACTGCGGGTGCCACTCCGGTACCGCTGTCGTCGCACCCTCGGCATCCACCGCGACAAACACGAGGATGCAGTGCGTTGCGACCGAGAACTCTCGTGTACGCGGGCTCGCCGACTCGATGACGACGAGCACCTGCATGCTCGTGCGCCCGGTGTGGACGATGCGCGCGTGCGCCTGCACCAGGTCGCCGGGAGCGATCGAGCGGGTGAAGTGCACGTTGCCGACGTACGCGGTCACGCAGTACGAGGCGCTCCAGCCCACCGCGCACGCGTAGCCGGCTTTGTCGATCCACTCGAGCACGCTCCCGGCCGCGACCGTCGTGCCGCCCACCGCCGAATCTTTCGGCTCGGCAAAGAACTGCAGGGTGATGCGGTCGGCGCCTATCTCCATACGCCGATTAGACCACGCGACGCCCGGCCACCCAGGTGCCGACAGTCGTGGTGGTGTGGATCCCCTCCGCCGGCCCCGCGAAGGGGTCGCGGTCGGTCGCGGCGAGGTCGGCGAGCGCCCCGACCTCGATGACGCCCGTCGTAGTGGCGTCGCCGGGCCCGCGCCCGTTGATCCACGACGAGCCCGCCGTGTAGGCGTCGAGGGCCTCGGCGAGCGTCAGGGCCTCGTGGGCGAGCAGCGGCTCGGCGTCGAAGTCGGGGTCGTCGACGGGCAAGCGGCGGTTGACCGCGACGTGGAGGGCCTGCCACGGGTCGGGGGTCGAGACGGGCCAGTCGCTGCCCGCGCACAGCACCGGGCGAGCATCCGCCCCCCGGTCACCGCCGGCGCGCAAGATCGACGCGAACGGATACTGCTGCCCCGCGCGCTCATGCCCCACGACAGGCACCGTGAGGTCGCGCATCTGCGGCTCGTTGCACGCCCACAACGCTTGCGCGTTCGCGGTCACGCCGAGCTCGGCGAAGCGCGCCGCATCATCCGGATGCACGAACTGCAGGTGAGCGAGGTGGTGACGCCGCGCATCCCGCGGGTCGCGAGTTGCCCAGCCATTGGCCGCGCGCGCCGCCTCGAAGCCGTCGAGCGCCTCGCGCACCGCGCGGTCGCCGATCGTGTGCACATGCACCGAGAGCCCCGCCGCATCGAGCGCGACGATCGCGTCGGTCAGGGCCTGCCCGCCGACGAACGCGAGGCCGCTGGGGTTCGCGCCCGTGCCGAACGCTCCGAGGTACGGCTCCAGCATCGCGGCCGTGCCGTTCTCGACGACCCCGTCGGCCATGATCTTGACGGCGGTGAGGCGAAAGCGTGCGCCCTGCCCCAGTCGCGCGGCGAGGGCATCGCGGCGGGCGACGAGCTCGGGCACCTGCTCGATGCCGCGGTCGCGATCCCACCAGAGCGCCCCGACGACGTCGGCGGTGAGCTCGCCGCTTTCGAGCGCACTCGCGTAGATGACCGCCGTGTCGGAGGCGCCGAAGTAGGAGCCGACGATGGCGTCCTGCCAGCCCGTCACCCCGACGGAGTGCAGGTAGCGCTGCGCCTCGAGCAGCGCCGCATGCTCGTCCTCGCCCGTCGTCGGCGGGGCGAAGGCGGAGACGAGGCGGGTGGCGCCCTCGTGCAGCGTGCCTGTCGGTCGGCCCTCGGCGTCGCGCTCGATGCGACCATCGGCCGGGTCGGGTGTCGACGCATCGACGCCGGCCACGCGCAGCGCCGCCGAGTTCGCCCACGCCCCGTGGTGGTCGCGGTTGAACAGCAGCACGGGCCGGTCGGACACAACGGCGTCGAGCGCGGCGGCGGTCGGCGTGCCGCCGGGGAAGGAGCTCATGCTCCAGCCGCCGCCCGTGATCCACTCGCTGCCCGACACCTCGCTGCGGGCCGGATGCTCACGCGCATGCCGCGCGACAACCTCCAGGTACTCGGCCGCCGCCGAGGCGCCGCTCAGGTCGCAGCCCAGTCGCTCGAGCCCACCCTGGATGGGGTGCACGTGCGCGTCGACGAACCCCGCGTGGAGCATCCCGCCCGCGAGATCGACGACCTCGGTGCGCGGGCCGCGCCACGCGCTCAGGTCGGCATCAATCGCGACGATCCGCCCTTCGAGCACCGCGACCTCGAGCGCCTCCGCACGAGAGCCGCGGCCCGGCCCCGCGTAGATCACGCCGTTCGTGAACAGCAGGTCTGCGTGGGGCACGGGCCGCGGGTGGGGGGTGGGAAAAGGCGCGAGCGCCGGGGTTCCAGGTGCCGACTAGGCCGAGGTCTTGGCGTTGACCTCGTAGGAGGTGTTCGTCGACTCGAAGAAGTTGACGAGCTGCAGCGTGTCGTTCGCCGTGGCCATCCACTTCGCCGGGTTGGTGACGTTGTACTCGGTCTCGAAGCCGAGTTCCTCGAGGCGACGGTCGGCCAGGTACTTGACGTACTGGTTGATGTAGTTCGCGTTGAGGCCCAGGATGCCGTTCGGGAGGAGGTCGTGGTTGTACTGCTCTTCCATCTCGACGGCGTCGAGGATCATCTGGCGGATCTCGTTCGCGAACTCCTCCGTCTGCAGGTCTTCGTTCTCTTCCAGCACCGTCAGAATCAGGTTGATGCCGAACTTGAGGTGCAGCGACTCGTCGCGCACGATCCAGTCGACGAGCGAGCCGAAGTTGCGCAGCAGGTTGCGCTGGCGGAACGACAGCGCCACCATGAAGCCGCTGTAGAACCAGATGCCTTCGAGAATCACGTTGTAGGCGACGAGGTTGCGGATGAAGTCTTGCTTGCCCTCGGTCGTCGTGATGTCGAGGGTGTCTTCCGTCATGCGACGGATGAACTTGACCTCGAACTCTTCCTTCCGCGCCATCGACGGCACCGAGACGTGGCTGTCGTACGCGGCAGTGCGGTCGATGGGGAAGGTCTCGAGCACGTACTCGAAGCTCATGCAGTGGTTCGCCTCTTCCCACATCTGCTTTGCGAGGTACAGGTGCGCCTCGGGGGCCTTGATGTAGGGGTACACACCGAAGGCGAGCGCCTTGTTGACGAGCAGCTCGTTCGGGTTGAAGTAGCTCATGAGGAAGGTGATGGCGTGACGCTCTTCGTCGGTCATCTTCTTGAAGTCGGCGATGTCTTCGCCGAGCTGAACCTCGTTGGGGAACCACGTGTTGGCGACCGCCTGGTCGTACAGGTCCATCGCCCACTTGTAGGTGACGGGCTTAAGCAGCAAGCCCTCCTGAATGCCGGTGCCGAGAATGCCCATGGTGTAAAACTCGTCTTTCTGGTCGTCAGTACTGATCGAATCAGCGTGTGTGTGAATAAACGGGGAGCAAACAGGGGTGGATGCTCGTGCCGAGAGCGCGCCTACTGGCAGCTCTCGCAGTGCAACTCGTCCATCGGGTCGATCGGCACGAGGTAGTCCACCTCGCCCGTCGCCCCTCCGGAAGTCTCTGTGGTGGTCGTCAGCGATTCGGTCATCATCACTCTGCCGCCTTGCTGGCGCCGCCGAAGCCGAAGCCACGCTTCGCGGGCGCAGCGCCCGCAGGCGTCGCGCTGGCGCTTGCGCCAGTGTCGACCTGAGTCGGCGAGCTGGACGCCGCGCCAAAGCCCTTGCGGCGTGTGCTGCCGCCTCCCTGGCTGTCGACCGTCTCTGACTTGTTGACTTTGACAGTGGACTGCTCGGCGGTGTGCCGCGGCTTCATGTGCAGGTAGTAGGTGGTCTTGACGCCCTTCTTCCACGCGGCCGAGTAGATGTCGAGCATCTCGTCGACGTCGCGCGTCTCGAGGTACATGTTGCGGCTGATGGCCTGGTCGATCCACTTCTGCGCGCGCGCGGCAACCTCGAGGAAGGCGTACGGGGAGAGCTGGAAGCTCGTCTTGTACGTGGCCTTGACGTCGTCGGGGATCGCGCTGATGCCCTGGATGTCGCCCTGGCTGCGCAGGATCGACTCGCGCACCGACTCCCACAGCCCGCGCTCGCGCAGCGTCTCGACGAGGTTGCGGTTCACCTCGAGAAACTTGCCCGAGCTCGTGGAGCGGCTGAAGATCTGCGAGAACTGCGGGTCGAGGCCGGGCGTGGTGCCCGCGACAAGACCGATGGATGCCGTGGGCGCGATCGCCATGAGCGTCGCGTTGCGCATGCCGCCCTTGACTTTCTCGCGCAGGGCATCCCAGTCGAGTCGCGTCGTGCGGTTGACCTGCACCTCGACGCCGCGATCGGCCTCGGTCAGATCAATCGTGTCGAGGGGCACAATTCCCTGCGACCAGCGCGACCCGGCGAAGTTGTCGTAGGAGCCGCGCTCGCGCGCGAGCTCGGCCGACTCATCGATCGCCGCGTAGGAGACGTGCTCCATGATCTCGTCGATGAGGTCGAACGACTCCTCGGAGTCATAGGAGTAGCCGAGCTTCTCGACGACGTCGGTGAAGCCCATGACGCCGAGACCGATCGCGCGGTTGGTCGTGTTGGCGTGGTCGGCCTCGTCGACGCTCGACACGGTGATGTCGATGAGGTTGTCGAGCTGGCGCACGGCGAGCCGCGCGCTCTCGGCGATCTTCGCGAAGTCGAGCCGGCCATCCACCATGTGACGGCTGAGATTGATGGAGGCGAGGTTGCAGACCGAGATGTTGTCGCGGTCCTGCGGCAGGCAGATCTCGGTGCACAGGTTCGAGAGGTGGATCGTGCCCGTGTTGTTGTTGATCGCGCGGTTGTTGATCGTGTCTTTCCAGGTGAGCCACGGGTGGCTCGACGACTGCAGCGAGATGAGGATCTGCTTGAACTGCTCGCGCGCGCCGATCTTCTTGAACATGTTCAGCTCGCCGCGCTCGGCCATCGCCACGTACTCGGCGTAGCGGGTCGAGAATTCCTTGCCGTAGAGCTCGTTGAGGTCGCTCACCTCGAGCGGGTCGAAGAGGTACCACTCGTCGTCGTTCTGCACCCGCTTCATGAACTCGTCGCTGATCCAGACGGCCGTGTTGGCGGTGCGGGTGCGGCGGTAGGGGTCGCCGGAGTTCTGACGCAGGTCGAGGAACTCCGGGAAGTCCATGTGCCAGTTCTCCATGTAGAAGCACAGGGCACCGAACTTTTTGCCGCCGCGGCTGACCGCACGCAGCACCGAGTCGATCGTGTGCATGAAGGGGATCGGCCCCGTGGAGGTCGTGTTGTTGGACCGGATGGGCGAGCCCTGGGCGCGCAGCTTGGTGACCGACAGGCCGATGCCGCCCGTGCCCTTGGTGAGCCACATGACGTCACGCACGCTCTTGGCGATGTGCTCGATGTCGTCTTGCATCTCCATGACGAAGCAGTTCGACAGCTGGGGGTAGCTCGTGCCGGCGTTGACGAGCGTCGAGCCCGCGGCGAGGTACTCGAGCGCCGACATCTTCGTGTAGAACGCGATCGCGTGACTCGTCGGGTCGGCCTCGTTGAGAGACAGGCCCATCGCCACGCGCATCCAGAAGTACTGGGGGGTCTCAAGCGGCTGACCGTTGCGCGCCTTAATGCCGTAGCGGTTGTTGAGGGTGACGACGCCGATGTACTTGAGCAGGTCGTCGTGCGAGGGGTCGAGCGCGGCGGCGAGAGCATCGAGGTCGAACAGGTCGGGGAACCGCGGGTCGAGCAGGTTCTCGCTCACGCCCCGCTGCACATAGGCGGCGAAGTGCTCGCGGTGCAGGTCGCGCAGCTCGGCGGGCGTGGAGTAGTCGCCGAGCACGCGCTTGTAGATTGTCTTGAGCAGGAGGCGCGCGGCGACCGTGTCGAACGCCGGGTCGTCCTTGACGTTCTGGAGCGCGACCTGGATGACGGCCTCGTCGAGCTGCTGCGTCGAGATGCCGTCGAAGAGCGTGAGCTCAAGCTCGCTCGCGATCTGCGTCACCCAGGTGATGTTCTCGTCGAGACCCTGCGCGGCATGCTCGATCGCGAGGTTGATCTTGTTGGCGTCGTACGCCTCTCGCGTTCCATCGCGCTTGACTACGGTGATGCTCACGTCTGCTCCCTCTGTGTGTGTCGCAGTGGTGCGACACGGTCTCCACGGTCAAAAATGCCCGGAATTCCGGGCTGTGCACGCCTTCCCCGGGCGCGCAGTGTGATCACTATATATCGGGGGCCGCGCTGGATCGGCACCCAACATCTTGTGGGCGTGTCGTCCACACCTGTGCATAACTTCGCCCGGTTATGCACATGTTTTCACCGACCTCCGACACCCGCTGAGACAGCTCAGAAAGCCCGGAATTCCGCCAATGTGTCCACGTGGCTAACAGGCTCTAGGCTGGTGCTCTTGTGAGTGGATACGGCGACCTGTTGAGAACTCCCGGCGTGGCGCGCATCATCTCTGCGCAGCTCACCGCCCGGTTGCCCTCCGGCATGCTGTCGCTCGCGATCCTCATCCACATCGAGGGCATCTTCGACTCCTACGGCGCGGCGGGCCTGGTGCTCGCCGCCACAAGCGTCGGTCAGGCGATCGCCGGCCCGCTCACGAGCCGCTGGATGGGGGCACTCGGGATGCGCCCGGTGCTCATCGTCACCCTCGTCGTCTGCGCGAGCGCGCTGTCGCTTATCGCCCTCGTGATTATGCCCGTGTGGTTGTACATGATCGTCGGCTTCATCGCCGGCATCTCCACCCCACCGATCCAGCCCGCCGTGCGCACGATCTACCCGAAGATGGTCACCTCGCGCCAGCTGACCCCGCTGTTCGCCCTGGACGCCTCGGCGCAGGAAATCATCTGGATCATGGGCCCCGTGCTCACGGTCGTTCTCGCGACGCAGGTGTCGAGCGTCGTCGCGATCGGCGTCGCGGCCGCATTCCTCGTCGGCGGGGGCATCTGGTTCATCTCCTGCCCGGAGGTCGGCAAGGTGCGCATCCCGCGCAGCCGGCGGCGCATGGGCGTCGTGCTGCGCAACCGCGCGGTGCTGCTGTCGACCGTCACCGGCTTCCTGCTCATCGGCTCCGCCGCCTCTATCGAGGTCGGCGTGGTCGCCGTCTTCGGTGACGAGGGGGCCGAGGCGGGCATCCTGTTCGGCATCTGGGCGATCGCGTCCCTCATCGGCGGCCTCTCCATGGGCCACCTGCCGATCGGGCCGTGGGCACTCGCCCGGCGCATGGGCATCCTGTTCGTCGGCATGGCAGCCGCGCCCTTCGCGCTCGAGTTCTGGTGGCTCGCCTTCGCGCTCGTCATCGCCGGCGTCGGCATCGCGCCCGCCCTCGCCGTGATGTTCGCGATCGTCTCCTCGAGCGTGAAGTTCAGTGAAACGGCCGAGGCCTACGGTTGGCTCGGTACCGGGCAACTCATCGGCGCCGCCCTGGGCTCCGCCATCGCCGGGTTCCTCATCGACGCGATCGGACCGATCGGCGGCTTCTACACCGCCATTGGCTTCGCAGCGCTCGGCGTCGCGGTCGCAAGCGCCTTCCACAGCTGGCACCCCGATCTGCGGGGCCGGGACGCGAGCCCGCGCGCCGACACCGAACCGGTGCAAGTGATCAGCTAGACGTCGCAGGCAAAGAACTTGACCGTGCCGAGCCCACATGCGGCGTAGCGAACGAGACCACCTTTGTGTCGGCCGCGCCTCCGTTGCTGCCAACGACCGGAGTCTCAGATGACTTGTTGCCGATTGGACTGCTGGCTGGAGGGGCGACGCTTGCCAGAGTGATGGCCATCATCAGCGCAACGCTCCGTCGTCGCAACAGGGTCAGTGTCGCCGACCCGGCGGCGCGGTAAGCACGCCAATTAGACAAGGAAGCCCCCCTCCTGCAATTCGACAGGAGGGGGGCCTTCACTTATGCCCGCGTTAGTCGTCTGTGTCGCAGACGAAGAACTTCACGGTGCCGAGCCCGCTGGGGGCGTAGTCGATGCGGTACGACCAGGGGAAGGTGTACGACGGACTTGAGGTGCCACCAAAGCCTGGCGTGTGGCTTCCGTACGCACCTGGGTCGACGCAGGACGAAAGCGGCAGGTATGCGGCATTTGTGGTGACGTAGGTGGGGGTGTTGGCGAGGCAGCTTGCCCCGTTCGCGCCGAACCCCAACCTCTCACACAGTGCCGCGCGGGGGTGAGGCGCAGGTGACGACACACCCGACGACCCACTCGAGGAGCCGCCGGTCGACCCACCGGATGTGCCGCCGCTGCTGGAGCCGCCACGCGAGCTTGTCCCGCTGCCACCAGTGGTGCCGCCGCTGCGACTGCCTCTTGCCTCGGCCTCTGCCGCGGCTGCTGCGTCGGCGAGGATCTGCGCCTCCTGGTGTGCCGAGCTGGCAGCATCCGACGCCTCGAGCACGGCGACAATCAACTCCGCGTGGTTACTGAAACTGGTCGGCAGACCACGCGGCGCACTCACGAGCGCGTCGAGGGCATCTGCCAGAGCTTCCTTGTCGGAATCGGCGGCCAGGCGCACAGCGGCGGTGGTCTCTCTCGCTTGGGCGAGCACGAGGCGCACGACGGTGTTGACGGCTCGAACCGTGTCGTAGGTTGCCGCTCGCACCGCTGCGCGGTCACCTTCGACTGTCTGTGCGGCTTCGATGAGGGCGATAAGTTCAGCGCCGGCGTCCGCGTCGAGGTCGGCGCCTTCAGCGACGTCGACGATGAGCGCGGCATCGCGTGCGATCTGCTGGGCGTCAGCGACTGCCTCAGCCAGCTGCTCGGCCTGGTAGGCATCTTCGGCCGCGATCGCGGCCAGTCGTGCCTCCTCAGCGACATTCTGCTGATGTGCGAAGGCAGCGATACTGCCCGCGGTGACCAACGACAGTGTCACCGTCACTGCGAGGCCTACAAACAGATTCCGTCGGCGGCGGGGGTTCGCTGGCTGGGCTGCTTCCTCGGCGGTGGCGGCGGGGGTGTCGTCGGTCATGACGTTGATCCTTCCAGGTGGGTGCTACTGGCAATGTCAGAGCCGCTAGGGGCGAGCCTGAGATGTTCCCGGGCGCCCGGTGTCCGGGGTGGCACTGCAGGGCGCGCTTTGCGCGCTCTGGCACTCTGGGGTTGTGGTGCGGCATCCGGCCGCGCACACCAGGGGGCAACGTGAGTAGCGACAACGACACACCAAGGGATGAGATGGACTCGCAGTACGGCGACGAAGACGACCTTGAGCAGTGGGAGGGAGACTTCGACCCCAACCAGGAGCCGGCTGTGGTGGGCGGCATGTTGCAGGGCCCCATCAACTGGTGGGCACTATCGCCGGATGCCAAGGCCACGGTGCTGGCCGGGTTGAGCGTGTGGGTGGCGCACTTGGTGCGCACCTTCCAGATCGAGTGGACCGAGATCCCGCCGTGGTGGTACCGGCATGAGGGATTCATCCACGAGTTGTTAGCTCTTCGCCAGTCGCGTCAGCAGGTCGCCTACGATCCAGCTGAGCCAGAAAGTGCGTCGCTGACATGGCTGCACAACCTGTCGCTGACCAGGAACCGGTTGCGGGCGTTGCGCGACTCCCTGGGTGGGGATGCCCGCACCTGTCCTGAGCCTCGAGTTCCGGGATGGGCGCAGAAACAGGGTGAGGAAAGCCTGGACTGGCACCGAGAGGTCGAGCAGTTCACGATGGAGCTGTACCGGATGGAAGATGAGGACTAGATGAAGACCATGACGTGGGGGCGGCTGCAGATCCTCGGGCTCATCGGCGGGGTGCTGGTGTTGGTGGTACTTGCCGCGGTGGTGCTGGTGAACGTGTTTTCCGCGAGCGAGGACAGTGAGGCGGCAGTGGATGATGTGGGCGTCATCGACGGGCAGCGCGTCGCAGACCTCGATGAGTGGGGGATGCTGACACCTCCGCAAACGGAGGACCCTGCGGTGTTTGGCCCATTCGCGGCCGCGGCGCTCTACACCTACGACACGAGAGTGGCCAGCTATCAGCAGGCCACCGCCGGCATCAAGACGTGGCTGATGGATTTCGACCTCGAGCCGGTGATTCCGCGTTTCGGGCACGCCGATCAGGAGGAGCTGATCTGGTGGTCCGAGTTCCCGAACGAGGACACCTACCGGGAGCAGTCCGAGCGGCAGATACGCGCGAGCGCGGTCGTGGTGGGAGAGCCCCGAATCAACGACGACCACCGAGACTGGGGGTACGGCGATCAGCTCTTCCTGGAAAACTATGCACTGAACATCGTGACTAGCAACCTCGAGGTGACGTACGAGGGAGCCTGACCCGCTTTGCCGGACACCTGAGTTGAGGCGATGATCGTCTCGGAAGGAGTCCGTGAGATGCCTGCTGCCCACCCGCCGGAGTTCCGGCGTCGAGCCCTGGATTTGGTCGC